>JACCDN010321041.1_pt1 | contig 34028 bp, 27 predicted proteins | sample 7441691 | NCBI WGS metagenome assembly JACCDN01 (sample SAMN15323439, study PRJNA562643) | freshwater metagenome | isolation source: river surface water | place: USA:Blue River Watershed | collected 2017-08-16
AAAAAAACTTACTTAACTTATTTTTTTACAAACTTAGTCGTGTTTGTTTTTCCTTCAGAAACAGATTTAATGATGTAAATTCCAGTTTCTAAATTGCTAATATCTAATGTGATGCTGTTTGCGTTTGGAGAAGCTACTTTTACTTCTTGTCCTATCACATTGTAAATGTTAACCGATTCGATCGTGCTTTCGTTTTCAAGAGTAATTGAATTAGATGCAGGGTTTGGGTATATTTTTAATGTGTTATTAGCGAAAGTATTATTAGTTAAAGCTACATCACTAAAGTAAACATTATCAATAAAAAGTGTTCCTGTACCTACTGGATTTCCAGATATAATTAATTGAGCAATGTTTCCTCTTGTAGTCAAACCTGAAAAATTTGAAAGTGGAATATCATAACTAATCCAACCACCTTGTGTAGGTGCATTATAAATTAATTCATGTTCTTTATCATCATTTGGTGTGCCTTGGTATACTCCATTTGCTCCAAAATCAACCAATTTCATTCTAATTTGTGTCATGTTTGGGGTCCAAGCATCTACATGAAAATATTGCATGTTTGTAGCATTGATTTGTGATGTCACAGTTTCAGCTCCAACAAAACTTAAGTTAGTGTATTTTTTTGTATCGTTTCCTTGTATTTGAATGTTTGCTACTGTTCCGACAGACCAAACTGTTTGCCATGTATCAACAGGGACATTTGTATAAGCATTACTAAACATAGAAATTACATTGGCTGCCGGACGAGTTGGTGTTGGAGCTGCCGTCATTGGTTCTGTTGGTATATTTGAAACACATGCTGCACATGAAGCCCAACAAACGGTTGGTTGTGTCATGTTTGTAGTTCCAACAGTTACAACTCTGTTAGTATATCCTCCTGTAGTAATTGTACAGCTTGAACCAGCAGTTAACGATTCATCTCCTGCAGCCCAGCTATCTTTTAAAAATTTATATTCATGAGTTCCAGGAGCTAAAGCAATCGTTGCTTCCCAAATTCCATCTGCATTGGCGTCAGTCATTGGGTTGGCTGAGTCAGACCAGCCATTGAAAAGACCGGTTATGTGCGGTGTTGTAAATCCTGTTTGTTGTGACATGTCAACTTTGAAAGTTACCATAGTATTTTGTACATTACATGCAGCACATGAAGCCCAACAAACGGTTGGTACCGTCATGTCAGTATTTCCAACAGTTACAATTCTATTAGTATACCCACTTGTAGTTAAAGTACAGCTTGTTCCTGCAGCTAATTGCTCTGATCCAGCTGTCCAACTATCTTTTAAGAATTTGTACTCATGGTTCCCAGGAGCTAAGGCAATCGTTGCTTCCCAAATCCCATCTGCATTGGCGTCTGTCATTGGGTTAGCTGTATCAGACCAGCCATTGAAAAGGCCAGCAACATGAGGAGTTGTGAATCCTGTTTGTTGAGACATGTCTACTTTTAAAGTTACATTTACTGTTGAAGGATTTGTTGCACCAGCAGCTGTAACAGTTACATCTCCTAAAGCGGTTTCGTTTGCAGGATTACCGTTTAAACCTTTGATTGTAAATCCGTATTGAACGATCAATCCATCTGGAATGGCAGTTACTGAGCTCAAATTGAAAACACCAGGTGTTAGAGGAGTTGTTACGATAAAATCTGTACTATAATTCGTCAAAGGATTTAATCCTTTAATAAATGCAGTTGCTGTATATCCTGCTGCCAATGTATTACTTGTTACATTGCCAGTAAAATTTACGATTTGACCGTCAATTGTGGTGCTTTCAACAAATGTATTTCCTTCAAATATTTTGTTACCCTCTGCACCATTTCTCCAATATGCAATTGCTTCGGCAGTAGTAGCATCTGCATAACAGTTGAAGTTAGGTTGCAAAACAACAGTGTTATTTGAAGCTGTTATTGTTGATTTTAATGCTGGCACTCCCCAAAAGTCGCCAAACAAAGGAACTGTTGCGTTAATTTCGAAGACACTCGCATAACCTACCCATGTAGAAGATCCATTTACGGTCACAGTGGTCTGTGCCGTAGAAAATTGACTCACTGTAAAAATGCAAAGTGTTATCAATAAGATTTGTAATGTTTTTTTCATTTTTTATTGTTTTTAGGTTTAGTCAAATTTATGTAAGTTATCATTTGGTCCCTTTTTTTTAAAGTATATAAAAACTATACTTAGTAAATGGTTATAAAATTTAAAAAATATGTTTTTAAATATTTGATAATCAATAATTTAAATTATATTATATTATTTTATTTTCAATCCTTTTTTTTAAAGTGATAAGCTAATGTTGTGGTAACCTATTACGATTTCGTAAATAGTGTAGGTAGGATTTTGATTGTTTTTCGAAAAAAAACGCGAGACATCGCTTCAATGCAAAATAAAAAATGATTCTGTCAATAATTTGCCGTAATAATTATGTATAATATAATTTTCCTAAACAATTGTTAAGGGTTTCGTATAAACAAAAAAACACGATTCTTTAAAATCGTGTTTTCAATTAACTTGAGGTTGACTTATTTTTTCATGATTTTTCGGGTAATCATTTTATCTTGAACACGCAACTTCATAATGTACAATCCACTTTCTAAATTACTTACATCAATCGTTTGGTTGGTTGTATTCAATGGGTATTGCATTATGAATTGACCCAATGAATTGTAAAGACTGCAATCAGATATCATTTCTTCCGATTCAATATTGATTTCATTGCTACACGGATTTGGGTACAAATTGATGGATGTGTTCCATTCATTGTCAAGAGTCGACATATTTGTGTTCAGTCGGATATCGTCAAAGTAGTAGTTTTCGCCAATTCCTGCTTCACCAAAATTACAAAAAACCACCACACGTTTGTAGTTGTTGGCATTGATAATTCCATTGAAGACAAAAGTAAGTTCTTCCCAAGCATTCGCTGTCGTGTTGGTTGCGTTAACTTCTACATAAGTGCTAGCGGCTTGGTTTTCAAGTTTTAATCTAAACACTTTTCCTGCAAAAGGTGAGTACACTTTCATTTTCAAGGTGTTATTGCTAGAAAAATCGATTGCTGTTCCCAATTCAATAAACGATCCTGCCCAAGTTTCACCTGGATTTTTACGCATCTTAGCAACAGTATTTGAAGTGTTTATTCCACTAGGGTTTGGATTTGTAACCTTTGTAGTAACCGTATTTTGAAAATTTGTAAACGAATAATAAGTAGTACTCGACTCAAATCCTAAGGGCAATACGGGCTTTATTACTTCTTGACTGAATGTGATGTTGTCTATATAACAAATATTGTCACTTGAACGAGTGGATTGATAGTCTGGAGAAATAACAATCTGATCATTGGTTTGACCGATTCTACTAGAAAAATCAAAAGTCATTTCTTCCCATTGATCTACTAGTGTATTTGGTTTTGTGATAAATCCAGTTGATCCATTTGTGGCATTCACAAACTTAATTCCTACATCACTAATGACCGATTTGTACACCATTATTTTAACAGTACAGTTACTTGATGTTACCACATAACTTCCAAAGGCTGGTGCGCCAGACGGGTTGGATAATTGATGGATGCTTTCAAATCCCGCATAAGGTGCCGAATTGGTTAGTACCGTAATTTTACCAACGGTTGCAGAGGCGTTGATTCCGCTTGTATCAGGATTTGGAACCATTTGTAACGCTGTATTGGCGCCGTTTTCAAACGTGATCCACGTCCAGTTAGCTCCGTTCCCGGGTGTTTCAAAATTGATAGGTGCATTTTGAGCAAATCCAACAAATGAAAGGAGTATCAGGTGGATGAAGGTAATTTTTTTCATGTTCTTGTATATTTAAATTTTATCAAAGATAACCTCAATTGTCATTCACATCCTTTTTTTTGATGATACAAAAACTATACAACATCCATTTTGTTCAAAATCCCTTTGTTTTCCTCTATATTTACTCTTGTTATATATTGAACACTACATTTATATTAATTATCTTTGTTCCATTATACAATTTCTTATGATTCCAAAAGATATATCGGTATTAGATCCTAAAAAAAATATTCTAATTAAGGGAGCTCAAATTCATAATTTAAAAAATATTGATGTAGCCATTCCTCGTAATAAATTAGTGGTGATTACTGGGCTCTCGGGTTCAGGAAAATCGAGTTTGGCTTTTGACACCTTATATGCAGAAGGACAACGACGCTATGTGGAAAGTTTATCTTCGTATGCGCGACAATTTTTAGGACGTTTGGATAAACCAAAAGTTGACTACATCAAAGGAATTGCTCCAGCCATTGCAATCGAGCAAAAGGTGAACACAACCAATGCACGTTCAACAGTTGGAACTTCTACAGAAATTTATGATTATCTGAAACTACTTTATGCTCGTATTGGGCAAACCATTTCACCCAAATCGGGTCAGGTGGTTAAAAAAGATACCATTACCGATGTGGTCAATAAAGTTAAATCCTTTGATTTAGATTCTAAATGGTTGCTTTTGGCTCCGATCCATCTTGAAAAAGGAAGAAAATTAGAGGATAAATTAAATGTGCTGCTTCAGCAAGGATTTGCCAGGGTATCTGTTGATAAGGAGATGATTCGACTCGATGCCTTGTCTGAAATAAAAACCAAATTATCCGTAAAAAATACCTTTCTTATTGTAGATAGAATTGTAGTAAAAAACGAAGAAGAATTTTACAACCGCCTTTCGGATGCAGTTCAAACCGCTTTTTTTGAAGGTAAAGGAACATGTTTTTTACAAGAAGTTGCCACCGAAAAGCGTTTTTCATTCAGTGCCAATTTTGAATTGGACGGCATGACTTTTTTGGAGCCCAATGTGCATTTGTTTAGTTTTAATAATCCATACGGAGCCTGTCCTGCATGTGAAGGCTATGGAAACATTATAGGTATAGACGAAGATTTAGTTATTCCAAACTCGGCTTTGTCGGTATTTGAAAATGCGATTTATCCTTGGCGAGGTGAAAGTATGGGCTGGTACCGCGACGAATTGGTTAACAACGCTTACAAATTTGACTTTCCAATTCATAAACCTTATTTTCAATTATCGGAACAACAAAAAGAGTTGGTTTGGAATGGAAACACTTATTTTCAAGGATTGAATGAGTTTTTCAAAGAATTGGAAGAGAAAAATTACAAAATTCAAAACCGCGTCATGCTTTCTCGTTACAGAGGGAAAACCAAATGTAATGTTTGTAAAGGGAAGCGTTTACGTGAAGAAGCAAATTATGTACATGTGGGAGGAAAGACCATTTCTGATCTTGTCGATTTGCCCATCAAACGTTTGATTCCCTTTTTTGATCAACTGGAACTTTCCGAATACGATGCAACCATTGCCAAAAGATTGCTGATCGAGATAAAAAACCGATTGGAATTTTTATCCAATGTAGGATTGAATTATTTAACACTCAATCGAAATTCGGCCTCTTTATCGGGTGGCGAATCACAGCGCATCAATTTGGCAACCTCATTAGGAAGTAGTCTTGTCGGGTCTATGTATATTCTGGACGAACCTAGTATTGGCTTGCACCCAAAAGATACGGAGTTGTTGATTGATGTACTTAAAAATTTACGCGATTTAGGCAATACCGTTATTGTGGTCGAACATGATGAAGACATCATGAAAGAAGCAGACATGATTATCGATATTGGTCCGGAAGCGGGTTCGCATGGAGGAAATCTGGTTGCACAGGGTACTTTTGATGAAATCTTAAAGTCCGATTCTTTAACAGCTCATTACTTGAATGGAACACAACAAATAAAAGTACCTACTTCAAGAAGAAAATGGTCGGCTTATGTTGATGTAATGGGTGCCAGAGAAAATAATTTGCAAAATATTGATGTTCGTTTTCCATTGGAATGTCTCACGGTTGTGACAGGTGTTTCGGGAAGTGGTAAAAGTACTTTGGTAAAGAAAATTCTGGTTCCGGCGATTCAAAAGAAGTTGGAAGGTGTGAGTGAAAAAGCAGGACAATTTTCCGATTTGCAAGGTCATTATCATAAAATTCGCCACATCGAATACGTGGATCAAAATCCAATAGGGAGGAGTTCGCGATCCAATCCGGTAACATACATCAAAGCTTATGATGACATACGCGATTTGTTTTCTAAAGAAAAATTATCCAAAATAAGAGGCTACCAACCCAAACACTTTTCATTCAATGTGGATGGAGGTCGTTGCGAAACATGTAAAGGAGATGGAACGATCCATGTGGAAATGGTTTTTATGGCCGATGTAGAGTTGCCCTGTGAAACCTGCAACGGAAAACGTTTCAAAAAAGAAATTTTGGAAGTAAACTTTGAAGGGAAAAACATTGACAATATTTTGACCATGACTGTTGATGAATCCATCGAATTCTTTACGCTTCATAAACAAAATAAAATCATTCAAAAATTGCAACCTTTGCAAGATGTTGGTTTGGGATATGTTCAACTCGGTCAGTCTTCTTCTACTTTATCTGGTGGTGAAGCACAGCGAATCAAGTTGGCTTCTTTTTTAGTGAAGGGAAATACCAAAGACAAAGCACTCTTTATTTTTGACGAGCCCACTACAGGATTGCATTTTCACGACATCAAAAAATTATTGGCATCCTTTGATGCGTTAATTGATAAAGGTCATTCAATTGTGGTAGTAGAGCACAACTTAGATTTGATAAAATGTGCCGATTGGATCATCGATTTAGGCCCTGAAGGAGGCGAAAATGGCGGACAATTACTTGCTGTTGGAACCCCTGAGGAAGTAGCAAAAAACCAAAAATCGATCACGGCTCATTATCTAAAAGACAAATTGAAAAATAAATAGAACTTTATTCGCTTAATCTATCGGTAGTTTCATCCTCTGATGCGCGTTTCAACAATACATCGGGTAAAGATTTTTTGGCTTTCGCTCCCATCTTTTTTAGACTTTCAACTCGATTGATCAAGTTTCCGGATCCTTCCGATAATTTGTTCATGGCGCCACTGTATTCGATTTTTGCCTCATCCATACGTTTTCCAACTTTGATTAAATCGGTTACTAGGCCTTCAAATTTATCGTACAAAGCGCCTGCTTGACGGGCAATTTCAATTGCGTTTTCTTGTTGTTTTTGATTGGTCCACATGCTGTCTATCGTTCGCAAAGTAGCTAATAACGTAGAGGGTGTTACAATGATGATGTTCTTTTCAAAGGCTTTGTTGTATAGTGTATTGTCTTCGTTGAGCGCTGTTGCGAATGCGGATTCGATTGGAACAAAAAGCAAAACAAAATCAGGACTATCCATTTGATACAAATCATGGTAGTTTTTACTTCCCAATTGCTCAACATGTCGTTTTAAAGCATTTACATGCTCTTTCAAATGTTGTGCTTTTTCACTTTCCTCTTCCGAGTTGACATAGCGTTCGTATGCGGTTAAGGTTACTTTTGAGTCGACAATCATTTTTTTACCATCCGGCAAATGAATGACGACATCCGGAAAAACTTTGTTTCCATCTTCGTCTTCGTGACCTTGTTGTACAAAGTATTCTCTGTCTTTTTCTAAACCTGATTTTTCAAGAACACGTTCCAAGATTAATTCACCCCAATTTCCTTGCATTTTGCTATCGCCTTTTAATGCTTTGGTCAGGTTGATGGTTTCCTTACTCATCTGCTCATTCATTTCCTTTAAGCCAATTATTTGTTGGCGAAGTGCGGCATGATAATCAATACTCTCTTTGTGGGTGTCTTCTACTTTTTTCTCAAACAATTGGATTTTGTCTTGCAAAGGAGCCAAGATGGTTTTGATGTTTTCTTTGTTTTGTTCGGTGAATTTTGTTGTTTTTTCGTCTAATATCTTATTGGCTAAATTCTCAAATTCCTTCGTGAACTTTTCCTGAAGTTGTTCTACTTCTTGCTTCTGTTCTTTATTGCGCTCCCACAGATTGTCAAAATCGGATTCTTTTTTTGATAAATGGATGGTCAATGCTTCTTTTTCATTTCGAATTTGTTCTTTTTCAATTTGCAATTTTTCAATGCTGCTCTCTCTTTGAGTTAATTGCAAGCGCAATCCATTCAATTTTTCTTCCAAAGCAGCTCCTTCCGATTTTGCTTGGGCAGAAAAAAGCAATTTTCCAAGATAAATACCAATGGCCAGTGCCATGACAAACGCAATAAGAAAAGAGAAAAGAGTGCTCATAAATTTTGAAAATTAAAAAAGTAAATGTAGTAAATTTTCACGCTTTTTTTCGTCAGATAAAATGTATTTTTGCACAAATTTAAAGCATGAACCATCGGCATTTTAAATTATACAAACCCTATGGATACCTGAGTCAGTTTGTATATGAGTTGAAGCGAAATAAAAAATTATTGGGAGAATTGTATGATTTTCCATCCAAAACAATGGCGATCGGTCGACTCGATGAAGATTCGGAGGGGTTGTTGTTGCTTACTACCGATGGCATGATGAGTGAATTGGTTCGTAGTAAAAAAGTTGAAAAAGAATACTATGTTCAGTTGGATGGGATCATTACACAAGAAGCCATCGATCAATTAAAAGCAGGAGTTTTAATTGGACATAATGGAAAAAAATACCTCACAAAAAAATGCCAAGCAGCTCTTTTAAGTAATACGCCTACTTTTCCTGAACGAGGTAAAAAAATACGCGATGAGCGCCACGGACCTACCTCTTGGATGACGTTAACAATCAACGAAGGTAAATTTAGGCAGGTACGAAAAATGACTTCTGCAGTGGGTTTTCCTACCCTTCGATTGGTGCGCATTCGTGTGGGAGATGTTTTTTTAAGTGAAATGCAATCGGGAGAAGTAGTAGAAATGGAGGCTTTTTTTAAATAAGAGATCAATACATAAAAATTATACCGCATGTTGAATATTGTACTAGTAGAACCAGAAATACCTAATAATACCGGAAACATCGGACGACTTTGTGTAGGAACACAGAGTCGATTGCATCTGATTCATCCTTTCGGATTTGAAATCACAGATAAAAACTTGAAGCGTTCTGGACTCGATTATTGGGTGCATCTCGAATGGTTTCAATATCAGAATGTACAAGAATGGGTAGAACAAATTCCAGATTCTTCTCGTGTGTTTTTAATGAGTTCACATGCTGCCACGTCGTATTTGGAAGCTCAATTTCAAGAGGGCGACTGGTTGGTTTTCGGAAAAGAATCGGTTGGTTTAAGTAAGGAAGTCTTGGAGTTATTTAGCAATCATTTGACCATTCCCATGTCACCTTTGATAAGAAGTTATAACATTGCGAACTCAGTAGCATTTGTAGTAGGAGAAGCCAAAAGACAAATCAGCCTGAAATAACAAACTTTCCATGATTCACATCAAATGTGATGGTCGGATCATCAAATAAAGTAGCAAAAACCCCTTTCGAAATCAAATTGCAAGGTTCGTCTTGTACCACAGTAGCTGCAGTCATGACGATCATTTCATCGGCAATCTGAATGGCCATATCAATGTCATGCGTAGAAAACAGGATGCATTTTTGGGTATCTTGAGAAAGTTTTTTTAATAACTTCAATAAAGAAACTTTGTGTAATAAATCCAAATGGGTTGTCGGCTCGTCCAAAATAATCAGCGGAGTATCTTGAGCCAATGCTCGCGCAATCAAAACCCTTTGGAGTTGTCCATCACTTATTTCATGGTGTTTTTTGTCGCGAAGATCCGATACTTGGGTTTGCTGCATCGCCCACTCAATTACTTCTGTATCTTTTTCACATAACCTACCAATCCAATCAGTATAAGGCTGTCTTCCTAAAGCCACCAATTCAAACACATTCAAGTTGCTGGAAGGCAATTGCTCGGTTAACACCAAACTTATTTGTTTTGACAGGGCCGCCGAATCCAATAGTGTGATGGGTTGGTTGTTCAAAGCGACTTCTCCAGAAATTGGACTTTGGATTCCAGTAATGGTTCGTAACAAGGTCGATTTTCCTATTCCGTTGGCTCCAATTAAAGCAATTAGTTTTCCTTCGTCAAGTTTCAAATTCAAATCGGATGCAATTCGTAACACCTCATTTTTAGTAGGGTATCCAATGCATAGATTAGAAGTAGAAAGTACTGTTTTTGAACTCATAGGAAATAGTTGTCAGATGCAAATTTCATAATAATTAATCACATAACTACTATCTCAGAGTTGATTTATTGCGTCCATGGAAGTTAAGCTGCAGTTGTTTCCATGGTGCAACGTTATGAATTTCAAAAAATCGGTTCCTAAAACCGGATAAAAATTATTAAATTCGTAAATTGCAACACTAAATTTGAATAATAAATACAAATGGAACCACAAATACCTTATATTCCTAATAATAAAGTAAGAATTGTCACAGCTGCCTCTCTTTTTGATGGGCATGATGCTGCGATCAATATCATGCGAAGAATCATACAAGCAACGGGTGTGGAAGTGATTCACTTGGGTCATGATAGAAGTGTGGAAGAGGTAGTCAATACCGCCATTCAAGAAGACGCAAATGCGATTGCTATGACCTCTTATCAAGGTGGCCACAACGAGTATTTTAAATACATGTATGATTTGTTGAAGGAGAAAGGGGCCGGACATATAAAAATTTTTGGCGGCGGCGGCGGCGTTATTCTTCCGGAAGAGATTGCCGAGTTACAAGCCTATGGAATCACCAGAATTTATTCGCCAGATGATGGAAGAGCAATGGGATTGCAAGGTATGATCAATGATTTAGTGCAGCAATCAGATTATCCAATTGGTAACCAATTGACTGATGAATTAGAACAAATTGAAAAGAAAAACCCAACGGCTATCGCCCGATTGATCTCGGCAGCAGAGAATTTTCCTGAAATTGCAAAACCAGCTTTTGATCAAATTCATACTTGGAATGAAACCAATAAAATACCAGTTCTTGGAATTACAGGAACGGGTGGGGCCGGAAAGTCATCGTTGGTAGACGAATTGGTTCGAAGATTTTTGACTGATTTTCCAGAAAAAACCATCGGATTGATATCTGTGGATCCATCCAAAAGAAAAACAGGAGGCGCATTATTGGGAGACCGAATCCGAATGAATGCTATTAACAATCCACGTGTTTATATGCGTTCTTTGGCTACAAGACAATCCAATTTAGCTTTGTCAAAATACGTTGCTGAAGCAATACAAGTTTTAAAAGCAGCTAAATATGATTTGATCATACTTGAAACTTCGGGAATCGGACAATCAGATACAGAAATCATGGATCATTCCGATGTGTCTTTATATGTGATGACTCCTGAATTTGGTGCTGCCACCCAGCTCGAAAAAATAGACATGCTCGATTTTGCTGATATGGTTGCCATCAATAAATTTGACAAGCGTGGTGCTTTGGATGCACTTAGAGACGTGAAAAAACAATACCAACGCAATCATAATTTATGGGATGCCGATTTGGACACGATGCCTGTAATTGGAACAATTGCATCGCAATTCAATGATCCAGGAATGAATGTGTTGTATAAAAAAGTAATGGATATTGTTGTGGATCGAACGCAAGCCGATTTACGTTCTACAGTAATTGCTTCTCGTGAAATGAGTGAGAAAATTTTTGTCATTCCTCCACACAGAACCCGTTATTTATCTGAAATTTCAGAAAACAATCGAAAATATGATGCTACTGCAATGACTCAAGTAGAAGTGGCTCAAAAATTATACGGAATTTATAAGACTTTGGAATCGGTTGTTGGAGAAATACCCGCGCTTTCAAAAATTGGAATCGAACAAGATGCGGCCCTTTTTTCAAAAGCCGAATCAACTTCTTTTGTTTCGTTGCTTATTGCCGAATTTGATCGTGTAAAAATGAATTTAGATCCCTATAATTGGGAAATAATAATAGGATGGGAGCAAAAAGTGAATACCTACAAAAATCCAATTTACAGTTTCAAAGTAAGAGACAAAGAAATTAAAATTGCTACCCATACCACTTCACTTTCCCAAACCGAAATTCCAAAAGTAGCTTTGCCTAAATACAAAGCTTGGGGTGATATTTTGCAATGGAATCTTCAAGAAAATGTACCTGGTGAATTTCCGTTTACATCTGGATTGTATCCGTTTAAACGAGAGGGAGAAGATCCATCTCGAATGTTTGCAGGAGAAGGTGGCCCCGAACGAACCAACAAACGTTTTCATTATGTAAGTGCTGGATTGCCAGCCAAACGCCTTTCTACGGCTTTTGATAGTGTTACTTTGTATGGAAATGACCCCGATTTGCGTCCGGATATTTACGGAAAAATTGGAAATGCTGGGGTTTCTATATGTTGCTTAGATGATGCTAAAAAATTGTACTCAGGATTTGATTTAACCCACGCGTTGACCTCTGTTTCGATGACTATAAACGGACCTGCGCCGATGTTGCTTGGCTTTTTTATGAATGCAGCCATCGATCAGAATTGTGAGAAATACATCATTGAAAACAACCTTCAAGCAGAAGTTGAAGCTAAAATCAACGCCATTTTTTCTAAAAAAGGAATTGAAAGACCACGTTATCATGGGGATTTACCCGAAGGGAATAACGGGTTAGGATTAATGTTGTTGGGTGTTACCGGTGACGAGGTACTGCCTTCAGAAATATACAATCAAATAAAAATGACCACCTTGTCTCAGGTGAGAGGAACCGTGCAAGCTGATATTTTAAAAGAAGATCAAGCCCAAAATACGTGTATCTTTTCTACAGAGTTTGCTTTGCGATTAATGGGGGATGTACAAGAGTATTTTATTGAAAAAAATGTTCGAAACTTTTATTCGGTTTCTATCTCAGGCTACCATATTGCAGAAGCAGGGGCTAATCCGATTACGCAATTAGCATTTACACTTGCCAACGGATTTACGTATGTAGAATATTATTTAAGTAGAGGAATGAACATCAATGAGTTTGGACCTAATCTTTCATTCTTTTTCTCAAACGGAATTGATCCAGAGTATGCCGTTATCGGACGTGTTGCCAGAAAAATTTGGGCCAAAGCCATGAAACATAAATACGGAGCCAATGAGCGAGCTCAAATGTTGAAATATCATATTCAAACGTCTGGGCGTTCGTTGCATGCGCAAGAAATAGATTTTAACGATATCCGTACGACATTGCAAGCACTTTACGCTATTTATGACAACTGTAACTCATTGCATACCAATGCATACGATGAAGCAATTACAACTCCAACCGAAGAATCGGTTCGACGCGCAATGGCAATTCAATTGATCATAAACAAAGAATTAGGTTTGGCCAAAAATGAAAACCCAATCCAAGGTTCGTTTATTATTGAAGAGTTAACAGATTTAGTGGAAGAAGCCGTTTTACAAGAATTTGATAGAATAACGGAACGCGGCGGAGTCCTTGGAGCGATGGAAACCATGTACCAACGAAGTAAAATTCAAGAGGAAAGTTTGTATTATGAAACTTTGAAACATACAGGGGAGTTTCCAATCATTGGGGTGAATACCTTTTTGAGTAGTAAAGGATCGCCAACAGTATTACCTGCAGAAGTGATCCGTGCCACAGAAGAGGAAAAACAAGTGCAAATAAAAACACTTCAAAATCTTCATGTTGCCAATGCCGAACAAGTGAAACAACAAATAGAAAATTTACAATCAGCAGCCATTCAAAACCAAAACATCTTTGAGGTGTTGATGACAGCTACGAAATATTGTACACTTGGTCAAATCACTTCGGGATTGTTTGAAGTGGGTGGTCAATACCGCAGAAACATGTAATTATTATAGAGTAATTTGATACAAAACCTTTCAGAAATGGAAGGTTTTTTTATTTTTGCACCATGAATCCACAAATTAGAACCTTCCCCGAGACAAAATGCGTCGGAAAGAAACTGACTTTTTCGTATGCCGATTATCGTGCTTTCGAATTATGGAGTAGTTTTATGCCACGACGAAATGAAATTCAGAACAAGCTTAGTTCCAATCTTTTCAACGTTCAAATAAATCCAGAAAACTTCAGTTTTGGACCTCATGAATTGTTTGATAAATGGGCCGTAGCTCCCGTAGCAAATTTTGATTTTGTACCCAATGACTTTGAAACTTTAGTCATTGAAGAAGGGTTGTATGCTGTTTTTCTTTATAAAGGCGATGTATCTACAGTTGCGCAGTTTTTTAATCAGATTTATACAGTTTGGCTTCCCAACTCAGGTTATCAATTGGATAATCGTCCTCAATTTGAACTATTAGGAGAAAAATACAAAAACAATGATCCAAATTCGGAAGAAGAAATTTGGATTCCGATAAAGAAATAATTTTAATTATTCACCTGTTACATAGTACCAAACATCCCCTTCTCTTTTAAAAGTGGAATGTTCATGATGCGTTTGTGCCTTCATTTCTGAATCTAGAAAATAGGCCTTAAAAGTGACGGTAGTTTCAGTTGACGCGAGTACTTCAAGTCGTAACCATTTGTTTTCTTGACTCCAAGTTAAGATCTCTTCCTTAGAAAATAGTTTCCGAGTCGAAAGGTGCGTAGTTGCGATCAAATAATCTGCATTTTGAACGACATAGGCAGTGTAACGGGACCGCATCAAAGCAACTGCTGAGGGTGCTTTCTGAATACCATTGATGTACAATGAACAGCATTCTCCAAATGGTATGTTGCTGCCGCAATAGCATGGATTAGTTTGCATTTGGATTTTTTATTGACTATTTAGAGATCTTATTTTTTCTTGATAAATTGCTCTGCATATTTCTTACCATCTGCTGTTTGTATCGATAGGATATACATTCCATTAGACAACTCAGACACGTTAAAGGTGTTGTTTGTTAAAGTTACATTTTTCACTAATTTTCCATCCGTTGAAATGATGCTCAATTTCACCACGGATAGATTGTCTATGTTGGAAAGCGTAATTAAGTCAGAAGCTGGATTTGGAGATAAAACAAATTTTGATCCCGAAACCTCATCTACTTTCATCGGACTTGACGCTTCCGTTACAGTCAACATTTGATTGATGGTTGGGTTGTATATAACATCAACAACTCCTGATGGCCAAATTATTTTTACTTGCGAAATCGCTGTTGAGGTTCCGATGCCAAAATGCGCGTTAAGTGAACTCATGTATTTAAATCCTTCACCACTTCGGATGTCTCTAATTTGTTTGCCCCAAGCTCCATAGATTTCCACTCTTGCTCCAATTCCGTTGCTGTTGCTTTGAATTCCTTTTAACGTAACTTTTATCCAATTGTTCCCATTTGGAATTGCATATCGGATATTACTACCATTAAGTATATCTAAAAAACCATCATTATTTAAGTCGCCGACAGCTCCTACACTGATACCAGAATAGGGAACAGGTGCAAACGTACTGTTTCCTTGGTTGAACATGATCTTATTTCCGCCACCCAAGACATCCACAAAACCATTGTTGTCAAAATCATAGGCAATGTTGTCAATGTTTGTTGAGGTATTGGTATCCCAACCCGAACCTGCGGTAATATTTGAAAACGCTTCTTCGGTTGTGTTAGTTGTGTCCAGGTTGTTTCTAAAATATTTATGCAATCCTGTACTTGCTGTAATGATCACATCCATGTCTCCATCGTTGTCAAAATCTGCGATGGCAGATGACCAGGTTTGGATTGGTGTTACATTAATTTGGGCAATGGCCGAAATGTCAGTATAGACTCCATTCCCATCATTGCGATGAAGTTCACAAGGGGGGCCAGAACATTTTGACACAAATACATCCGAATCGCCATCATTATCAAAGTCAGTGAATAATGTTGCGTAATTACCACCAATGGTACCAAATGTCATGGCACCCGCAGTAACGGTCGATTGATAAAAAGTTAAATTGTTTGAGCTGTTATTAAGGTAATAGCAGTTAGGGGCAATATCATGGCATGAAAAAACATCTAAGATACCGTCATTGTTTAAGTCGGCAAAATTAGTTCTTTGACAAAAAATATAATCTCCAGGTGTGTAATTGGAATAGGCAGTTCCTGTGCTGTTGGATCTCCACACAGACAAACCATCACCGCTTCCTAATACCAAATCATTGAAACCGTCTTTGTTGCAATCTCCTGCCGCCATACTCCATGTAGGCATTTTGCTTGTTCCTGTAATTGGAAAATCTGTTACGCTGAATGTACCAGCAGTTCCTTGATAATGAATACGTAAATTATTGGCACTTACTCCAGCCACATCATCTTTTCCATCCCCATTCATATCCGCTACACAAAGGTTGTAACTACTATTAATGGTTCCGATATTTTGAATGGTATAGGTTATAGGGGCAGTTGGAGGCACTACTACAGGAGCTTCTATTAGATTAAATGTAAATCCGGTTGCAGTCCATCGGTTGTCCCATGCAATCAGATAAGTTGTATTTGCCGTAACATTAAAAGTAACCACAGATGAATAATTGGCTCCAGAATCATCATCTCCGGCCAAACAAACTAGATTTGAACAAGGTCCCGAATAAATGTGTACGCGCGTATCAATTCGTGGGGTATTTTGAACAATGTCCGTTGTGATTGTAACTGTGTGATCATTGGTAGGAGTATACGCATACCATTCGCCAGCAGGGGTAGTTGTAACCGATCCGTTTGTGGTACAAACAGGAGTGGGAACTTGTGTTCCATTTACTGCAGCAACCACAAAAGATCCAGCGCTTGTAATTGGCAAAGCACCTGCGCACGTGTCTTGTGCATAGGCATTAATTCCTACAATATGTAGCAGGATAACCAGTAGTGTAAATTTTTTCATAGTGTGAAAATAAGATGGTTTTACTTATGTATTATTGACAAGGTTGTAATGTGTTGATCCATTGTTGCAAGAGGTTTACACCTTCTGTATGAATGACTGTTCGACCGTGAAGCGGCATTCTGAAATTTTCATTTGTTGTATTCAATCGGTAGTACAGCATAGATCTGTTGACATTTCCCGGACTAATGATTTTACTTAAAGCAGGAGGGAAGTCTTGCATGTCTTGGGTGTCCACGCATATTCCCAAATTTGCGCGTCCGTTTTGAATGTCACCCGATTCTGTAAATGAAAAACGCATTGGTCGGTAATCACAATGTCTGTTGTCTTGATGACAATGCGCACAATTGATGTCAAGATAGGATCGCACTCTTTTTTCTAAAGGTTTTGATGCATCTTTATAATCAATTGCCGTATTTGCTTCAGAAGGTAAACTGAAATTATTTTGCAAGATCCCTTTTTCGATCCATTTGGTTAGTTGATTTTTCGTTTCATTGCCATAATTATAGTCAAAGTTTAGATTTTGTGGTTTGATACCAATTGGAATATAGGTATCCACTTCAACATTGTTTATCATTTGTTTTGATTTGTGGCAAATGATACACTGCACAACATTGGGAATTCGGTAGTTTGGTACACTTTGCAAGATGTTGTTTTCATCTTTGTAATCGATGCTAACATTGCTGCCATTCATGTCTAAGTAGGCTTCCGTTTGATCGTTGTTCCAAACGTATTCGGCAAAAATCCAACCATCTGCTTTTCGGATCATCAAGCGTGTTTCGATGATTTTTGTTGTATTCAAAGGCTGTACTTTTTCATAATAGAAAGTCTTGATAATGGCCGATCCTACGGGTAGTTGTAAAACGTTCCCATCTCCATCATACGTTGCTTTCATTCCTTTCGGAATCCAAACAAATCTTTTTTTATGAGCATAATCTGTAAATAGGGAAGAAGCAGGTTCGTAGGGAAGTACATCCGATTCTGGAACCTGATTTTTCATATCACCAACAAAAAAATGGTAGTCCGATAATTTGGGATAAGGAACGGTCGATAAATTTACCGTAACAGGAGAAAGGACAGTGTATTCGTCATCGTTGTCCGAACAGGAGATGAAGAGTATAGTTGAAATAGCTAAAAAGAAAAATTTAACGTATTTATTGAACATAGGGTTTGTTTTTTATAAAGTAAAAACAAATATAACTTTTTTCAATAAAAAAAGTAAGAAATTGTGATCAAAGATTTGATTTTCAATTCGGGAAGAAACGTAATACTAGTTTTGACGCTCAAAAAAAAGCTACTAATTTGAAAGAAATACAGTGTTGTAGCTACCTGATTTAAGAATTTTCAGCGTTGAATTTCTTAACAATGGCTTTTAATTTTTCTGCACGTGCTTGTTTTTTGGCTTTTACTTTATCTTGTTCTTTGTGCAGTTTGTCGTTGTGAATTTTGATGTTACGTTCGTTATTTCTTCCCATATTATTCTGCTTTATCCAATTTTAAATAACCAATATGAAGGGTGTCTTCAGGTAATTGCTTCGTGTTGTTACTAATTTGTATCGAATACTGTTGTTTGTAGATTTCAGGTAAAATGTCTTTTACCGCAAAGGCATCATCCACATCGATTCCGAATTTATCATCAATGTGCGAAACAGCACCTTCAAATCCGCAGTGTTTATAAAAAGTAGTTGCTCGAGCTTTTTTGGATGCCAATCCAAGTGTTTCAGCAACGGTTACCATTTTGTAATGATATTCTTCAAACTCACCAACTTTGTATCCGCCAAGGTTGATGAAAAACAGATCAAGTTCAGAAGGATGCTCCTTTTTTTTCTCCACTATCGAAAGGGTATGTCCATCCACTTGGGTAATTTCGCGCCATGCATCAATATGGATTTTTCCTTTGGCTTCTGGCCAAAATTTCTTCATGGCCGGAATCAATTCTTTGAGCGAACTACCGATTCCAAAAAAAATATCGTGTTGCTCTGTGAACCGTCCTTCTGGACGACAACCGAGCATGATCATATATAATTTCACTTCGTTTTCCATGGGTTAAAAATACAATTTTTTATCGAATAAAAAGTTTGGCACAAGTATTGGTATTCCCTATCTGTTAATTAATGAATACCGACGTATTCTTTCTAAAAATTTTATGATGAAAAAACTAGCCTTACTCTTAGTCCTTATCGGATTTGTTTCTTTACAAAGTTGTACTGTGAATGAAAATTCGGTTGATAACGATACCATCAGTGAAGTGTTTGAATTGCGAAACGTAAATTTTTCATACAATTCCATTGACGGTTACACGATCTATCGAACGTTAAGTCCTCAAATTTATGCTTCAGATGTTATTTTGATCTACAGAATGGCCGGTACAATCGATGCAAATACTCCTATTTGGCAACAAATTCCACGAACCTTGTATTTGCCACAAGGTGAATTGGATTATGATTTTGATTTCAGCAAGGAAGATTTCACTATTTATGCGGGCGGAACCTATGATTTAGCAACCACACCTTCTTACATCACTAACGAAACCTTCAGAATTGTCATCGTCCCAGGTTATTTTTCAAATAAAATGGCACATAAAGTGGATTTGTCCGATTACAATGCAGTGGTTAAAGCATTTAATATAGATGACAAAAACATCAAGCAGTTGCATTAATTTTTTTGTTAATCCATTAAAAGTCGCTTCAAGCGGCTTTTTTTTATGCGTTTTTAGTAGTGTCTAATAGTGGTTTGTAATCCTAAAAGCTATGACTCTTTGGTCTTTTGAAGGGAAACTAGGATGCCAATACCCAATGCAACAGCAATAAATGCCAAAGAAGCCCATTCCGGAAGATGCAGGTAATCATGTGCCAACATTTTTATGCCGACAAATGTTAAAATGGCAATCAAACTGTATTCTAAATAACTGAAACGTTCCAGCATATTGGCCAAGAAAAAGTACATAGAACGTAATCCTAAAATGGCAAAAATATTCGAACTAAATACAATAAATGGATCGGCCGTAATGGCTAAAATAGCGGGTACACTATCCAAGGCAAACAACATATCCATTACTTCTATCACTAACAATGCTACAAACAAAGGAGTGGCGTGTTTTACCCCGTTGATCTTCGTGAAAAAATGTTCTTTTTCAGTATGACTAGTTACCGGAATAATTCGATTGATGGTTCTATAAACGATCGATTTTTTTGGTTCAAATTCTTCATCGTCGTCATTGCTAAAGAGCATTTTGGCAGCAGTAAACAATAAAAATCCACCAAAAATATAAGTCATCCAACTTACCTTGTTGATTAAAACCACGCCAAAAGAAATCATGAGTCCTCTAAAAATAATGGCGCCAATAATTCCCCAAAATAAAACCCTGTGCTGGTATTTCTGAGGTATTTTAAACGAAGCAAAAATCACGGCAATGATGAAAATATTATCAACGCTAAGCGAAAGTTCTATCAAATAACCTGTAATAAATTTCATGCTGGCTTCGATAGGCTTTAATTGTGTCGGATTGTTTACAAGTGCATTTTGGTATAAAAAATACATCACTCCAGAAAACAAAAAGGCACACGCAACCCAAACGGCCGTCCACTTTCCAGCTTCTTTTGCACTAATGATGTGGGGCGTTTTATTGAAAATTCCCAAATCAAGTGCTAGGAATAACAAAATAGTAGCAATAAAGAGGATCCAAACTGTCATGATGGTTGTTTTTTTACAAATATAAAATTTCTCAATCTATTTTTGATTTAAAAATGCATAAAAAAAGTGCTTTCATTGAAAGCACTAGGGATGGATGATGTTGGATCTTGAATTTTATATTTTACAGAATTTATAGGCTGTAGCGGTTTTGTCATTTTCTACTTTTATCAAGTACATGCCTTTTTGATAATTTGACACATCAATGGTCAATTGATTGTTTGATAGGAGATAGGATGTGATTTTTTGACCTAACAAAGTGTAGATAGAAATGTGCTTTCCTATTAAATGCTCGTCGGCTTCTAATGTGATTTTATCCGATGTTGGATTTGGATAGAAACGTAGTTTTGGAGGTATATTTTCAGTGATTGTACTCAGGTTGTTTTGTTGGTATACTCGCACATAATCTACTTCCATACTTGACTGGACGAAATTTGCATTTACACTTGGTTCAATGGCTACATTAAGTAAAATATATTGTTCGGCATCGAATGGCCATGTGTATTGATTTTTGACTGCAGGGTTGTAAGTTAAGTGGGGAATCCCATCTACACTGAAACGCAATTTTTGATTGTCCCATTCTAGGGAATAAATATGAAATTCTGTAGAAACCCCGTTTTTATATTGTGCATTTGTGACATATTCATCTACAGATAAATTTCCATTTATAGGATGGTGTGCTGCACTCGAAATGATGTTTTGATTGGTTCCCCAATGCTCCATGATGTCGATTTCGCCGCATGCAGGCCAATTGACCGTTCCGTGTGTGGAGGTCCAATAGCCTCCGGGTTCAATTATGTTTTTTCCAAGCATCCAGATCGCTGGCCACGTTCCGGCTCCAATAGGCAATTTAGCTCTAACATCTACGCGTCCGTATTTAAATGCAAATTTAGAATTGAGTCGAGCGGAGGTGAATTGTTTTGTATGACCTTGATCGGTAAAGGTCTCTCTTTTTGCAACAATATTTAATATGCCGTTAGCTTGATTTGCATTAACAACCCTGTTGGTATAATGTTGTATTTCGCCATTGTACCAATTGTTACCAAGAGGAAGTTGTGTTTGATGAAACCATTTGGTATTGTTCACTCCACCAGTCCCATCAAATTCATCGCTCCAAACCAAATTCGTGTATAAAGTAGCGGCTCCGGAATAGTAAAAATCATCTAAATAAGCAGTAACTTGAGCGTTGTTGTTTTCCCCATTTACCTGAATCACAACTCGGTTGAAATCATTCCGATCAATTGGGTTACCTGAATTCCCATCTAAATTGATGTACGTGTCGGATGCAAAATCAAATGTGATTACTTGCCATTGGTCCAAAACGATTGGTTTTATGATTTCACATTGTGTAGACCAAGGAGACGGAAGGTTGTTGTTTTGTAGTTTTAATGAAATTCTATTTTGTTGAGCACCTGTTAACCCACTGGATGGGACGTATATTTTTAATGAAAAAACACTGCTTGTTGTCAAATTATAATTAAAACCTGCGTTGAATTGAACGTTGGCATACAAGGCTCCGGTATCGGTATATTTAAGTACTTTACTAGAGGTATTGATCCCAGTAATATAAGGGTTGTTGTGCTGTAAATCCATTCCGCAATTATCACCAAGCCAACTAGAGATCGTGCTGTTTCCTTCAAAATTATCCTGTGAAACTTGTGGTTGTGCAAACAGTTGTTGTGCAAATAAGAGTATAATAACGGTTGATGGGTGCCTCATTTAGTTTTTTTTCAAAAATACATAAATTGATTAGAGGTTCACTATTTTTTACCCATACAAAAACTATACAGTATTACGTTATTTAAATAAAAAAAAGTGCTTTCAATTGAAAGCACTTTAGTGTAAATTGTGTTGTTTGGTTTATTATAATACAGATTTAACTGTTTTAATAATTCTTGCTGCAATTTTGTATGGATCACCATTAGAAGCAGGTCTTCTGTCTTCAAGCCATCCTTTCCATCCTTTTTGAACAGTGATAAGTGGAATACGGATCGATGCTCCTCTGTCTGAAACTCCATAAGAGAAGTCGTTGATAGATGCTGTTTCATGTTTTCCAGTCAAACGCAAGTCATTGTATGCACCATAAACAGCAATGTGTTCTTTGGTTACAGGACGGAACGCTTCACAGATTTTTTCATAAGTTGCTTGATCTCCACATGTTCTTAATACATTGTTTGAGAAGTTAGCGTGCATACCTGATCCATTCCAATCTGTATCACCTAGTGGTTTTGGGTGGTATTCAATATAGTAACCATATTTTTCAGTCAAACGATCTAGTAAATAACGAGCAACCCAAATTTCGTCTCCGGCTTTTTTAGCTCCTTTTGCAAATAATTGGAATTCCCATTGTCCGCAAGCAACTTCTTGGTTGATTCCTTCAAAGTTGATTCCAGCAGCGATACATAAATCAGCATGTTCTTCAACTAATTTTCTTCCGTGTGTGTTTTTTCCACCTACCGAACAATAGTACATACCTTGTGGTGCAGGATATCCTCCAACTGGGAATCCTAAAGGCAATAAAGTTTTCGTATCCATGATGAAATATTCTTGCTCAAATCCGAACCAGAAATCATCATCTTCATCATCAATGGTTGCTCTACCGTTTGAAGGGTGAGGTGTTCCATCTGCATGCATTACTTCACACATTACTAACCATCCATTTAATCTTTGTGGATCTGGGTAGATAGCAACAGGTACTAATAAACAATCCGAAGAACCTCCTTCTGCTTGTTTTGTAGACGAACCGTCAAATGACCAATTTCCAAGTTCTGCCAAAGTTCCTTTGAAGTTTTCGTGTTCTTCTACTTTAGTTTTGCTTCTTAAATTTTGAGTTGGTTCATAACCATCTAACCAAATGTATTCTAATTTTATCTTAGCCATAAAGAATAAATATTTAAGTGTTAATAATTCGATAGCAAAAATAATAAAAAAAATAATTACTCCTATTTTTTAGGGGGTATTTTTTTAAAATTTAATAATTAATTTAAATTGGGTTAATTTTTTAGGGGTAACAAGTAATATTTTTTACTTTTTGGGTGCTAATACGATTATTTTCTGTTTTTTCATTCGTTCTGTTTTTTACTTTTATATATTTGTATTGTTCTTTTTAATTTATTATCAACTAAATCCAAATACGATGTCCATTTTACGATTTCAAGCCTTGCAAGATGCTGCAAATAGAAAACCAATAAAGTTTGAAGAATCAGGTAAAAAATCGGCGCTTTTTGGCACGAATGTGTTCAATGAGAAAGCCATGAAGCAATTCCTTACTTCTGAAGCGCACAAAGCAGTAAAAGATGCCATTTTACACGGTTCAAAAATTGATAGAAAATTGGCCGAATACATTGCTATCGGAATGAAAGAATGGGCCTTGTCTAAAGGAGTCACGCATTATACCCACTGGTTTCAACCCTTAACCGGAACCACAGCAGAAAAACACGATGCGTTTTTTGAAACCTCATATGATGGTTCAGATCCCATCGAAAAATTTGGAGGAGGCCAATTAGTACAACAAGAACCCGATGCCTCTTCTTTTCCAAATGGAGGAATCCGTAATACTTTTGAAGCAAGAGGATATACCGCATGGGATCCTACATCGCCTGCATTTATATACGGAACCACATTATGCATCCCTACCGTTTTTATTTCCTATACAGGGGAAGCATTGGATTATAAAACGCCTCTTTTACGCGCATTGAATGCGGTGGATGAAGCTGCTTCAGATGTCTGCAAATATTTTGACAAAAATGTAAAAAAAGTAACCGCCACTTTGGGCTGGGAACAAGAATATTTTTTAATAGATGCGGCTTTAGCCAATTCTAGACCCGATTTGGTCATGACGGGCCGAACGCTTTTAGGTCATGCTTCTGCAAAAGGTCAGCAATTGGACGACCATTATTTTGGGTCGATTCCATCTCGAGCACTTAATTTTATGCGCGAACTGGAAGAAGAATGCATGCTTTTGGGGATTCCTGTGAAAACACGTCATAATGAAGTAGCGCCTAACCAATTTGAATTAGCGCCTATATTTGAAGAAACCAATCTGGCAGTAGATCACAATTCACTTTTGATGGATGTGATGAACAAAGTAGGAGAACGCCACGATTTTAAAGTGCTTTTTCACGAAAAACCTTTCAAAGGAGTAAACGGATCGGGTAAACACAATAACTGGTCATTGGCAACCGACACGGGAGTTAATTTATTGAGTCCGGGTAAAACACCCATGAGTAATTTGCAATTTTTAACCTTTTTCATCAATACCATCAAGGCAGTCAATGATTACGAAGAATTACTTCGTGCTTCGATTGCAACAGCTAGTAACGACCATCGATTGGGGGCAAACGAAGCGCCTCCTGCTATCATTTCGGTTTTTATCGGACAACAATTGTCAAAAGTATTGGCAGAATTAGAAGGGGTCTCTACAGGAAAATTATCGCCTGAAGAAAAAACAGATTTGAAATTAAACGTGGTCGGTAAAATTCCGGATGTGATGTTGGATAACACCGACCGAAACAGAACTTCTCCATTTGCTTTTACAGGAAATAAATTTGAGTTCAGAGCTGTTGGATCAAATGCCAATTGCGCCAATGCCATGACTACTCTCAACGCGATTGTAGCTAAACAATTGATCGATTTCAAAACAGAAGTAGATGTCTTAATCGATAAAAAGGGATTGAAGAAAGATGAAGCTATTTTCAATGTATTGCGCGAGTACATCAAAGTAACCAAAAACATCCTTTTTGAAGGAGACGGGTACAGCGAAGCATGGGAAAAAGAAGCTAAAAAACGAGGTTTGAGCAATCATAAAACAACGCCAGAAGCTTTGAAAGCGAAGGTCTCCAAAAAAGCACTCGATTTGTTCCAACAATTGAATGTAATGAATCATGTAGAGGTGGAAGCTCGCTACGAAATTGAATTGGAAGAATACACCAAAAAAATTCAAATTGAAGGCCGCGTTTTGGGAGACATTGCTCGAAACAACGTCATTCCAACGGCCATTCGCTACCAAAACACCTTGATTGAAAACGTGCGTGGTTTGAAAGAAATATTTGGTGCAGAATATGAAAGTCTTGCCAAAGAGCAAATCGCGATCATCAGGCAAATTTCGGGTCATATTGAAGGCATCAATTCGAAAGTAGAATCCATGACCGAAGCTCGTAAAAAAGCAAACATCCTTGTAGATGCTCAAAAAATGGCCGAAACGTATTGCAATACGGTAAAACCTTATTTCGAAGAAATCAGAGTGCATTGTGATAAACTAGAACTCTTGGTTGACGATGAGATTTGGACGCTAACCAAGTACCGCGAACTACTTTTTACTCGTTAATAAGCAAAGCCATTGTTTTTCAATGGCTTTTTTTTAGGGCATCCCGGCAAAGCCGTCGGGCTTTCAGCTCTATCTTTTGTTTCTTAAAAAAAAAAGAAACAAAAGGATGTCGCTTCTATCCCTCATGCGGTTGCGTGTTTCTCACAAGATTAGAATTGTAAATACATTGTGTCGTGAACAGTACCCTTACGACGGATAAGTATAAAAAAAACTAAAATTCGGTCGATTCCAAAAAATAATATTTATTTTCGTACCACATAGGATGATAATTTTGATCATGGACAATAAAATAGTTTGGCTTTTATTTTTACTCTTCCAACTCACTTGTGCTCAGCAGAAGTTTGTGGTGTATTTTGACAGCAATAAGTACGAACTCAATGCCCTTGAAACCGAAAAATTACAACAATGGCTCACAATCAATAAAGAATCTAAAATCATTGCCATTAATGGCTATACAGATGAAGATGGAAGCCATCTGTTCAACGATTCATTGGCCAAAAGAAGGGTGCATTTTGTTTATACTTTTATTCAAAACAAAATCAAAATTAGAGATGATTTTAAGACCCGAAGCTACGGAGAAGATTTCAAACAAGCAGTCAACAAAGCCGAAAACAGAAAAGTCACGCTTTATTATTTAGAGCAAAAAGACCTATCCAAAGAAGAGGAATTGTTAGGAATAAAAAAAGAAACGCCCGAAATTCCAGAACCCTCCCTGCCAGAAATAAATTTTCCAGACACCTTGGTTTTTCAAAACCCAAATGGAACCAAATCAGAGTTTGTATTGGATGTGGCTTTTATGAAATCGGTGAGTAAGGCAAGTCCGGGTGAGAAACTAAAAATAGAAAACCTCAATTTTTTAATCAATACCTATGTTGTGGTAAATGAATCCAGAGGTAAATTGTATGAGTTGTTGTTGGTTTTGCAAAAAAATCCAAAATTAAAAATAGAAATCCAAGGCAATATATGTTGTATGCCAGTGGACCGATTGAATTTATCTGCCCAGCGTGCCAAAGCCGTTTATGGTTTTTTGGTTTTTAACGGAATTGATAAAAGTAGGTTGTCCTATAAAGGATTTGGGAGTTCGCGTCCCCTTTTTGAATTGCCAGAAAAATCAGAAGAGGAGCGAGCTGCCAACAGACGGGTTGAGGTCTTAATATTAGAAAATTGAGTATGAAAGTAAAATGGATAGGATTACTGTTATGCATCTTGACTTCGATGCATGCACAACAAAAGCTGGATGTTTATTTTGATTTTGATGACGCACGCTTGAATGAAAGTGCCGTTAAAAAAATCAATTCTTGGATTGCCGAAGGCAAGAATTACCAAGTTACTAAATTATATGGTTTCTGTGATTGGAAAGGAACAAATACCTACAACGATTCGCTTGCCTTGAAGCGCGTTGAATCGGTCTATTCTTTTTTGAAAGCGAGTGATATAAAAGTAGATAAGAAAACAGAAATAAGAGGGTTTGGAGAAGATTTTGAGCAATCAAAAATCCAAGGGGAAAACAGACGTGTGACCATCATTTTTGAAGAACTTATCAAAGTCGTACCTGTTGAAGTAGTCCAACAAAAAACCGAAACAGAAAATTTTAAAGAGAAAATAAAATCGGCCAAAAAAGGCGATATTATTCAATTAAAAAACATTAATTTTTATAACAATTCGGCAAAAGTGGTTCCAAAGTCGGAGTCGGTTTTGTACGATTTGTTGTGTGTGATGAATGACAATCCGAACTTAAAAATCGAAATTCAAGGACATATTTGCTGTAAGTCGCCTACAGATCCCGATGTTATTTCATCGGCACGTGCGCGTTCTATTTTTAATTATTTGATTCGAAACAAAGTCAATCGAAACCGAATGACTTTTAAAGGATACGGAGTATCACGACCAATCCATCCCATTCCAGAAAAAAACACCACTGAGGAAGACGAAAACCGTAGGGTAGAAATTCTGATTGTTGAAAATTAATGGGAAGCCCTTTCCTTTTTTTATTAGCCCCGATTGCAGTGTAAATCCTTTGCTTTTTGATTCAAAAAGGAAAGATTGAAACGAAAAGCGGGAAAAGGCCAGGTAGATAAAGCCCAAGCCATTTGCTGCCAAGACTTTTTGAAATAGGAATATAATTGCTATCTTTGCGGCACACAACAACACAAGATATAATGAGTTCTGACAACAGCCAACGCTACAATTTGCGCGGAGTTTCTGCTTCAAAAGAAGACGTGCATAATGCCATCAAAAATATTGACAAGGGATTGTTTCCCAAGGCTTTTTGTAAAATTGTTCCCGATTATTTAACACAAGATGCAGATTACTGCTTGATCATGCATGCAGATGGTGCCGGGACAAAATCGTCTTTAGCCTATATGTATTGGAAGGAAACCGGTGATATTTCTGTTTGGAAAGGGATTGCACAAGATGCGTTGATCATGAATATTGACGACTTACTTTGTGTAGGAGCTACCGATAATATCATGCTTTCATCTACCATTGGTAGAAACAAAAACGTGATTCCGGGTGAAGTGTTATCGGCGATCATTAATGGAACAGAGGAATTGATTGCAGAACTTAAATCATTTGGTGTAACCATTCATTCAACAGGCGGTGAAACAGCCGATGTGGGTGATTTAGTTCGTACGATCATCGTTGATTCTACCGTTACTGCTCGTATGAAAAGAAGTGATGTGGTTGATAATGCAAACATAAAAGCAGGTGATGTGATTGTTGGTCTTGCCAGTTTTGGACAAGCAACGTATGAAAAAGAATACAACGGCGGAATGGGTAGTAACGGATTGACATCGGCACGACACGATGTTTTTGCGAACTATTTGGCCGAATCGTTCCCAGAGAGTTATGATAATGCAGTGCCAAAGGATTTGGTGTACTCAGGAAATGTAAAATTGACGGATGCGGTTCCAAATTGTGAACTGAATGCAGGTAAATTAGTGCTTTCACCAACCAGAACCTATGCTCCAATTATCAAAGCGATCTTGGACAAATATACGCCAACGGAAATACACGGTATGGTGCATTGCAGCGGTGGAGCACAAACCAAAGTGTTGCATTTTGTGGATGAAGTGCATGTTATTAAAGACAATTTGTTTCCGGTGCCTCCTTTGTTTCAGTTGATTCAGGAGCAATCCAAAACGGATTGGAAAGAAATGTATCAAGTTTTTAATTGCGGTCATCGAATGGAATTGTATGTTCCTGCAGCATTGGCTAACGATATCATCGCAATTTCTGAATCGTTTGGGGTAGCAGCTCAAATTGTAGGAAGAGTAGAAGCAAGTGAAACAAAGAAATTGACGATACAAAGCGAATACGGAACTTTTATCTATTAAATAATTCCATGAAAATAGATCCTAAAAGAGGTGTAGCTAATTTGTTGTTTGGAATGAAGCAGTCGGATGTTATAGCCGTGATGGGTACTCCAGACAAACAGTTTACAGATGATGATAGCAATGTCATTTTTTTGTATTATTCCCAAAAAATGAGGCTTACTTTTTATGAAGATGAAGCGTTTCGATTGGGGTATATCATTACTTCCAACCCAGAAGCGACCTTGTTGGGTTTTCCTGTAATTGGTAAAAATGTAGTTGAACTCAAAAATGAATTACCCTTCAAATCATGGGAAATGGAAGATTTTGATTCGACGGTGAATCACTTCAACGAAAGTAACTGGTTGATTGTGCAATCGGAATATGATGAAGTAATTCGAATAGAGATCGGTGCTATCATCAATGATAAAGACGAATTTGATTGGAAATTTAAAGCATAAAAAAGGCGCTCGATGAGCGCCTTTTTTATGATCATTGATTTCCTTATTTAGTAGTTGGAGTAGCACCTTCTAAAAATTCAACTTCAAAAATGATGTTTGAGTTTGGCGGAATTACATTTCCAGCTCCTCTTTCTCCATAAGCCAAATTAGCTGGAATGAAAAAAGTTGCTTTGTCTCCAAAGTTTAATAAATTCAACCCTTCTGCAAATCCTTGGATGAATTGGTATTGTCCTGCTTTTGCTTGGATGGGCACATAGGCATTTGCGTTGGCTCTGTTTTGGTCAAACTTTCCAAAGAGTTTAGCAACATCTTCAATCGAACTATCAAATAAGGTTCCGTCTTCTAGGAATCCAGCATATTTGATGGCTACATTTTTACCTGGCTCAGGTTTAGGTCCCGTTCCTTTTTCTGTGATTACGTATTCCAATCCAGAAGCTGTTTTGGTTGCTTGCGCTTTTACAGTTTGAAGAGCGGTTACTTTAGCAGCTAAAACCGTTCCGTACTTTTCTATGTAAGCTTTTCTTGCTTCGGCATCCAATAACGCTTGTTTTTTCTTGTTTTCAGCATCAATTGCTTCTTGTTTCTTTTTGTTTTCTGCATCAATCAAAGCTTGTTTTTTATCATCTTCGGCTTTGTTTACAAAGTAATCAGAAAAGATTTTTGATGCATCAAATTTTTTGGCATCCGACCCCACTCTTTTTACCGTTACTTTTTCGATTACATCGTCTTGTGCAATGGCATTGACAACGTCCATTCCACTTACCACATGTCCAAATACAGAATGTTTGTTGTTCAACCAAGGCGTTTCTTTGTGTGTAATAAAAAATTGAGAACCATTGGTTTTCGGACCCGAATTTGCCATGGATAAAATACCCCCTTTATCGTGTACTAAAGTTGGGTCAAACTCGTCTTTGAAAGCATATCCAGGACCACCTGAACCGTTTCCTTGCGGGTCACCACCTTGGATCATAAAGTTGGCAATCACACGGTGAAATTTTAATCCGTCAAAGAAAGGTTTCCCTTTATATAGCTCACTTACCTGTGTGTTGTTTCCTTCAATTAATGAAACAAAGTTTGCAACGGTAATTGGTGTTTTTTTGTATTCAAGTTGCAATACAATGAGTCCTTTGTTGGTTTTCATTTCAACAAAAATTCCCTCGTTGCTAGCAGAGGTTGGAACACTAGGTTTTGCAGCTATTGTAGTAGTTGGTTTGGTTGTTTTTTTAACGGGTGCTTTTATTACTTGAGCTGTACTTACTGTAATTCCGAAGAAAAACAAAGCGATTAATTGAAATGTATTTTTCATGTTATATTATTGGTATTAATTATTTAAGGTTCTAAAAATTCAATTTCGAAAATAATGTTTGCATTTGGCGGAATGTCACTTCCAGCTCCGTTTTCACCATAACCCAATTGCGATGGAACAAATATTAGTGCTTTGTCTCCCAAACCTAATTTAGTAAGTCCTTCTTCTAATCCAGGTATCATGCCGCCACCTCTTCCACAAGTATAAGGTAACGTTTGATATCCATTTTGTGCCGCTCTTTGTGGGTTAAGTTTTCCGTATGTTTCCACTAATTTTGGATCGCTTGAATCGAATAGCATTCCGTTTTCAAGGTATCCCGCATAGGCAAGCATTACAGTGGTTCCATCGGCCCCTTTTTTACCACTTCCTTTTTTGATTATACTGTATTCTACTCCAGAGGGCAATTTGATGGCGTTTGCTTTTTGTTGCGCAAAAAACGCCAATTTTTCGTCAATTAATTTTCCTAATTTGGCTTTGTTGAGGGCTTCTTGCTTTTTGAATTCGGCATCAGCGGTACTGAAATAATCAGAAAATACTTTTACAGCATTGAATTTTTTTGCGTCTTCTCCTTTTCTAATGATGGTAATTGAAAGTAAATCGTCATCTTGGGCGATTGTATTGACTACTTCCATTCCGTTCTCTACGACATGTCCAAAAATGGTGTGTTTGCCATCTAACCACGGAGTTTCCACATGAGTAATAAAAAACTGACTGCTATTGGTTGCAGGCCCCGAATTTGCCATGGCTAAAATACCACCTTTGTCAAATTTCGCATCTGTAAACTCATCTTTAAATCGATATCCAGCATCGCCAGCTCCTGTTCCAAGTGGGTCACCACCCTGGATCATAAAATTCGGAATGACTCTGTGAAATTTTAGTTTTTCATAGAAAGGCTTTCCTTTTAAATCTTCTGAAACAAAAGGGTTTTTGCCTTCGGCAAGCGATACAAAATTCGCAACAGTAATAGGCGCTTTTTTGTAATCAAGTGATACAATAATATTGCCTTTTGATGTTTCTATTTCAGCGTAAAGCCCATCAGGCAAATTGTTGTTTTCTGTTTTACAAGAAACAATACATAATGCTATAAAAGCAAGAATAAATGGAATCGTTTTTTTCATTTTATTTTGGTGTTGAACTACTTTGTTTATCTTCTTTATTGTCTTTCATTTTTGCAGGTTCTGTTGGGGCAGTGGCAGGGGTGCTACTTTCTTTTTTTGGTGCCATTTTTTTCAAATCGACAAGAGTCACTTTGCACATGATCGGTTGATTGGTGTCAATTTTCTTATCATCACCATGATAACCATATGCCATGTGCGATGGAAATAAAAATTGGACCGTTTCATTTTGATGCATCAATTTGATTCCATCTCTTAATCCCATCAGGATTTCTTGTTTGTCAACAATGTACTTTTGTTCTCCAAGTTCTTTTTCTGAATAGATCACTTGGTTCGACAAGTTTCTGATTTCATAAGTATAAGTCACAATATCTCCTTTTTCAGGAAAGGTATTGTCCATTTCATTTTGTGAAATGTAATAATACCAATAGCCTTTTTTAGAGGCTAAATAATTGCTTTTTGAATCACTTTTTATGATTGAGTCAATTTTACGTTCTTCTTCTTTGATCAATTTTTTATTACGCTCCACAGATTGTTTTAAAAACACCCCAGAGGAATGTGAAATGGGCATTCTGGCTTGTTGTTGTTTGCAGCCCATTAGACTAAAACAAAGAATAATCAGTATAATGGTAGGTTTCATATTTTTCATTTTAGATGTTTATTTCAGCGACTAAATGTATAAATTTTTCTATTGTTTTTTCTAATGTTTCATTCGATTTTCCACCGGCAGCATTCATGTGTCCACCGCCATTAAAATGGGCTCTTGCAAATAGATTGACATCGAAATCACCTTGAGACCTGAAAGAAATTTTAATGATTTTCTCATCGGTATGTTCGATAAAGATGGCAGCAAAATGAATTCCTTTTATGGAAAGACCATAATTTACAATGCCTTCTGTATCACCTTTTTCATATCCGAATGCGTCTAATTCTTTTTGTGACAAGGTAATGTAAGCCGTTTTTTTGTCGGCAATCACTTTTAAATTTTGCAAAGCTCTACCTAATAGTTGCAATCGGTTATAGGAACTGTTGTCAAACAATAAGTTTGGAATTACTGTATTTTCAACGCCAAGCTCAATGAATTCAGCTACAATTCTGTGCGTGTTTCCGGTTGTTTTCGGGAATTTGAATCCGCCAGAGTCAGTTAATATACCCGTATACAAACATGTGGCAATGGTTTTGTCAATGAATGCTTTTTTGCCGATTTGAACCATGAAATTATATAACATTTCGCAGGTAGAACCATACGAAGTGTCTGAAAACGTGTATTTTGCATAGGTATCAGGCGATTGATGATGGTCAATCATGATGAACGGAACGCTTACTTTTGAAAGGACGGTCTCCATTTCTCCTGTTCTATGAAGTGCGTTAAAATCTAAGGTAAAAATTAGATCTGCAGCAGCAATCCATTTGCTGGTTGCTTCCCGATCGTTTTCATACACCAAAACGTTTTCACTACCGGGCATCCAGTCTAAGAAACTCGGAAAATCATTGGGTGAAATAACCACTGCTTGGTGTTTCATTTGCATCAGTAAATGGTACAAACCCAAGGTGCTTCCCATGGCATCTCCATCGGGACTTCGATGCGGGATGATTACTATTTTTTTTGGCGTTGAAAGTAATCCAACAATTTCCTGTATTTCTTTATCATTCATAGCCTGCGAATTTACATTTTTTTTGTGAATTCAACACCAAAAAAAACAAAAATCAAGCCACTTTATTTCTGTTAAATCGATTTGTTTTTAAGATAAATTACCACTGTTTACTCTAATTTAGAGACCTAATAATTCATACAATCGTATTTTGATTCCTCCTATAACTTGTGAAGAATAGATACCAATTCTTCCCGAAAAAAGATAGGCTACAAAACAGCCAATTGCTGCCAAAACTCCTATTTCCCATCCAAACAATTCCATCGCCATTAGGGTCGATGCGACGGGTGTGTGGGTTGCTCCGGCAAAGAGTGCTACAAAACCAACAGCCGCAAGAATGGCTATTGGGATAGGAATGATACCTGAAAGTGCACTGCCTAAGGTCGCGCCTATAAAAAAGAGGGGAGTTACTTCGCCACCTTTAAATCCGCACCCGAGGGTAAGTGCCGTAAAAGCTATTTTTAACATAAAATCAAAGCTACTACTTTGAGTCACAAATGCTTC
>JACCDN010313068.1_pt1 | contig 33995 bp, 35 predicted proteins | sample 7441691 | NCBI WGS metagenome assembly JACCDN01 (sample SAMN15323439, study PRJNA562643) | freshwater metagenome | isolation source: river surface water | place: USA:Blue River Watershed | collected 2017-08-16
CTAGGGGCAGATCGAGCGTCCGCATGGCCAGAACCATCAATTGAGGCATGACTCCGTTCCGAAAAGCGAAGGCCAAAGCCAAATAGCCCAGGGCCAGCAGGTAGAAGTAGAAGGCGCCGACGCTGTTCAGGCTTTTCAGGGTTCGCATTTTTCAGGGTGCGGACGGGGTGGATCGGAAGGGGAAAATCGTATAGACTGCCCCCAGCTTACCCCCTGCCGCATGCCTACGCAACTCAGCTCCGAGCAAGTGCTCAAGATCGCCCGCCTGGCCCGTTTGGGGCTGAGCGAAGTCGAAGCCCAAAAATTCGGAATGCAGCTTTCCGGCCTGCTGGATTACGCCGCCATGCTGAACGAAGTCGATACCCAGGGGGTCGAGCCCATTGCCCAGATCACTGGCCTGAGCGATGTTTTTTCCGACGATGAGGCCCAGCCCTTCTCCAATGCCAAAGCCCTTTTGGGGCAAAGCCCCCAGCCGGTGCAGCAGAACATGATTCGCGTGCCGAAAACCCTTTAATTCGAATGGAAATCCATGGTGATTCCAATTGTGAAACCGGTAGTGGAAAACGGAGTCACAACCGGAATCACGATTGGCATCACAACCGGTAATACTCACTCAAATGATTTCCCTCACCCTCAGGCAGGCCCACGAAGGGCTGAAGGCCAAAAAATTCAGCGCTGTCGAGTTGGCTCGCGCCTATCTGGACCGCATCGCCCTCCTCAACCCCAAGCTCAACGCCTATGTGCTGGTGACGCAAGAAGAGGCTTTGGCGCAGGCCGAAAGGATCGACGAGAAGGGCGATTTCAGCTCCCCTTTGGCGGGCATTCCTATGAACCTGAAGGATGTTTTTTGCACGGAGGGCATTCGGACCACAGCCTGCTCCAGGATGCTGGCGGATTTCGTTCCTCCCTACAGCGCTCATGCCTACGAGCGCCTGCGCGAGGCCGGGGCTGTTCTGCTGGGGAAAACGAATACCGATGAGTTCGCCATGGGCAGCAGCAGCGAGAACAGCGTGTTCGGGCCCACGCGCAATCCGTGGAACACCGATCATGTGGCAGGCGGCTCCTCCGGCGGACCGGCGGCCAGCGTGGCGGCCGATCTGGCCGTGTTCAGCCTGGGCACCGACACCGGCGGAAGCATTCGCCAGCCGGCCAGCCTGTGCTCCGCGGTGGGGCTCAAGGTCACTTACGGCCGCGTGCCTCGCCAGGGGGTGATCGCCTACGCTTCCTCGCTCGACACCATCGGGCCCTTCGCCAAAACAGTGGAGGATGCCGCCTTGGTGCTGCAGGCGATGGCGGGCCGATCGGAAAAGGACGCAACCACGCCCGATGCCCCTGTGCCGGACTATTCGGCCTTCCTGAAAACCGATCTGAAGGGCAAAATCCTGGGTTTGCCCAAGCAGTACTTTGGCGAAGGGGTCCAAAAGGAGACGGCGGATGCGATTCTGGCCGCGGTCGAGGCGCTCAAGGGGCTAGGCGCCCAGGTTCGCGAAGTCGACTTGCCCCTCACCAAATACGCGATCCCTGCCTACTACATCCTCGCCAAATCCGAGGCCAGCAGCAACCTTTCCCGCTACGACGGCCTGCGCTTCGGCCATGCGGCCAGCGACGCCAAAGATCTGGAGGAGCTGTACATGAAAAGCCGCCAGGAAGGCTTCGGGGACGAGGTCAAGCGGGCTATCATGCTGGGGACCTACTGCCTTTCCTCCGGGTACTACGAAGCCTATTATTTGAAGGCGGCCCGGGTTCGGGCTCTGCTCAAGCGCGAGTTCGACGAGGCTTTCGCCCTTTGCGACGCGCTGATCTCTCCTGTTTCGCCCTTCCCTGCCTTCAGGGTGGGCGAAAAATTCACCGATCCCATGGCCATGTACATGGCCGATAGCCTGACGGTGGCCGTCAATCTGGCCGGAATCTGCGCCCTATCCGTCCCTGCTGGCTTCACAGCCAAAGGCTTTCCCATCGGCATGCAGATCATGGCCAATCAGTTTGGCGAAGGCGAGCTCTTTCATGTGGGTCATGCGTTTGAGCGGGCCACGGAATGGCACAAAAGGAAGCCAAATCTAGATTAAGCCAATTTTTTGAAAAATCTCACCCCTTCAATCCCCGCAAAATCGCTATCTTGAGTGAGCACAATGGCATCATGTCTTTTGGCTGTGGCCAGAACGATGCTATCCGCCATGGGAAGCCGATGTTCCTTGCTTAATTTTGCGGCTAAAAGAGAAAGGTCCAAATCTAAATCGACTACCCTCCCCTGCTTCATGGAAGCGACTATGGTGAGGGCCACATGCTCGTCTCGCCCTTTCACTATTTTTTTGAACACTTCGTAAATCGTAACGGAGGGTACTACCAAAAGCTCTGGATTTTCGATGGCTTCTGCAAAATGGGCCGCATTTTTCGAGTCCGCAAAATACTCAAGCCAGCCCGAAGAGTCGACAACATACTTCATAGGCGGTCCTTTTCTCTTTCAATGGCTGTATCCATACCTTTCAACAAGCCTTTTAGGGCTCTGACTGGCCTAACGGGAATTAGCTCGATGCGATCCCCATAAGGGACAACTTCGAATTTTACCCCAGAATTCAACCCTAAAACTTCCCTGATTTTCTTAGGAATGGCAATTTGGAACTTTGGAGAGAGGGTGGCAGTAATCATACTCTTTTGATATCGATCAATTTCTATTAAGATTTTAACTCTTGGAAGAGAAAAAATCAAGCTTAATTTGGAGGCTGGCCATCTAAATTCGGAGTTTTAGAGCCTGGAATCCGCCTAGGGCTTGCGCTTTTTTCGGCCCATCGAAATCCCTCCTGATTTCCCCTTCTTTTTAGTGTAAAATCTCAGCATTGATCCGACCTCCGAACCATGAAATCCCCAAAAACCAGCTGGCTAGGCCTGAAAGAGGCTATCCGAAAGAAAATGGCAGACTCCATCGGCAAAAGGCTGGAGCTGAAATTAGAGGAGGAGGGGATTCCGATTCAGCGTGGCTACCACATGGGCTTTATTTTGGACGGAAACAGGCGCTGGGGCAAAAAAAGAAGCAAGAGCAAAGGCGAAGGGCATCGGGAGGGGGCCAGGGTCGTGAGGGAGGAGATTCTCCCTTTCATTGCCCAACTCAAGCCCATCAAGGAGTGCAGCCTTTTCATTCTTGCCACGGCCAATTTGGAGAACCGCGACGAGGCCGAGCTGGAGGATTTGCAGAGGCTGATTGTTAAAGAGAACGGCCCCCTGATCGAAACGGCAAAAAAGCACAACCTCCGCTATAGGCATGCGGGGGATTTGGAGGGGCTGCGCAAAAGGCTGCCTCGCATGGCGGCCGGGGTGGAGGAGATGGAGGAGGCCACCAAGGGGCACGAAGGGGGTCTTCTGGTGAACCTTTGCCTCAATTACGATGTCGAAACCGAACAGGCCTGGGCTTTGGAGGGGCTCATCAAAAAAGGGGTGTCGCTGAATTCCATGGAGCCTATGGCTAGGCAAGAGGCTGTCTTCGCAGCCCGCTGGATTCCACGACCGGCGGACATTGTTTTCAGGTCGGGAGTTTACAACGAGCCGCGGCTTTCAAAATTCCTGGGCTCCCGCCCCGACGACGGCTTCGCCTACCTGGCCTTCGCCAAGCAGCTGCTGCCCAGCATTCGCCCCAGGCACTTGGCTTGGCACTTGATGAAGTTCACCCAAAGAAAGCAAAATTTGGGCAAATAAAGGCTTTCCGGCCCTCTTTCTTGTTCCATTAATCTCCGGCCATGAAAGAACCCTCTTCCCAAAAGCAAAGCTTCCGGCAAAAGATGCAGGGCAGCATCGCCCATCTTCAGGCCAAAAAGAAAGTCCTTTTCCTCACCACCTCCAACCGCTGGGCGGGCGAAGAGGGCGGCGAAATGCCAAAAAGCACTCGGCTGGCCCACGCCATGGCTGAACGCATCGGGCCGGAGAAGGTCGCCATCCTCGATGTCGCCAAGCTCAACATCGCTCCTTGCGAGGGCAACGTCTCCACGGCTCGGGGAAACACCTGCGGCCTGCGCGAGGCGAAGCTCGACGATCCGCAGAAGAACCCGAGCGGCCATCACCGCTGCTGGGCGAGCCTGAACCACCCGGATGACGAGCTGTGGAAGGTGAGCCAGGCCCTTTTGGAATCTGAGGCGGTGGTCTTTTTCGCTTCTGTGCGCTGGGGGCAGGCCAATGCCCACTACCAAAAGCTCATCGAGCGGCTCACTTGGCTGGAGAATCGTCATTCCACGCTGGGCGAAAGCAATCTGCTGCAAAACATCGAGGCGGGGCTGATCCTCGTCGGCCAGAACTGGAGGGGGCCCCAGGTGCTGCAGGCCCAAAAGGAAGTGCTGGGATTCTTCGGCTTCCGCTTGCCCGAGGCATTGTGGTGGAACTGGCAGTATTCCCAGGACTCCGGTGAGGAGTCAGACGACTCTTACAAGCAGGCAGCCGTAGACTTTGAGGAGATTCTCAATTCCTTTTGAGCAGCTGCTGATCATTTGAATCAATTGCGAGTGAGCAATTACGAATTGCGAGTTAAACACCGTAACTTCTCCGCTCGTGACTCGCAATTCGTAATTAAAAAAGCAGTGCCAGAAATGATTTATGTTATTATCCGCACGAAAAATTAAAATAAAAATATGAAATACCGCATCGGAGTCATGGGTTCGGCCTCCGGGCCAACGCTTCGGGTTCAGGAAACGATCACCAAATCCATCATGGTGGGGCAGGAGATTGCCCGTTCGGGCTGCATCCTGGTCAACGGGGCCTGCCCGGGCCTGCCGGATGAGGCGGCCTTTGGGGCCAAAAACGCCGGCGGCATGACGATGGGCATTTCGCCGGCTTTTAGCCTGAAGGAGCACACCGAAAAGTACAAATCGCCCGACGACAACCTGGACATCATTATTTTCACCGGCATGGGGCTGATGGAGCGTGATCTGATCAACATTCGCAGTTCCGACGCTATCATTGTCCTGGGGGGCGGAATAGGCACGCTGAACGAGTTCGCCGTGGCTTTCGACGAAGAGAAAGTGGTGGGTGTGCTCACCGGCACAGGGGGCGTTTCCGACCATGTTCCTGAGATTCTCAGGATCTGCGGACGGAAAATGGAGGATTTTTTGATCTTCGATTCCGAGCCCAAGGCCTTGGTCCAAAAGGTCGTGGAGCGGCTGAGGACTGTGGGAAGCTCCATCGCCAAGGACCAGCGGGTGCTCGGGCTGGATCTCACGGACGACTCTTCCGAGGCCCAAAAAGCTCTGGCGGAAAACGCAGCTTTCCCCCTGAAGAACTAGTCCTTTCTGCAAGAAAGAGCCTGTCCGTGTCCAAAGGCCTGCGTCGGTCAAAAGGTCAGGGTTTTTTGCCGCAAGCCTTTTCCACCTCCTTCACGCACTTTTCCAGCCCCTTCTTCACCTCGTGCTCCCAAAAGCGCAGCACGGCGATTCCTTGGCGGCCCAGCTCCAGATCGGTCTCCAGATCCCGCTCCACATTGCGGCGAATCTTGGGCAGCCAGTATTTTTTGTTCGTTTTGGGCGGACGGTAGCACAGCGGGCACTGGTGCCAAAAGCAGCCATCCACGAAAACCGCTAGCTTCGCTCTGCCAAAATACAGGTCCGGCTTGCCTTTCAGCGCAGAATGGACCCGGTAGCCTCGCAGCCCTTCGGCCCACAGTGCTCGGCGCAGCAGCCATTCTGGGCTCGTGTTCTTGCCGCGGATGCGGGACATCAGCTGGCTGCGCTGCTTTTTGGTGATGCGGTCCATTAAGCCGGCAAAGTTACGAATTACGAGTTTGATAATTATGAATTAGCCGCATTCAGAAAAACTCGTGACTCGTGACTCGTAATTAATTTTTCATGGCCATCTCCAGCCGTTTTTCGGCCTGCTCCCAGTCCACGCTTTTCATGAAGGCCTCCATGTAGTCCGGCTTCTTCAGGCCGTAGTCGCTGATGAAGGCGTGCTCCCACATGTCCATCACCAGAATCGGCGCGCAGCCAGCCAGGTGATTGGTGGCGTGGTCGTCGATCCACACGTTCATCAGCCGATCGGCTTGCTTGTCGTAGTACATCACCGTCCATCCGATGCCCCGGAGCGAGGCGCTTTCGGTGAAGTTCTTTTTCGACTTTTCGCCCGATCCGAAGCTTTCGGCCATTTTCTTGCCCAGCATGGAGCCGCTGTCCAGTTTCTTTTCCTCTTTGCTCATGTTGCCGAAATACAGCTCATGCAAGCGCATCCCATTGAATTCCCAGCCGAAGCGCCGCTTCATTTCATTCAGCTCGGGGGTACCGCTCTGCGCCTCTTTCAGCTTCTCCAGAAGAAGATTGCTGTTGTTCACGTAGCCATTGTACAGGGTGAAATGATTGCTCAGGAGAGTGTCGCTGAACCCGGGGGTGCCCAGAAGATGGGAAAAGTCCATGGCTTTGTACATTTGGAGCGGGGGTTAGGGGGTGCTTTCGGGCATGGCCAAATTCCAGCGGCTTTATTCCAGGAACCGGAAACTGCTTAGCATTTTCTGGAACGTTTCCATTTCAGATTCCTGTCCGCTGAACTGGATTCGGTTGTCCTGGTTCCATGCGTCAGGATATTCCGAGAGCTGAACGAAAACCAGCACCTTTCCATCGTCCAGTTTCCACAGCCGCTGCTCAGCCTTCTTGCCGCCTACCATCGTCTCGGTGAGGGTGGGGTCGGAAGGCAGGCCAAAATCCAATTCGCCTTTGGGCAATACGCCCATGCGGGCTCCGGAATCCGAATTGCTGAAGAAGGCATGGTAGGCCCCAAAAGCCTCTCCTTCAGAGCGGGTCCAGTCTTGCGGATGCCTCAAGGAGAAGGCCATTTCAGGCTTGGAGAATTCGAGCCAAGAAGCTTCGTCCAATTCAATGCCTGGAGCTTCTTGCCCGGCATCCGCTTTGCCGCCGGGGGCTTGCTGGGGCAGGCCTTCGGTGCTTTTGGGTTCCCAGGAGCATGCGGAAAGAATAAGCAGGAGGCCAAGCGCAATGGGCAAATGCTTTGAGTTCATGAGGAGTGGGTTTAAGCTAGTTCAGAGGATACTCCGTTCGTCCATTCGCCGCAATTGGATAGCTTTTGACGGGTTCCCCAGGCGCGTTTCGGCCATTCTTGCGTTTGAGCTTTGCTTTTCCAAGGATTCTCCTTATAATTGACCCCTGCTCTCCGCTCATCTTAAATCTCAGCCATGGCTTATTCGAACTTTAGTTTGGATTTGCCCTCCCCCCTTGCCCTTGCGGACCGATTGGATCGTTTTTTGGAGGACTTTGACGAAGGCAGAGAAAATGCCCCCAAGCTGGAGTTGGATCTTGCCCAGCTCACCGAGGAGGAAATTGACCAGATGGTTGATTTCCTTCGCGGGTCGCTCATTCAGATTCTGGAAGGCAATCGCTTCGACCCCCGCCAGGGCGGATATTTGCAGTTGGGGCTGCTGAGGCCGGGGCAGGGGAATGTGGAGTTTGCCAAGAAGCGCGCCGATGAATTTGCCCATAGGGCCAGGAAGATACTGAAGGAGGCGCTGCAAAATGGACGGCTTGACCCGGCGCATTGCGAAGAGATGAAAAGGACCATTGGCAAAGTCCATGAAGAGGTCAAGAACGCCGCATCCAAAAAAACACATTTCCAAACGGGGCTTGCGGGAACCGTCAGGAATTTTTTGAGGTATTGCGTGGGCCACATCCATCTGAAGGCAGCGGCGGAGCTGGGCCCAGCAGAGCTTCGGGAGCAGGCCAGGAGGAAGGTTTTTGCGGCCTTCAGCCTTTCGCTGTGCCAGCGGGTTTCCGCGGTGATGGTTAGGGATTTGGAGCAAGAGGGCCTTTCCAGGAAGGGATTGGAGGAGCTGGCGACCCATTTGGATCTGTTTCTGGAGGCATTCCAGGACACCTCTTTTGCGGAGCCTGATTCCGAAGATGGAGAAGCAGGGCCTGATTCTGGCCAAAACGCCTCCCAGGAGGCCCTCTCTCTCTTTCATCAGCTTGTCGCCGATCTTCCTCCTGCCTGGCGGAGCAAACTCAAGGATGCGCAGGCTTTCGAGAGGGTCTTTAGGCAAAACCTGAGCTCCAGAAGGGGGATAGAGCAGGCAGACTATTCCTCCCTCCACTCCTTCTTCCTTCAGGAGATTGCGGAGAAGCTGGGCGCTGATGGGCATTACGAGGTTTCGGCCAGGGACGAACGCTTCTTGCTTGGGAATGACTATGTTTCGATGTCGCCTTCCTCCAAGGATCTGGCTGAACTGCTGAACCATGAATTCTACGCAGGCCTGAATGCGGTTTCCCCCGAGGCTGTGGGGCGCTGGATGCAGAAAGAAAAGGCAGAGGCTCCTCCAGCCTCTCCTGGGGCGCCCTCCTCCGACCTTCCCTCTGCCGCTTCCAGGGCTTCTGAAATTCTGCCTCCCGCTCAGCGGCCGGATCTTCTGGCGGAGCCTCTGGCCGCATTGTCTGCCGAGTGGCAGCCTGTTTACTTGCCTTCTGCCGCTGCCCACCAAATCAGAAGAGCCAAAATGGTTCTGGAATGCTTTCATGCAGGAAACGGACAGTACATTATAGGCCCCGTACTGGTCCATGCCCTGATCCAATCCATCGAAAGATGCGGCAACAATAAAATAGCCTCCCTGCTGCTGACTTTCCTGAGATCCATCACTGAAAACCTCTCCCTAAGGGCAGCAAGAAGAGATGAGGACCAGACCCATCAGAAAATTGTCCAGTACTCAGAGTTCATTTCGCCTGCGGTTCAGGCAGTCCTTCAGGATGGCCTGGAGGCCTTTTTGGAGGCTTGGGAAAGGGAGATGGAAGCAGGGTACTTCCTTCCTGCTGCCGAAGATCCTTTGGAGGAGCTTGTTTTGGAAATCGAAAATTTGGATGAGAGGCTCGCTTCTCAGCTGATGCGGGAAAATGTCAGAATCTCTTCGGGCGCCGAAGCCGAAGCTCAGCTTTTGGGCCTCCAGGAGAGCATCCGGACAGAACTGGGGGAGGGCAATTTCGGGAGGGTCCAGGAGTTGTCCGGCCAAGCCTTGGCTCTGCAGGCTCAAATAAAAGAGGGAAAGACGGACGTGCGCGAAAGAATGGAGAGAATCCGAGGGGCGCAGGCTGAAATTGGGCGATTGCGCGCCGTCCTACGGGAGGCGGAAGGCTCGATTTCCGCCGTTCGGCAGGCGGCGGATCGTTTGGCGGCCGATGAAGAGGCGTAAGATTGACTTATTTTTGCTTGGCCGCCGCCGCGGATTTCTTTATTCTGATTCGGCTCCCAAAAAAAGCTTTTATGCAGGAACCCGAATCCGCCGCTTTTAAAATCCGGGTTTGCATGGGTGGCCGCTGCCGCATGAATTTTGCCGAAGATCTTCTTAAAATCGCCCAAAAGGCAGCGGGTGAAAGCGCCTCTGTTGCGGTGGAGCCCCGCCCCTGCCTGGACCAATGCGAAAAGGGCCCGAATGTGGAGATTGTTCAGGCTCCAGCGGGCGAAGCCGTCCAAATCCTCAATGGCGTGACGCCCAATCAGATGGCTCAGCTCAGCCGAAGCCTGCTGGAGGAAAAAGCATGATGGGAAGGATTCTCCCGACTCCTTCCCCTCGTTCGCCTGGAGCCAGAATGGGCGATTTCCAGCGCAGCCATCAGCCTCTCTTTATGCTGCTGCTGCTCCAGGGTCAATCTCAGGTTGATGTCGGCGAACAGCGGCTGGTCCTCGCGGGCCAAAATGTATTCCCGGCTGCTCTCGCTCAGGGCGTTTGCTACGCGGAGCTCATTCTGGCTCACCAGTCCCAGGTCCTCCAGGATGCGGCTGTGCTTCAGAACAAAATAGAGCCTCCTCAAAGGATCTTGCCTGTCCCACTGGCGAATGGCGCTGGAGCCTTTGCTTTTTTTGAGCAGGGGTGCCATGGGAAATAATTCTATGCATTATATCATCTTAAAACTCTTTTTTCAAGCGATTGTTACTCACTTTGCCTCCTGCCCCCTTCCCTGCGAGGCTTCTTGGCGGCTTAATTGAGGCTGCACCTGTCTTCAAAATATGAATTACTACGAACGCTCCTTGGAGCTGCACCAAAAGCATCGGGGCAAGATCGAGATTCGATCGAAAGTCCCGCTGGAAAGCAAAGATGACCTGAGCCTGGCCTACACCCCCGGCGTGGCCGAGCCTTGCCGCCGGATCCACGCCGATCCGGCTCTGGTGAACCGCTACACCAATCGAGGAAATACCGTCGCCGTGATCACCGACGGCACGGCCGTGCTGGGCCTGGGCGACATTGGCCCGCAGGCCGGCCTCCCTGTGATGGAGGGCAAATGCCTGCTTTTCAAGGAATTCGCAGGCATCGACGCCATTCCCATTCTCCTGGGCACCAAAGACGTCGACGAGATCGTCCGGACCATCCAGCATATCGCCCCCACTTTCGGCGGTATCAATCTAGAGGACATTTCCGCCCCGCGCTGCTTCGAAATCGAGCAGCGGCTGATCGAGTCGCTGAACATTCCCGTGTTCCACGACGACCAGCATGGAACGGCCATTGTGGTGCTGGCAGGCCTCATCAATGCCCTCAAATTGACCGGGCGCAAGCTGAAAGAGTCTCGCATCGTCGTCAACGGCGTGGGGGCGGCCGGGGTGGCCATCACCCGGCTGCTGATCGCGTACGGGGCCAATCCTGCCCTTTTCTTCCTCTGCGACAGCAAAGGGACCATCTACAAGGGGCGAGGGGACCTTAATCCCGTCAAGGAGGAGCTGGCCCGCATCACAAACGCCGAAAGCATCCAAGGCGGCTTGGCCCAGATCATGGAGGGTGCGGATGTGTTCATTGGCGTTTCCCAGCCTCGGCTGGTCACCCCGGAAATGGTCCGGAGCATGGCCAAGGACTCCATTGTTTTCGCCATGGCCAATCCCGAGCCGGAGATCCTGCCTGATTTGGCCCGCCAAGCCGGAGCGGCTATTGCGGCCACCGGCCGCAGCGATTTCCCCAACCAGATCAACAACGTGCTGGGCTTTCCAGGCATTTTCCGTGGCGTGCTGGATGCCGGGCTTACCCGGATCACCCAGGAGATCAAGTTTCTGGCTGCCGAAACTATTGCAGAATCCGTGGAGCGCCCCACTCCCGAAATGATCATTCCCAATGCCTTGGATCGGAGCGTCGCCAAAAGGATCGGCGAAGCCATTGTAGGCCTTTCCCGCTAAAGAAGGCCTAACTTTTCAAGGCTTTCCGCCAATAGAAAAAATCCGTCCTTCGACAAGCCGACAGGCAGGCTCAGGGCGGATTTTTGCTGTCAGGTTGAGAGCTGGGAACTATTCGGCGGCAGGCATGGAATCGGCAGGCATAGCCTCCTCAGCAGGCATCGAAGGCATAGCCTCCTCAGCAGGCATGGAATCGGCAGGCATGGTATCCTCGGCAGGCATCGAAGGCATGGAATCGGCAGGCATGGCGGACTCGGGAGTATGGGAGCAGGCAGCGAGAGCCAGCATGGCGAAGCCAGCGGCGGAAGCTTTGGCGAAGTTGGTTTTCTTCATTTGAGATAAATTATTGGATAAAGCTGCAGGCATTATACTCAGATTTGCTTTCGGCTCAAGCCATTTTTCGCTTTCTTTTCTGGAGGCCTTTGCCCGGCTGGCGTCGAAAAGCGATTTTTGATACGCTCAAGGCCGCAATTCACCCCTATGAACCTTTCTGTGCGACTGGCGGGAATCTCCTTCTCCAATCCCACTGTTTTGGCTTCGGGCTATTTGGGAGTCACGGGAGCCAGCCTGGCCCGCTGCGCTCAGTTCGGGGCGGGCGGAGTGACCAGCAAGACTTTGTTCATGGAGGAGCGCAAAGGGCATCCCAATCCCACCCTCCTCAATTTCCCCGGAGGCCTCATCAGCTCGGTGGGCTTGGCCGGCGAGGGCGTGGCGGCAGCCCTGCGCGAGTTCGAAGCGTATCGTCGCTTGGCGCCCGCAAGCCATCCGATCATTGGCAGCATTGGCGGAAGGAGTCTGGATGAGCTGGCCGAAGTCGCCCGAATCATGGATGGCTACCCCGTGGATCTGCTGGAGATCAATCTTTCCGCCCTGAACGAGGGTGGGGGGGGCTGCGACCCCACGCTTGTCGCCCAAGTCACCAAGGCCGTGCGCAAGGTCGTCCAGAAGCCCCTCTCCGTCAAGCTTTCGCCGAACGTGCCCGACATTGCCCTGATGGCCAAGCGGGCCGAGGCGGAAGGCGCCGACGCCATCACAGCCATCAACGCCCTGGGGCCGGGCATGCTGATCGACATTGAGATGCGCAGCCCTATTCTCTCCAGCAAAACGGGGGAAGTCTCCGGCCAGGCCATCAAGCCCATTGCCGTGCGCTGCGTGTACGACATTTACAAGGCTGTGAAGATCCCCATCATCGCCACGGGGGGGATCATGAGCGGGCGGGATGCGGTGGAGATGCTGATGGCCGGCGGGACGCTTTTGGGCATCGGCTCGGCGCTGATGTTCCACGACATGAAGGCGTTCCAGGTGATCACCGATGGGGTTCGGCAGTTCATGCAGAAGGAAGGGGTGAAGGATGTGAAAGAGCTGGTGGGGGCGGCGCACCTGTAGGGGCGCAATTGTCCATCGTAAGGGCGCAGAATTCTGCGCCCCTACAGGTGCCTTTCAAATTATTAATTCAGCAATCATGTCAGCCCTGACCGTCAAAGCCATCACCCAGGATTCCCCGAATCTGAAGACCTATGTCTTCGAAACCGCCATGCGCAGCCAGCCGGGCCAATTCATCATGGTGTGGATGCCGGGGGTCGACGAGATCCCCATGTCCATCGGCTGGAAGACGGCCACGGAGATGCATGTGGGCATCGCGGCGGCGGGGGATTGCACCCGGGCCATCTTCGATCAAATCAAAGTCGGCGACAAGTTGGGTATTCGAGGGCCTTACGGCACGGCTTTCGACTACAAGGAGCGCCGGAAAATCATTCTGATTGGCGGAGGCTACGGCACCCCGCCGCTCCTGAACCTCGCCCAGAAAACGACCGAGGCCGGCATCGAGACCACGGTGGTTCTGGGCGGCCGCAGCGCCGATCACCTGCTTTACGAGGATAAGTTCGAGCATCTGGGCTGCACCCTGCATGTTTCCACCGACGACGGCAGCAAAGGGCACCACGGCTATTGCACGGAGGTTCTGGAAAAGCTCCTGAATGAAGGCGATTACGATTGCCTCTACACCTGCGGGCCGGAAAAAATGATGGCTAAAGTCGCTCGAATGGCCGAAAAGAAAGGCGTGGACTGCCAAGTGAGCCTGGAGCGCTACATGAAGTGCGGCTTCGGCATTTGCGGGCAATGCTGCTTGGACGATTCGGGTATCCGCATCTGCAAGGAGGGGCCTGTGATTGCGGGCTCATCCGCCTTGAGGCATCCGGAATTCGGCTCTTACCATCGCCAGGATTCGGGCCTAAGGTGCGATTTTGGCTGAGCCAAGATCCTCCAGGGGCCGTCCTTCGGCCAAGGGGCTTTTTCTGGAGCGGGCGCGTCGCGGACAGGGCTTGCAGACAGCTATTTTTTATGATAAAGTCAAAATGCATCTGGCGCCAATTGGATGCCCATTGAAAATCAGGAGATCGGCTTCAGGCAAAGAGAGTTGCTTTCTTTTTCCGACCCTCCTTTAATTATAAGCCTTTCCAGCAGGAAACAGCAAAACATGCTCTTTGCCTTCCGCAGCTTTTAATTTACCCTTAATTTTAAGACCATATGATGAATTCTACCAACATCAACGGCGGCAGCGACGATAACAGGAAAGCCAACAGCGGGTCGGGCTCGGGGGGTGGCGGGGCTGAAAAAAAAGGCGGCAGCGGTACCGGCGGGAATGGCGACAGCAGGCGAAGCAAGGATGACGACGATGGGGATGAGGATGAGGATGAGGCGAAGAAAAGGAGGAAGTCGCAGCAGGGCGTCTAAGGAGAGCGGAGGGGGTCAAAAGGGCAGAGGCTCTTACGCCCAGGCTTGCGATTTCGACCTTTAGGAAGAGGATGGGGAACGGAGGGGCGCCGCGCATGCACTAGGCCAGTGTCATGCGCGGCCTTTTTGCCTATGCGTTGCTGTCTCTTGCGAAGCCGTAGCCTCAAGGTTCCAAAACGCCTTTCTCAGCCAAAAGCAAGGATGCCTGCTTGTCGCCTTAATTTAGGGCAAGGTTTCCTCTGGGTCTTTGTGTTAGAATGCTGGCGAACTTAACTTTTAGCTTCGCCTTTATGCTTTTCAATTCGATGGACGGATGCAATTGCAGCGGATGCGGATGCGACCCCAAGCCCGCCAAATAGGGCTTTTGCCTTTTTCCCACATCCCCAACTCAATACAAAAACCATGACAAAACCCCTTTTTCTCGCCTCTCTTTTTTTGGCTTCGGCTTTGATGTCCGGATGCTCCCCTGCGGAGCAGGACCTGACTTTGGGGACGGAAGAGGGCTTTGCCGCAGCCAGCCTCCCAGCCATTCAGTCTTACCAGGAGGGGCAGGCCAGCTATGAGCCTTATTCTTTTGAGCGAATGGAGGAGCTGAAAGGAAAAAGGAAGTTCGCCCTCTTCTTCCATGCCTCGTGGTGCCCCACCTGCCGCAAGATCGAATCCTTTCTGCTGGAGAATTTGGCCGGATTGGGACAAGCCACTATCCTGAAGGCCGATTTCGATACGGAGCTGGAGCTGCGCAAGGAATACGGAGTGGCGGTGCAAAGCACCGTGCTGTTCTTTGATGCCCAGGGGGCGGTAGCCCAGAAGGCGATCGATCCTTCGCTGGATTCCGTTCGAAGCTTCTTTGCCCTGTAGCCAAAAATTTCATGGACGCTTTGCTTCTGCTCACCTCGTTTTTGGCCGGTGTCCTGACTATTTTGGCGCCATGCGTGCTGCCGCTGCTTCCCGTGATGGTGGGCGGCGCAGCCAGCAGCCGCAACCGCTGGCAGCCCCTCATCCTCAGCTCCTCGCTGGTGCTCAGCGTGATCCTTTTCACCTTGCTCCTCAAGGCCTCGACTCTTCTGATCGAGATCCCTCAGGCGGCGTGGACGGGCATTTCGGGCGGTATTCTGCTGCTGCTGGGGGTATTCATGCTTTTTCCGGATCTTTGGGAATGGCTTTCGGTCAAATTCAATCTCCTTGGCCGCTCCCAAAAGGGCCTGGCGCTGGCCGGAGCCAGCCATTCTGCCTGGAGCGGCGTGCTGATCGGGGCGGCGCTGGGACCTGTTTTCAGCAGCTGCTCGCCCACCTACCTCTTCCTTCTGGCCACGGTGCTGCGGGACAGCTTTTTCGCCGGTTTGGGCTACCTTCTTGTTTACGGCATGGGCTTAGGCCTCATGCTCGGGCTGATTGCCTATTTCGGCCAAAGGCTCACCTTGCGCCTGGGTTGGGCGGCGTCTTCCCGCGGCTGGTTCAGGCGCAGCTTGGGCCTGCTTCTGATGCTGGTGGGCCTGTCCATCGTGACTGGAGCGGAAAAGAAGATCGAAACGGCCTTGATTGACAAGGGGTTCGGCACCACCCGATTGGAAGAGCGGCTCTTGGGTCGCTCCACCCAGAGCATGCCAACCCCGCCCTCTGCCGATTCCATCTCTGTCAACAACCCCCTTATTCCCTTGGGCGAGCTGCATTCCCCCTTTCCGGCTCCCGAGCTGCAAGGGCTGCAGAATTGGCTCAACAGCGAGCCTATTGCTTCCATGCAGGAGCTGAAGGGCAAGGTGGTGCTGGTGGATTTCTGGACCTATTCCTGCGTCAATTGCATCCGCACTTTGCCCTACCTGCAGGCCTGGCATGAGCGCTATGCCCAGGACGGATTGGTGATTTTGGGCATCCACGCCCCAGAATTCCAGTTCGAGAAGAAGGCTGAGAATGTGCGAAAGGCCGTGCGGGATTTCGGCCTCACCTATCCCGTGGCCCAGGACAACGATTTTGCCCTGTGGCGGGCTTACGCCAATCGCTATTGGCCCGCCAAGTACCTGATCGACCGAGACGGCACGGTCCGCTACGCGCATTTCGGCGAAGGGGAGTACGAGGAGACGGAAGCCATCATCGCCAGCATGCTGGGCTCAGCCACCAAGCAGGGTGAGGTTCAGGCCCAATCGGTCGATTTTGCCCGCATAGGAACGCACGAGACCTACATTGGCCTGGATCGCCGGAAGAACCATGTGGCCTCCGGCACGGAGCTGGGGAAAAACCAATGGACGCTGGAGGGCGAGTGGGAGGAGGATGGCGAGAAGGCGACGAGCCGGTCCCCTCAGGCCTCCATTCGCATGAATTTCACGGCTTCCAAGGCCAACCTGGTGATGAGCGGCCAGGGCCAGGCGGAAGTGTGGATCGACGGAGAAAAGGCTTCCATGCAGAACCAGGGCAAGGATGTGTCCGAAGGGGTCCTGATCCTGGGCGGCGAACGACTCTACGAGTTGGCGGATTTCCGCGGAGAATACGCCACGCACACGATCGAAATCCGCTTCGCCCAGCCTGGCGCAATGTTGTTTGCTTGGACATTTGGGTAAAGCACTTGATTAGTAAATATTTGTTTACTAAAATCTTCCCGATGAATATTTTGCAGTTGGCGAACCTGAAGAATGAAAAACCATCCCGAGCGAAAGCGCCTGCGCCTGCAGGGCTATGATTATTCCTCCGACGGGCTTTATTTTGTGACGATCTGTGCGAAAGGTCGTAAATATTATTTTGGAGAAATACGAAATGGAATAATGGGATTGAATGAAATGGGAATCCTGGCCCATCAATTTTGGCAGGATATTCCCCGCCATTTCGATCATGTTTCATTGGATGAATTCGTGATTATGCCGGATCACGTCCATGGAATCATTGTCATTCATTCGCCTGTAGGGGCCAGGCATGCCTGGCCCCTACAGGAAAAACCGAATCACCAAAAAATTCCCGTCATCATTGGGTCATTCAAATCGGCCGTTGCCCGAAAAATTCGGCAGAACCACGATTTTGATTTTGCCTGGCAGCGATCGTATTATGACTGCGTTGTGCGAAGCGAACGGGAATTGGATCGGATTCGCCGTTACATCCAAAGCAATCCTGAAAAATGCCCTCAGGAGAGGGGTGATTTTTCGGGAAATAAGAAGGCATAATCAGTTTCGTATCAGCGTTTCTTTGGCACGGGCACCAGGGCTCGAACCCGGACAAACGGTTTTGGAGACCGTTGTGCTACCATTACACCATGCCCGTACGCTTTTTTTCAGCCCCAACAAGATAGGCATTTGGGCTGAGGCTGTCAAATGGCGGATTGCCCCCTGGTCTGTCTGCCTTTAGAATAGCCTATGCCTACTAACTTTCTCGAATGAAAAATACAATCCTCCCCAAATCTGCCTCTGCCCTTGCCGTCCTTGTTTTTTTGTCTGCCTGCTCCCAGGCTCCGGAGCGGCCTGCCCATTACGACCCTGCGGCCATGCCTGGCATGCCCTGCCACCAGATGGGCGAAACATGGATGGGGGATTGCGAGTTCGATGAAGCAGGCAACGTCATTGAAAAAACACATTCCTCTGTTGCATCACCAAATGCCGCTGGCGATTTTTTCTCAGGACAAACGGGCGGACTGCCCGACGCCAAACCCTCACAAGTAGTGGAGCTGAAAAATGGAGACACCTACAAAATGTCGGCCGACATGGTGAGGCAGGAAATCGGCAACAGAGTCATAAAGCGTCTTGCCTACAATGGACAGATTCCAGGACCTCTTTTGAAAGTCGACCAGGGGTCGGAAATTACAGTCGAATTCACCAATAATCTCGACGTCGAGACCACGATTCATTCTCACGGCCTGAGGCTCGATAGCGCCTTCGACGGCGTGCCGGATGTCACTCAAAAACCGATCAAGCCCGGAGAGAGTTTCACCTATCAACTCAAATTTCCGGACGCGGGCATGTACTGGTATCACCCGCACATCCGCGAAGATTACGCTCAAGAGTTGGGGCTTTATGGAAATTATTGGGTCGAGCCAAATGATCCGAATTATTGGGCGGCTGTAGATCGAGAGGAAAATTGGATCGTGGATGACCTCCTGCTCAACGACGATCAGCCGGCTTTTTCCACTGAAACTACGGACCACGCCTTAATGGGCCGATTCGGAAATATCATGCTGCTGAACAATGAGGAGAATCCTATGTTCAAAGCTAAGAAAGGAGAAGTCGTGCGTTTTTACCTGACCAACGTGGCCAACACTCGTGTCTTCAGCCTGGGCATTGAAGGCGTGAAAACCAAGCTGGTCGGAGGTGATTCCGGACGCGCAGAAAGAGAGCAGTTTGAGAATTCTTTCCTCATCGCCCCCTCGGAACGAATGATTTTTGAGGCTGAATTTGATGAGGAGGGTCGTTTTGACATCGTTCACAAGACTCCTGAAAAAGCCTACACATTGGGTCAGGTGGTGGTGAGCGCCGAAACGGTCTCGGTGGCTGATTTTGGAACGCTGAGAGACAATTCCGCCGACTTTGCCACGCTTCGCGCGGACATGGATTCCCTCCTGAGAAAAGCGCCCGACAAGTCGTTGCGCCTGAGTATCGAAATGATGGGAATGGAAGGGGGGATGGGCATGATGGGGGGCATGCATCATGGTGAAGCGATTGAATGGGAAGACACCATGGCTCAAATGAATCAAGCCTCCACCTCCAAAACCGTTACCTGGAAGCTGATAGACGAAGCAACCGGCAAGGCCAATATGGACATCGATTGGAGTTTCAAAAAGGGTGAGCTGGTTAAAATTCGAATCTTCAACGATCCAGCGTCCATGCACCCCATGCAGCACCCCATTCACTTCCACGGCCAGCGCTTTGTCGTTCTGAGCCGCGGCGGGGCGACGAATGACAATCTGCAATGGAAGGATACGACCTTGGTAAAAACCGGTGAAACGGTGGATCTGCTGGTCGAAATGAGCAATCCTGGGGCCTGGATGGCCCATTGCCACATTGCGGAGCATTTGCATTCGGGGATGATGCTGGGATTCACGGTGAAAGACTGAAGACATCCTCCTTTTGCCCTAAAGCCAATCCATAAATGAGAAAGATCCCCCCAATCCTCTTTCTGTTATTGCTTCTTGCGCCTGCCGCCGAAGCCTTCAATGACCTGAAGTCCGTTCCGCTGTATGCCGAATCGATAAGGATCTTGGAGCAGCGAGGAGCTCTTCGCTCCGGCGAGCGCTTCTTTCCCGAGCAGGGGCTTTCGCGCATTGCCTTTGTCCACATGATGCATTTGTCCGGAGCGTTTCCTGAAGAGTGTCCGCATCCTCCCCTAAGATTCTCCGACACTCAGCTCAATCAATGGTATACCCCGGCCCTCCGTTCCGGAGTGCTGTGCGGGGGAATAAGGGGCGACGAAAAACAGGCCTTTCGCCCGGGCGACCCGATCCGCTATGCCGAAGCAGCCGCCCTTTTGCAGCGTTCCGCCCGCCCCTCTCTCCAAAGCGCAGAGGAGCCCTGGTATCGGCCAGGAATCGCCTTCCTGGAAAGCTCAAAGATCGCCCTCAAGGAAAATCCTGCCCCGGAGGCCTTTTTGACCCGTGCGCAAGGAGCCTTTTTGCTGGAGCGCGTTTTGGCCCAGCAAAAGCCAGCCTTTTCCGGGAAGAAATTGGTGGAATCCGCCCGCACGCAAAAGGGAGTGGTCACTTCGTACGATACAGGCTATTACAGCGGCGGATTCCCTCCACCCAACACGGGGGCCTGCACCGATGTGATCGAAAGGGCCCTGCGCGACTTGGGCTACGACTGGAAGGGGCAGATTGATAGGCATATGCGTAAGAATCCAAGCCTCTATCCCTCCAAATACGACGAGAACATCAATTACCGAAGGGTGAGGAATGTGAAAGTCTTCCTGGACCACACTGCGTCGTCGCTCCCCCTGGAAAGCGACTATTTGTCGGGAGACATAATCACCTACGACCAGATCCCCGGAAGCCTGTGGCACATTGCTATCGTGTCGGACAAGAAGGCTTCCGACGGCACCCCTTTGCTGATTCACAACTACGGAAGGGGCGTGAAGGAGGACAATCTGCTCCACCTTTGGCCTGCGCCCAAAACAGGGCATTATCGGCTGAGGCTTTAGAATCCTTTCCGGTATGAAATGATTGAAATATTCATTATTTAATGTTAAAATACATAGAATTCTTCCATTTATTTTATCTATATGACTGAGCGAGAACCCGTTTTTCAATCCCGTGACGTGGTGGATGCCTTAGCGGATAGGCTTCCGCCCCTTTTTAGAAAAATGTTTGTAAGGGTGCTTGGGCCACGCGTGAGGACCAACTACGAAAGGGTTATGGAGGCTGCGCGAAAAATGGAGGCTGAGGACCAAGAGGAGGCTGCTTCTGATAGAATAGCGGAAAAAGTAGGGCAACGATTGTATATGACCGAGGCGGCTATCGCCGATATGATGGCTGAGCTCATTCCTGGAAGCAGGCCTGCGGCGGAAAATCCTAAAGAAAGACCTGGGGCAGATTCTGCCCCATCGCATCAAAGGCGGCCTCGGAATCCTGCGAATGATTTTTTTGCCGAGGTGGAAAGAGCGGAAGCCAAAAAAGAGGCTGCGGTGAGGGGTGCCGAGGAAACATCCGGGCTTCTTTTGAGATCCAAAGAATTAGGAGATGACAGCCGCTCCAAATTACTTATCAGAGCTGTGAATAAATATGGCCTGGAATATGACCAAGCGAGGAAAGCTTTGATAGGAGATACCCTCATAGACCTCCGGAAAAATCCCTCTTTTAACACCAAAGAAGGGGTAATTCGCTCTGATGCCATTCGAAGGGAATGCGGGCATTTATTTCTAAGTCTTCGGATGCTGCTGGACGAAATTTCAAATTTGCCTGGTGGTAATGATGCTTGCAGTGTTACTAATATCCCCCGGGAATTTTCAGGAGAGTATGATTTTCTGTCTGCAAGCTTAATTAGATTCCCGGATACATTGGGCGACTCTTATTACACGATGCTCGAACGCGCTCAGACGCAGGAGGATGTGGCTGAATTTTACAAAAATTTCTTTGAAATTCTGGTTAATTTTGCAAAATATCTGGAGCTCAGGCGCAGGGGGACGTCCTCTGCGGCCTGAAGGACCCCAAAAAAATCAATTTATAGCCATATCGCAAAAGCTCAAAATTAAAAAAATACCATGCCCAATGAAGCCCCTTCAGCAGGTCTTGAGGTCGATGATTGCCATGTTTACCGTCACCGTGGAGTAGGGGTGCACCAGACGCGTGACGGAAGTGGCAATCTTCTGCCTTTCGTGGTTTTAAGGGGTCTGGCTGAGGCAGGAGAGGCTGATGAAGATGTTGTTGTGAGACTTGATTTTGCTACAGTTCAAAATTCCGCTGAGGCAGTGAGGAAAAAAATTGACGAATTGTTAGACATTCCGCAGGGAAGAGGATAGGAATTTTGCATTTATGCTTGCCCACAAATACCCCCCATTGATCAAGGCATAGGCTTGATAGCAACAGGGGATATTACGTATTCGTGAGCTATTTTGGATGTTAATTATTGGAAAGAGGTGCCCAGCCATTTGTTGAAGTCCGCTTTGATGGCTGTCAGGCTTTCTTGCTTGGCGGCCACATCGGCAGCGCCGTCCTCATAGAAGAAGCCATGGCCGGCCCCCTGGTAGTAATCCATCGCCAGGTTGACGGAATCGGACAGTTTGGATTGCCTCAGCAATTCCGTGCAATGCTCGCTGATGGGATCTTGGGTGCCATGGAAAAAATGAATGGGAGCTCGGTTTCTGTAGGGGGCGTCTCCTGCCATGTCGAAGATCTTTCCGCAGCCGCCATAGTAGTTGGCGTAGTATTTGAACTCCGGGCCCGTCAGGTAGCTCTGGATGGGGCTCACTTCATTCGCCATGGAGGCGATGGTCACCGCTCCTCCCCCATGGGAATAGCCCACCAGGGCGAATTTTCCATTGGCGATCCGTGCTCCCTTTCCATCCTCCAGGCTGGAAAGGAGCGTTTTGGCGAATTGGGCATCCTTGGCCAGCTCAACCCCCTCAGGACGTTGGCTTTTGCTGTCCTTGTCGGGGTCGTAGCCGCGAGGAGCGAAGCTGTCCACAATCAGGCCCATGCCCTTGCTCTGGCTGAAAAGGACAGGCAGGTCGTCCAGGTCCGAACCGATGCCGTCGGCATGAAGAGCCACGTTTCCATCCGTGCCGGTCTTCAGGATTTCGCCTCCGTTGCTGCTATAGATTCCGCCGCTGCCCGGGATAACGATTATGGCCGGGAGGCTGTCGCCCTCGCTTTTGTAGAAAATGCCTCTCAATTCCAAGCCGTCCGGGCCGTCAAAGCACACGACCCTGTCTTTGTGCGCTTTGCTCAGGTCCAGCGCATGGCCATCGCAGTCCTCCAGCCCCTCTCCGCTTTGGGCTGCGCCAGTCTCGTTCCCGCTTCCGCCTGCTTCTCCGCCTTCATTCGCTTCGCCGCCACTCTCGTTCCCGCCGCTATTCGCGCCTCCTGCAGCATTTCCGCCTTCTTCGCCGACGCTTCCTTCTGCAGCGCCACCATCGGTTTCATTTGCTGCGCCTGAATCGAGGGCGGACAAGGATTTCAGGCCCAATCGGGAGGCTCTCTGAAGGATCACCGAGATGTCGGCCCGGTTCAGCCGGTCGCTCAAGCCGAAGCTACCCCCTCCTTTCCCTTTCATTACCCCCGCCGCTGCCAGGCGACCAACGGAATCATGGGCCCAGTGGGCGCTGGGCACGTCGGAAAAGCGGACAGGGGAAGTCTCTGTGGTGCGTAGGATCCGGTCCATCAATACTGCCATTTCCGCCCGGGTCAAATATTGGTCCGGCTTGAAGTAGAGCCGGCCTGCTTGAGGGTAGCCCTTGGCCAGATCATGGGCGTGAAGAGCGTTCGCGTAGCTGGCAAACCAATCTTTTTCGGAAACATCCTGGAAGGGCCGGGAAGCCGAGGCGAGGGGCAGCTTGGCGAAAAGTGCCGCTATCTTGGCCATTTCGGCCCGGCTCACAAAATCGTCGGGCCGGTATTTTTCCGACCGATGCACAAGGCCTTGATCGGCCAGGTAGGCGACTGAATTGTAATAGTAGTCTGTCGGCCGGACGTCTGAGAATCCCTGTCCCGCTGAGGCCTGTGCCAAGGCCGAAAGCGCAGCCCAGGGGCTGAGGGCGAAAAAGAGCAAAACGAACGCAGCAAAAAACAGGCGCACCCTGTGATGTAGCAATTTGCATGAAGACATACCGAGGATGTTATTTGCCGCACCCTGCATTATACCCTCAGTTGTCAAAGGATCAAAATAAAAATCTGTTGGCTTGAGGCGAAAAATCCCTGAAAAGAAACTTTTCAAGCCCTTTTATGGACAGGAGGCCTCGCCTGAATCCCTTTCCTCATTTGCAATTTGCTCTTGAGGCGGAGTTCCCTATAATCGAAGCGAGACAACTGAAAAACCATGTCAAAGAAAGCATTGTCGCCAGAACAACCTGCCTTGCCGGCAGGCAGGCATTCGGCCCTAATCGAAACCCTGAAAGCCCGTTTCGAGAAGAATATGATCCGCCACCAAGGTCTTGAATGGGCCAAGGTGGAAGCTAAGCTGAAGGCTGATTCCGAAAAGCTGTGGTCGCTCCATGAAATGGAAAGAACCGGCGGCGAGCCGGATGTGGTTGGCCACGACGGAAAAACCGGCGAATACGTTTTCTACGATTGCTCCGCCGAAAGCCCCACAGGGCGCCGAAGCGTGTGCTACGACCATGAAGCGCTGGATTCCCGGAAGGAGCACAAGCCAAAGGACAGCGCTATGGGTATGGCTGCCGCCATGGGAATTGAGCTTTTGACGGAAGGGCAATACCGGGAGCTGCAGCAGCTTGGGAAATTCGACACCAAGACCTCCAGCTGGGTGGGAACGCCTGCTGAGATCAGAAAGCTGGGCGGGGCCCTCTTCTCCGACCGACGCTACAATGCTGTCTTCGTGTATCACAACGGGGCAGAATCCTACTATGCGGCCAGGGGCTTCAGAGCTTCGTTAAAAGTTTGAATTACCGGCAAGCGGCCCTATGTGACTGTGCAGCTACCAGGCAGCGAATCGTGCATTGAGAAATCCGGCGGATTTGCTTGCCTTATTAAGACGGATAAAATTCTTATCCCCTTGCGCTTGGCTGCTTTAAGCTATTAAGCCTCCTTAGAAAGGCGCTCGACACAGAAATCAAGGAAATCGAGTTTGGCCAGAGGGAAAAGAATATTACGCATAAAAGAGATGGCAAGAAACCAAAGCAAGCTCGCTTTGCTCACCAAAAATCACATTAGGAATTTGTTCGACCCTCAAGATGTGGATCGAGCGGAGTATTTATTGAGTCGGGGCTGGCGCCAAAGAATGCCTCAATTTGACCTAGAGCGAATCCTTTTTGCTGTTCTGCGAGTGAGTGGGGGGAAAATTGATAAATTGATAGAAGCAATTAAGCTCGCCGAGACAGACTGGCGAGATATTCTTGTCTGCGCTGATTTCGCAGATGATGTCGAGGCGCACAGAAATTGGATTTCAAAACGATCCAAATAAGAGAGTTCCGATCATTGGATGATGGGGTAGCTGCCAAATTGCAGCCTTTTCAATGTGCTCTGCCAGACTTCCTCATTCCAAATCAAGATAAAAATCCTCTAGGCGGATTTTGAAGCGCCTGATGTAGGCTGTATTGAAATAGGGCGGAAACCGGACGGCCATGCCTTGGGGGAACCTCTCCGCAGTCACCCTCTCGATTCCCTGCCGCCCTTCAAACTCTTCGTTCGCCCTGATTTCTTGGACCGCGTTCTCCAGCAGCTGGGCAGAAACCGATTTGCCCACCCAAATATACTGCTGCACCTGCTGATTGATTTTTGGGTCCAGGCTGGGACCGCAAAAAATATCCGCATGCCGTTCGTCGCTTGGCCTGAATCCGAAGGGCAATTCATCCTCCATGCTTTCGGGCTTGCAATTCAGGGATCTTACTCTTCCTTCATGCATCCTGGTGCGAATGGCCATCAATTGATCGACATCCTGATGTGCATCGAAGCCGTAGAAAAGCCTCCCGTCCAAAAAAATGGACCCCGGGATGATTCTTGATGTGGCGGTGATTAGTCCGGCCTGGACAACGCCGAGCTTATTCGTAAGAGAGGCGGCATAGGCTTCCGAGGGCATCATCATGCGCTTTAATTTGGCTTTCCCCCTTTTGTCCCGATAGGTCATTTCATAAAGGCTTCCTGTCGGCTCGAGCGCCTTCCACGCCAGAATCTCGCCTATTTCCTCTTCGTCAGGATCGGTGGAGGGAATGTAGGGGATGGGTTCGTTTTGCATAAACGCAAGAACGTCCGATACCTGTTGGTTTGAAAAATCGATGTCAGTAGAGCCGCTCGTCTTGGCCTTTGAGAAGTAGAGCATTTTTTGCCCTGAGTTCTCTGCCTCCACCATTTCCTGAACCATCTTGCGAGCCAAGGCTTCGCATCGAATCCTGGTTTCTTTGATGGCACGTTCCTCCGATCTTCTGTCTTTCAGCTTCCCCCATGCTGCAGACATTTCGGGTGCAATGTGCCTGAGCAGGCCCGAAAACCGACCTTTCGGCTGCGATGGAGCCTCTATGGTGCTCGAGGTGCTTGGGGAGCCTGATGCAGGGAAAAGAACTTTCAAAAGAGCTCTGGAGAGAATGACCTGAATCCTCTCTGCCGATTCCTTGCCCAAGTGCCTTGGCAAAAGGACAGGAATCATGTCCGGGTAGACCTCGTGTATCCCGCTGGTCATGTTGGATCCTGCTTCATGGTCCTCCTGAGTGGCGCGGGGTTGAGCATTCTCCTCCGGGTCTATGGTGTCAGTGGAGGGCCCTTTCAAGGAGAGGGCCATGGGGGGTTCTTTAAAATTAAATGGGTTCAATTCTAGCTTTTTCATCCCGGCCTGTCCAGAAAATAGTCCCCTTCGTCTTGAAGGGGGTACTAATGCCCCTTTTCAGCCAAAAGAACGAATTTCGGCTTGCGGACTTTTTTTGCAGTAAAATCCAAACTTTGGCATCCTAAGGTTCATGAGCCTGATCCAAAAAGCCAAATCGCAGCCGGAAGCGTTCGTGGAACTCTACGACCGATACGCCGAACGAATCTACCAGTATTTGCAGCGCCGGCTGCACCATGCCCCCGATGCCGAGGATTTGAGCGGGCAGGTCTGGGAAAAGGCCTTGAGCAAGATCCATACCCTGGAATCGGATGCGGAGGAGGGGTTTTTGGCGTGGCTCTTCGCCATCGCCCGCAACGAGCTGAACCAGCATTACCGGTCCGGCGAGAAGCGCTTTAGCCAGGAGCTGCCCGAAACCCTGGCCGACAAGGCCCGCGGTCCTGATTGCTTGGCAGAGGACAGCCTGGGCTCCCAAGCCATCCGCGAAGCTCTTTTCAGGCTGCCTCCGCAGCAGCGCGAAACCGTGGAGCTGCGCTATTTCGGCGACCTGAGGAACAAGGAAATCGCTCTGCTGTTCGGGATTTCGGAGAAGACCGTGGCCTCCAACCTCAGCCGCGCCCTGCAGACCCTCTCCCTCCATCTGGAAAAACTGCAGTAATCCGGCCGCCTTTTCATCTCACTAAGCATGAAGCACTCCCTATCCATCGAAGAACGGCTTCGGCAAGAATTGCCGCCCCTGCGGCCCGAGTTCAAAAGCGAACTTCGGAGCCAGCTTTTTAGGAAAGCCCAGCACACCCTTCGGCCGGAAGAGGAAAAAGCCTCATTCTTATCCTCTTTATTCACCCCCATGAAGCGATCCTCCCTGGCCTATGCGGCCGGCCTGACTTTTGCTGCCGTTGCGATAAGTGTTTTTGTCCACAACCCCCTCCGACCGGAGGAGGTGCTTGCCAAGGCGCTGGAGAGCTACAGCCAGGCCAAAGGGATCTACCACGAGAAGGTCGCCTACTCCGCCTATCGCGAAAACCGTTTGCTGGAATCGAAAGTAGAAGAGACCTATATTGATGATTCCGGCAATCTTTTGGGGCTTGAAAAGGATCCAAAAAGCGACTCGGTCCTTTCTGTGTACCTTTCCCGATCCCTCAATTCCTTTGGCGATTTGCGCCTCTACAGCACCAAGATGGAGCCTTTATCCTTTGATAAGGACACGGAGCATTGGCAAAAAGTTTTTGAGGGGGAAAAGTACTATTGCGCCCAGAAGATAGACATTAGCAATGAATTTGGAGCGGACTCCGGAGCAGCTGTTCTGACCTTTGCCCCAGAAGATCCTTCAGTATATTCCCTGACTGCCGCCATGGATCCAAAAAAGGACTTCGAATTCAAAGACAGCATCGATGAGATTGCTTATGGGAATTACAAGCTTTTTATGGAGTCCGAGAGCCATTGGGATTCGGCCAGCATGCAGATCCAAAATTTAGCTTCCCAGAAGGCTTATGAATACAGCGCCTTGAAAGAAGGCAGCAAGACTTTCCATCTTTTCAAAATGTCCTCCCCTTCCTTGGGCCAAGAGAATCAGCAATTTTGGTTCTACATCGATGCTCAAGATTACAAACTGGCCCGTCATGAAATTCGCTTTTCGAACGTTCCTGAATATTTCGAACGTTACGAGATCCTGGAAAGCGAATTTCTCCCTGTCTCCGATGGCATAAGCCTATTTGATCCAGAAAAATACAATTTCAGCCACGAAGGTCAGTTTTCGCCAATTCATCCTTCTCAAATCAATTTTCCGACGAGCGGATGCTTTTCTTATTCCGATGGCCAAGTGAAAAAACTGGGCAGCAAAATTCTCCAAAGCCTTCCGGAAGGGGCAAAGATTGCTTGGGAGGAGCTGGAGAAAGAAATGCGCAAAGATATCCTAAGCAACCAATCCGGAGACAATTTCGACGAAAGCACTCAGCTGCCCTTCGATCCTAAAAAAATATCCATGCCGAGCCGAGCCAATCTTCTTATGGGGTATGATGAAAACAACACTTCATGGATTTTTGCTGCTGGAGAAGGGGGCGATGATTCAGTTTATGCCGCCTGGGATGGGGTTGTCATAGAGGCCCATGAAAAGAGTCCAAAAGAAGAAGGCAATGAAGGCGAAATCATTATCTCCCACATGATCCATGGCCTAGAGGCAACAGCGCACTATCATCATGGCCTAAAGGATATAAAGCTGAAGGTGGGGCAAAAGGTGAGCAGGGGGGAGGAGATCGCTTCCATGGATTATTCCGGCTCTTTTCCGACCGATAGACCTCGTCTTGCCTTCCAGATGAAGATGGGTGGCTATCCGGTGGATCCCGCTCTTCTGTGGGCACCCAAGGGGGCTTTCTTGAGCGCCTTCCAGCTCGCTCAGGAAAAGCAGGCGGAGCTTGGTCCGCCCCAAGTGGACTTTGCCGGCTCTTCCTCTTATTCAAATCCTGAATACAACTTCAGCCTTCAGTTTCCAAGAAGCTGGGCCGGATACCTGGTTTCCTCGCAAAAGCTGGATCTGGGAATCTACGGCCCTTCCGTATCCTTTGGTTTCGGCCTGCCTAGCCAAAAGGAGATCTTCGTCGTCTCCATCCATTCCAAGGCCCAATGGGCCCAGCTCCAAGCCGAAGAGGGCCCGAAGCCTGCCTATTTGGGCGAAAGCAAGGATCATGTCTTTGGCTACTCGGGAGCCCAATACGCAGCGAATGAGGAGATGGAGGATCGGCTGAGGGAGGTGCCGTCCATCCTGCAAACCTTTAGCCTGGAATAGTGATCCTGCTTTTTGTTCGCCCTTCCCCAAAAAAGCGTCCGCTTCCCAGATCCGGGGCGCGGGCGCTTTTGCCTTACTTCCGCCGCCTTTCTTTGGCCATCTCCTGCATCAGGTCCAGCTGCAGCTCCTGGATCTCCAGCAGATGCTGCCACTGGTACTGGATCAGGTGGTCGATCTTCTCGTTCAGGTGGCGAATCTCCAGCTCGGCCTTCAGGTTCACCTTGTAGTCGTTCTCCGACCTCAGCCTGTCTTTGTCCTCCTGCCGGTTCTGGCTCATCATGATGATGGGGGCCTGCAGGGCCGCCAGGCACGAAAGCATGAGGTTCAGCAGAATGAAGGGGAAAGGGTCGAAAGGGCGGCCTCTCAGCAAAAGGGCGTTCAGCACGATCCACAGCGCCATGAAGCCCAAAAAGGAAAGGATGAAGCGCCAGCTGCCGCCGAAAATCGCGACCTTGTCCGCGATGCGCTCGCCGAAAGTCAGCTCCCTGTCGAACTGCTGGTTGGTGTTCTCCGAAAGGATCTCATTCTCCTTCATGCTGCGCAGCACTTCCTGCTCCAGGCTGGAAAGCCGACCCTGCTCGTCTTGCAGCACCTTCTGGATGTATTCGCCCTTGATGCGGTTCAGGTCCGTTCGGCAGATGTAGCCTTTCCGGTCCCATTCGGGGTATTTTCCGCTGATGACCCCATGCAGCGAGCTGCGGACCAGGTCCGCATTCAGCAGGCTGGCCAGGCCTTTGGCCTTGCCGCACAGGCTGCAGAGGGCCTTTCTTTCCTTTTTGGCCGGCGGAAAGGTGGATGGGGTGATTTCCTGGATGTCCATAGGTCGGGTTTGTTTTCCGGCAGTATAGCACAATCTTCAAGCGGATCGGTTTTGTGCTACAATCGGCTCGGTCCATGCCTATCCCCATTCATGATGCTTCTTGCTCGCTGGCTGCTCAGCACCCTCATTCTTTTGGGCGGCGCCTACCTGATTCCGGGCGTTCGGCTGGATTCTTTCGTCACCGGCCTATGGGTCACCCTCATCCTGGGGCTGGCCAGCATCACCGTGAAGCCTCTGCTGGTGCTGCTGAGCCTGCCGGTCACCCTCCTTACCTTTGGCCTGTTCATTTTTGTCATCAATGCTTTGCTGATCATGGGCGCGGCCAAACTGGTGGACGGATTCGCCGTGCAGAGCTTCTGGTCGGCGCTCCTTTTGGCGCTGTTTGTGGCGGTGGCCAACGGGCTTTTGGGGCGATAGCTTCCGCAACACATACGGGGCTTTGCAGTCCTAAATTAAAAAGGAGCGGGAACCGAGGGGTTCCCGCTTTTGGGTCAGCCTTTGCAGGCTTGGATCACGAAGTTCAGTTCGCCGGCTTGGCCTCGTTCGCCTTCTTATCGCCGTAGAGATCGATATCGCTCAGCTCCCCCTTGCCGAAGTCGGCCTTGGTTTCGGCGCTGGTCACGATAGTGCACCATTCTTCGACGTCCTCCGTGGGAAAGCCATGACGATCGGCCACCCCCTTCCAGAAGAACTTCTGTCGGGATGCCTTGTACGCTCGACACTTGTCGATCAAGGAGCTCTGGGCGGCCTGGAACTCGTTGTAGCTGGCCTCGATGACCTGCTGTATCCTCTTGATGATGTCGCTGTCCAGACCCAGATCCTGCTCGTGGATCCACTGCATGGCGGCCTGAGAACCATCGTCCCCATAGCGGCCAGACATGCTGGCCTCCATGGCTTTAATCAGGATCTCCTGGTATTTTTCGACCGTGAGACCCTGTGCCTTCATCTTCTTCGTCATGTTGGCATGGACGTTCTTGGTCTCCTCTTTGGCCGCTTCGATACCCGCTTCGTGATCCACGAACCTGTTGTAGCAGGCCGTGAGGCTGAAGAGGGCGAAGATTGTCAGAATGCGAGTGATGCTACGGGTGCTGATGCTCATCTCATTTCCTCCAGTCGTCGATGTCGTCGTCCTCGACGCCATCGGGTTCGGTTGATTCACTTTGCTGGTTGCGGTTTGCGGTATTGCGGATCAGATCCCATCCCATCCGGAACAGGTCTCCCAGGGTGCGCTCCTGGCGAGGAGCGCTGTGATCGGTCGAGTCGTTGTTCTCGAAGGCCCAGGCGATCATCCATCCAAAGGCCCACATGGTGCCCAGGATGGCTCCCCAAATGTGGAAAGGAATATCGACCTCTGCCGCCATGTACTCGAACTCCTCCATGGGCTGACGGACGAATCCGCGCTCTCCGGGCTGCTGAATTTGGTCGACGATGGCTTTGGCCAAGGCTTCGGCGTTCCCGTCGAGCGTTTTCAGATCTTGAACGCGGTCGCGCAGCTCCACCTTGAAGAGCTCGTTCTTGGTCCACGCCATGCTGGCGTCGACCCAGTCGATGTCGTGTCCATTGGCGGAGCCGATGACCACGATCACATCGTTCTTTTTGCCTCCGACCCAACAGGTCTTGAGCGCATGAATGAAGGCTTGGTCGCTGGTGCCGACCACGTAGACCAGGATGTTCACCTGGCGCTTCTCGCCCAGGTCAGTGAGGGCCAAGTCGAGCTCGTGATCGACGCTCTTCGCCCAGCCTTGGGGCAATTGCACCTTGGCGGCGATCACCCGGTCCACCTCGATCGGCCCGTATTGGCCGCTCTTGATGGACGGGTAGGCCGTCAGATAGTTCCGGAATTGGGCCGTATTGGCTTTGTGACGACGAATCGTCTGCTTCGAGGCTTTCACGTAGTTCGCAAACTCGTGGGACAGCGCACTGGGGATTCGCTCTTCGCGCCCGCCCTTGAAGGTCGAGGCGAAGGTTTTGCCATCCCCGATGCTGCACTGGCCTGCGTGACCGTGGCTTTCGATCGTCTCGTTGCCGAAGTACCGAACGTAGTTCCGGTAGACCTCTGCATTGATCCCTGTCGTCCGCGGACTTCCATGGGAATTGATGCTGTGGAGCACTGTCCAGGAGGGGCTGTGGTGCGCGGAACAAGTGTCCGGGACCGGCCGGCAGTTCTTCCCCTCGCTATCGCATTTGTCCGGATGGCTTTCCCAGCCCGTCCAAGACTCTTCATAAACTGCCTTTTTGACGTAGGCATTCATGAATTCCTGGTCCCTCAGGTCTGTGAAAAGATAGAAGAACAGGGAGCAGACCAGAATGCCCACGATGGGCATGATGCCGGCCTGCGATGCTCCTTCTCCCCACGTGAACCCTCGGGGGTTCTTGAGCCGGCGCCAAAGCGGGTAGACCAAGCTGAAGAATCCGATGGCCCACCAGAAGGCGGGCTTTTGGTGGGTCACCACCCAAACCTTGCTGAAGACTCCATCGTGGTACCAGAACCAGGCCACAAAGGCTAGGATGAAGGCGGCCACCACGCAGCCCATTTTTTGGCTTGGGGTCAGTTTCGATCCGCTGCTGCTGTAGTAACGCATTAGAGCGCTCGCTTTCCCTCGTTTTACGGCCGAGACGCCGGTGTGTTTGAACTTCTTGGCTTTAGTTTCATAAAAACCCTCAGGCAAAAAATGAGAGCTATACAGAAACTAAAGCCTTTTTGTGACCCAAGGTGTCAAAGGGCAGCTTTTTGGCGCTCTTTCGTCGAGCATGGCCGGACTGAAGGAGGGCAAAAAGGAAAAAATTTTAGCATAAATATAAAAAAAGTCAATCCATTCCCCCGATTCAGCAAAAGCCCCCTCCCGAAGGAGAAGGCTTTTGCCTGCGCTATTGATTTTCTCTCCTTATCCATTATTCCTGGGCCCTGGCTTTGGAATCTTGCATGCCGCGGTGGAAAAGCCGGCCTTTGCCGAAGGCTTTGCCGTGGGGCTTCTCGATTCCGTATTCCTTCAGCAAGGCTTCCACGGCTTCCTTGTCGCCGCTCTTGCGGGCAGCTTCCAGGGCTGTCTTCTGTTCCGCGCTCAGCTTGGCGAAGGCGGGAGGCTCAGGAAGCTTCACGCCGTAGCTCGACAGCAGAGCCTTGGCGGCTTCCGGGCCTTGGCTTTCCATCGCTCCCTTCACGGCCTTCCGCTGCTCCTCTGTCAGCTGCTTGGCCACGCCTCCCATCAGAATGCCCTTAGGATGATGCGGCTGGATTCCGTATTCCTCCATCAGCGCCTTCACAGCTGCGGGGTCCTTTTTCTCCATGGCCTCCTTTAAAACCTTCTTCTGCTCCTCCGTCAGCTGTTTCATGTCTTGCCGGAAGGCATGGCGCTTCATTTTGAACGGCTTGACGCCAAGCTCATCCATAATAGCCTTGGCTCCATCCTTGTCGCCGGCTTCCATCAGGCGGTGGGCTTCCTGGAGCTTCTTGAAATTCTCCGGAGTGATCTTTTCGGCGTGCTTTTGCCCCATGGGGGTTTCCGCCGCCAGCGTGGCCCAGGCTTCGTAGCTTCCGCTCTCCATCGCCTCTTTCATCTCCTGATGAATGGCGGGGCGGAGCTTCAGCGCATCGGCGCTTTCGGTGCTGTTGGCCGAGGCGCTGAAGGCGGCGCTGCCGCCGGCGATGGCCAGGGCGGCCAGCAGAACGGGCAGAGGCTTGGAAAATCGAACTTTCATGGTCTTGGGATTAGGGTCTAAATAGGATCTGCGTGATTCTTGCGGCCGCAAGGTCAAGGCTGCTTGCGCTGCGCTTGCAAAGGTCGATACAAGCCTCAGGCCCTTTTTCTTTCATTTTTTTCGCAAGCCTGCAGGAAGCCGCTCCGGCAGCGGGGGAAGGATGTGGATCTTTTTGGCTTCAAAGGAGCGCTCCCCTGTCCTTTTGCCCAGGATTCCCGCTCGCATCCCTTCTTCCGCCCTGAATCTCCGCAGCTGCCCCGTGTCGACTTCCCATCTCATTTGCAGGGGGTCCATCAGCACCAGGCTGTCCGGAGCCCTCAGTTCCACAATGCGCCCCACCAGCACCCCTTTTTCCGGGGAAAGGAAGATCCTTTCCTGCCCTTTCCTCATTTCCGCGTAGAAAGGCAAACGCTGGTGGAGCTGCTTTTCGATGGGACGATCCGCATGGCTCAAGTAGATGGCTCCGCCCAAAAGCAGCGAGGCCAGAACGGATCCTCCGGCCGCCCAGGCGGGGGCGATGCGGTAGCCGTTTTTGGTGTGGCGCAGCAGCCAGCTGGCGGCAAAGGCCCCCAGGCCCAAAAAGCCGAACCACAAATAGGGCAGCATGATCGTTAGGCTGTGCCAGCGTCCGCGCGAAGCCGCCGCAACCATCTCCAGGGGTGTGCTGGAAAGCTGGCGAAGGCTGAAGGCCACGGCGAGGCTGCCCAGCCCGATGCTGACGGCCAAGGCGCCCCAAAGCAAGCCATGCATGAGGGCGAAATGCCATTTGGGCCTGGGAACGATGTGACCCTCTTTGATTTTCTCCAGAACGCTGTCTCGGATGCTTTCCATATCAATGACGAGTTACTAATGACGAGTTACTAATGACGAGTTACTAATGACGAGTTACTAATGACGAGTTACTAATGACGAGTTACTAATGACGAGTTACTAATGACGAGTTACTAATGACGAG
>JACCDN010081336.1_pt1 | contig 33987 bp, 30 predicted proteins | sample 7441691 | NCBI WGS metagenome assembly JACCDN01 (sample SAMN15323439, study PRJNA562643) | freshwater metagenome | isolation source: river surface water | place: USA:Blue River Watershed | collected 2017-08-16
CAACAGTGCCAAGGTCATGCCGGGTGACTCCATCGTCATGCCCGACAAGCTAGACCGCGAAGCCACCTGGAGTGCTGTCATTCGCAATGCAAAAGACATCACGCAAATCTTCTATCAATTGGGCTTGGGCGCAGCTGGCATCAAGGCGTTGGGTTATTAATCATGAACGATCAAACCACAGCTCAAACAACAGTAGAGTTTGATGAAGACGAAATCAGCCTGCTCGATTTAGCCATTGCGCTTGGTGAAGAAAAGAAAACCCTTTTTGCCATACCTGCCATCACCACCACGCTCGCCATTGTGGTTAGTTTGCTGATGACGCCCATTTTCACTGCCAAAACTGTCATGATGCCGCCTCAGCAGCAGCAAAGTGGTACAGCTTCGGCGTTGGCGAGTTTGGGTGCGTTGGCAGGGTTGGCTGGGGCTGCTGCGGGTGTGAAAAGCCCGGATGAGATGTACATCGCTTTCATGCAAAGTGAAAGGTTGCAACGCGCGGTCATTGAAAAACTTGACCTCCAAGAGCGATATAAAACCAACACAATTTTTGAAACACGTGAAGCCTTGAAGGGTTTAGTCAAAATCGCTTCCGACAAAAAATCTGGCCTCATCACCATCGAAGCTGACGACAAAGATCCCGAGTTCGCCGCTAAATTGGCCAACACCCATGTGGAAGAACTGCGTAATCTCATGGGCAAGCTCGCAGTGACTGATGCTCAGCAGCGCCGTGTTTTCTTTGAGCAACAAATTGCAAAAACACAAGAAGAATTGGTTCAAGCAGAAGCCAACTTCCGCGCCGCCAAAGAAAAGTCGGGCATGCAGTTCACGGCTGTGATTGCTGAGGGCGGTGTACGAGCCAGCGCAGAGATGCGAGGGCAAATTGCAGCCAAAGAAGTGCAAATGCAAGCCATGAGCCGTTTTGCCACCCCGCAAAACCCAGAGGTGCAACGTTTGGGCGGCGAGTTGAGCGCATTACGCTCACAGCTAGAAAAAATTGAACAAGGTTCGGGGATCGAAGTAAGCGCCTCACCATTGCAACAATTGGCCGTGCAGTCATACCACATTATCAAGGCTCGAGAAGCTATGATGGGGGTTTTATTGGCGCAGTATGAATCCGCAAGAGTGGATGAATCTCGTGAGGGTCCCCTGATTCAAGTGGTTGATGCTGCGCAAGTACCCGAAAGTAAATCTAAGCCTAAGCGTTTCACGATTGTATTGTTGGCGGCATTCGCAGGGTTATTTTTGGGCGCTATGGCGGCCTTTATTCGTCGCGCTATGCGCAAGGCGGCAGAAAGCCCACAAAGTTCTCAGCAACTTTTGCTACTCAAATCAGCTTGGCGCTGGAAGCGCAAAACTGCTTAACTTCTCATGCCTCTTAGTGCAACACACCTAGCAGTTCAATGGCAGCCTCTGTTGGCGGCCTTGGCTGTGCCTGCTTTGGTCAGTGGATACTTTGCCATTTATGGGGCGCAATTTGGTGTTGACAAAGACGCTGGCATTCAGAAGTTCCACACTCAAACCACTTCACGCTTGGGTGGCTTAGGCATTTTTTTCGGAATGGTGTGCGGCGTTTGGGTGTCTGGCAAATACTTTCCAAATGATGCAATGCTGGGTTGGTTGCTGTTGCTGGCTTCTTTGCCCGTGTTCATGGGTGGGCTAATGGAGGACCTGACTAACAAGGTCAAACCAAGCGTACGGTTATTGTTGGCCTGTCTCTCCTCGGTAATCGTGTATTTCGTTTTTCACGTGGGGGTTACCCGAACAGATATTCCCCCGATAGATGTTGCATTAGTTATTCCAGGCGTCGCGCTTTTGCTGACAACACTAGTGGTGTCAGGTTTTATAAATGCCATCAACATCATTGATGGATTCCACGGCTTGGCTTCAGGCACCGTCATCATTATGTTGCTTGGGCTGGCAGGCTTGGCTTGGTTGGTTAATGATGGCTTGGTGCTCCGTTTGTGTTTGGTAACAGCTGCCGCATCGTTGGGCTTTGCTATGTGGAACTGGCCATTGGGCAAAATCTTTCTAGGCGATGGGGGGGCTTATATGCTCGGTTTTTGGGTTGTAGAGCTCGGCCTCTTATTGCCTCACCGTTCCTGGGAGATATCACCCATGGCGCCTGTTTTGGTGGGCGTCTATCCACTGATTGAAACGCTATACAGTGTCTATCGCAGAAAATTCGTGCGCTTCCACCCCGTCAATCACCCCGATGCACTTCACTTGCATACGCTCATTTACAGGAGATTGATTTTGAATCCAGCTCTGGATGTTTCTAGTATGGATAAGAATAAAGCAAATGCCAAGGTGGCCCTTGTTGTTTGGGGGGTTGTTTCTGTTCCAGTTGTGTGTACATTTTTCTTTTACCAGCATACAAATGCTTTGTTGTGCCTCATTTTTGCATTTGCTATCACGTATGGATATTTGTACAAAAGGCTAGTTAAATTCAAGGCGCCGCGAGTATTGATTTCTTGCAGAAGAAACCTTAATTAGATTTCGCCAATTTGGCTATGCAGGAAGTGTTTTTAAATGGTTTTTGATCTTCAAGATAAGACGCGATCCAGATAAGCCTTAAAAACGCAATATAAATTCAGGCTGGAGGACCCAAGTGTATAATAATGCCAAGTTTACTCTATCGGTTTTTGATTGACGGCCCTGCAATTGACCGCAGACTGCGGTAGCTTGACTTAAAAATCTTAAAGTTTATAGACGCCGATAAACTTGACCTATAACGGGCTGGTGCGCAACTCATTGGCAATGATTTTGTTGGAGTAGAGCACGGGCTTGTCCCTGCGTAAATTCGCTTTCGTAGCGGAGTGCCCCTCAGTTTTCGCACTCAGTGTTTTTGGTCCGTAATATCTTGGAGTATTGTGCTTAAATGTGCCTTAAGAGGTTGCGGAAGCTTTCTTCTCGTGGGCGTGAGGATGAAGAAAATCAATTTTTTGAAAATGACAAAATCATGAACGATCTCAATGAATTACGATTCCAAATCGGAAGCCTAGTTAAGCAGTTTGCTGACAAGGCTTTGGTAAGGCCGCCTTTTGTGCCTGGTGATACTGCAATCCCCCCGTCTGGCAAACTTATTGGTGCCGAAGAAATTCAGATGATGGTAGAGGCATCTTTGGATGGTTGGTTAACTGCCGGGCGATTTAATGCCGCTTTTGAAGAGCGACTTGCCAAATTTTTAGGGGTGAAGCATTTAATAACTGTTAACTCGGGGTCTTCGGCGAACTTGGTTGCTTTTAGTGCGCTAACATCACATAAATTGGGTGATCGAGCAATCAAACCTGGAGACGAAGTTATAGGTGTTGCAGCTGGCTTCCCAACTACCGTTAATCCGATTATTCAATTTGGTGCGGTTCCTGTATTTGTTGATGTAGAGCTCGGAACTTACAATATAGATGTATCCAATCTAGAGGCTGCAATTAGTTCTAAGACGAAGGCAGTTATGCTTGCTCATACATTGGGCAATCCATACAACCTAGAAGCTATAACTGCATTTTGTAAGAAGTACAACCTTTGGTTAATTGAAGACTGTTGTGATGCCTTGGGGTCGACTTATAACGGTCAACTTGTTGGTACTTTTGGTGATATTGGTACGCTTAGTTTTTATCCGGCTCATCACATCACTATGGGTGAAGGTGGGGCGGTATTTACAAACAATGGTGAATTAAAGAGTATTTCTGAAAGTTTTCGCGACTGGGGTCGCGATTGTTATTGCCCACCAGGGAAAGACAACACTTGTGGTAAGCGCTTTTGCTGGAAATTAGGTGCTCTGCCGGAGGGGTATGACCACAAATACACGTATGGTCATCTCGGGTATAATTTGAAAATCACAGATATGCAGGCCGCATGTGGTTTGGCGCAGTTGGATAAGGCGCCTACATTTATACAAAAGCGTAAAGATAATTTCAAATACCTCAAAGAACGCTTAGCCACCTGCGAGGAGTTCTTGATATTGCCAGAGGCTACAAAAAACTCAAATCCTTCTTGGTTTGGGTTTCCTATCACGATAAAGGATAACTCGCCAGTAAGTCGCGTTGAATTGTTGGATTATTTGGATCAGGGCAAGGTTGGAACGCGGCTTCTTTTTGCGGGTAATTTAACGCGACAACCATACATGGCGGGTCGTAACTACCGTGTCAGCGGAGATTTGAAAAATACCGACGTTGTTATGAATAATACTTTTTGGGTTGGAGTTCAACCATCCCTAACGCAAGACATGCTCGAGTATTGCGCAACAAAGATTGAAAATTTTATGGGTATTGGTTTTTAATAAGTATATGAAATAATTGCATTTAAACGATTGATGTTAGTTGTTCTTGATGAAGAGGCGTGCCCCGTTAAACCGCTTTGCGGCAGCATTGGAGCGGGGAGTAATAGAGTCAAATACAAGCAAAAGTTAGGCGAGAAATGATTTCAATTTCGAATCCGCAAAGAAAAATATTCATTGCAGGACATTTAGGCATGGTTGGTTCAGCGTTAATGCGGGCTCTGGTGAATCGCGGGTGTGAGAACATAATAGCGCGTACTAAGTGCGAGCTCGACCTTACTGATCAGGCTGCCGTTAGGCAGTTTTTTGCTGAAGAGAGACCGGAAGAGGTTTACGTCGCGGCGGCTAAAGTTGGCGGAATCCATGCAAATTCAACATTTCCGGCAGAATTTATTTACGACAATATGATGATTGCAGCCAATGTCGTAGATTCTGCTTTCCGTTCGGGTGTAAAGCGCCTACTTTTTATGGGCTCTATTTGCAGCTATCCGAAGTTCGCTCCGCAGCCATTGGCTGAAGAGTCTATTCTCACGGGGTCGCTAGAGCCTACAAATGAGCCATACGCAGTGGCAAAAATCGCTGGTATCAAGCTGTGCGAAAGTTACAATAGGCAGTATGGTGCTTCGCATGGAATAGATTATCGTTCCATTATGCCGACTAACGCATATGGCCCTGGTGATAATTACCATCTTGAAAATGCCCATGTGATTCCTTCGCTGATTCGACGATTCCACGATGCTCGGGTAACAAAAGCCCCATCAGTTACTATTTGGGGTACTGGGGAAGTTCGAAGGGAGTTTCTATTCGTTGAAGATCTAGCCGACGCTGCTTTGTTTGTTATGAATTTGCCGCACGCTACATACAGCCAACATATCAAACCTATGTTGAGTCAAATTAATGTCGGCTTTGGTGAAGATATTAAAATAATCGATCTCGCTCATTTAGTGGCGAAGGTGGTCCATTACGATGGGATCATTGAGTGCGACAAAGATAAACCCGACGGCGCACCGCGCAAGCTCACCGACTGTCGCAAGCTCCAGTCCTTAGGTTGGGTCGCTAGGACAAAGCTAGAGGTTGGCTTACGTAAAACATACGACAGCTTCTTGCGAGAAAATCACTGAAGTTCGGTGTAAATATCCGACGCCGCTTGCCTAAATATCAGATAAAGTCAAAATAATGAAAGCAGTCATTCTTGCTGGTGGTCTAGGGACGCGACTAAGCGAAGAAACCACTCTCCGTCCTAAACCGATGGTTGAGATTGGTGGGCGCCCCATTTTGTGGCACATCATGAAAATTTATTCAAGTCAAGGAATAAACGATTTCATTGTATGTTGCGGTTACAAAGGATATGTGATCAAAGAATATTTCGCAAATTACTTCCTGCACATGTCAGATGTCACGTTCGACCTTGCACAGAATGAAATGCACGTCCACATGAGGCGCGCTGAACCTTGGCGCGTTACGCTAGTCGACACGGGAGATAACTCTATGACTGGCGGAAGACTTCGAAGGGTCGCTAAATACTTGGAGGGCGAAGAATCTTTTTGTTTTACTTATGGTGATGGTGTGGGCGACGTTGATATCCAAGCGCAGATCAATTTTCACCGTCAGCACGGTAAAGCTGCGACGCTAACTGTTACGCACCCGCCAGGTCGATTCGGGGCAGTCGAAATTCAAGATGATGTTGTCAAGCAGTTTCGGGAAAAGCCCATGGGTGAGGGGGGGCTCGTAAACGCTGGTTTTTTTGTGCTGCGGCCGGAGGCTATCTCGTATATCGATGGTGACCAAACGTCATGGGAGCATGGGCCCTTGGCAAAGCTTGCAGAAGACCGCCAGTTGATGGCATTTCGGCATGATGGTTTCTGGCAACCGATGGACACTCTGCGCGACAAGGTGATGCTTGAGGATCTTTGGATGACTGGAAAAGCGCCCTGGAAAGTTTGGGACCTAAGTGACAATTAATCGTGGATTTTGGCGCAATCGTCGCGTTCTGTTGACCGGTCATACAGGCTTCAAGGGAGCTTGGCTTTCCCTTTGGCTGCAATCGATGGGCGCAGAAATTCAAGGTGTCGCGCTAGCGCCTGCTGCTACGCCAAATTTGTTCGACAGCGCTCGTGTCGGTTTGGACATGCGAAGCTGTATTCAAGATATCCGCAACCTCGATTCGATGAAATCTTTGGTTTCAAAATTTAAGCCTGAAGTCTTGTTTCACCTTGCAGCGCAACCTTTGGTACGCGCCTCTTACGTTGATCCGGTGGAAACTTATTCTACGAACATTATGGGTACCGTAAATATCCTTGAGGCGGCTCGACACTGTGAGTCAGTAAGGGCGGTCGTGAACGTTACAACTGATAAGTGTTACGAGAACAAAGAGTTGCTCTGGGGTTACAGAGAGACTGACGCCATGGGCGGTGATGATCCTTACAGTAGTAGCAAAGGATGCGCTGAGTTGGTAACTGCAGCCTATCGAAGGTCATTTTTCAGCAGGGGAACAACGCTCCTCGCAACCGCACGGGCTGGTAATGTTATAGGTGGCGGGGACTGGGCTGCCGACCGCTTGGTCCCAGATATCCTTAGGGCCTTCGAGCGTGGCCTTCCAGCCGTTTTGAGGAACCCTAAAGCAACTCGGCCATGGCAGCATGTCCTTGAGCCGCTAGCCGGATACCTCGAATTAGCCGAGAAACTTTACTCCGGATTTGGTGGATGGGACGACGCATGGAATTTCGGCCCCGCGTTTGACGATGCGCGTGAGGTAGGGTGGATTGCTGACTATCTATCGCTGAAATGGGGTAGATCCTCGTTATGGCGAGTCGACGATAGCCCGCAACCCCACGAGGCAACACTTCTGCGGCTAGACATAACAAAGGCAACAACTCTGCTCGATTGGCGTCCACATTGGACGCTTTCTGAAGCACTGGACAAAATTGTAGACTGGCATAAGGGTTGGCTTAATGGCGATGACGCTAGAAAACTCTGCCTTGAACAGATCGCGGAGTTCACTGCGTGACTGTACGAATTTTTAGTTTTTTTGCTCGAAATGATGCCTTACTGCTATTGAGACTATTGCCGCAAACTATTCGTTTGCGGGGGTTATGGGTAATCGTTCTCACATCTATCGGTGCTGCAATCGAGACCTTGAGCGTAGGACTTGTGGTCCCCGCGGTTACCGTGATAGTTGACGAAAATTCCTCAATAAAAAATCCGTATCTTGGATGGGCTATTCATTATTTGAATAATCCGTCGAAGGAGCAAATGTTGGTTTACGGTTTAGCCTTGATTTTGGCAGCCTACGTATTCAAAGCATTTTTTCTCGGATATCTGGCTTGGAAGCAAGCCGCCTTTGTTTACGATGTAAAGACTGATTTTTCGCAACGTTTATTTTCCAAGTACATTCGCGAAAACTATATTTTCCATATAGAAAATAATTCTGCGTTCCTTATTAGGAACATGACTTCAGAAATGCAGCAACTAGCCGGACTAGTGCTAACACCCGCACTATTGTTCGTAAGCGAGTTAATGGTGATACTCTCGATTGCATGCCTTCTTTTTTACGTTGAACCATTCGGCGCGACCGTGCTCTTACTGTCGACTGCTGGAGCATTGCTACTCTTTCAGGGCCTTACTCGAAAGCATTTGGTGCGCTGGGGGCGTGAACGGCAGATACACGAAGGTATGCGAATCCAGAAAGCACAGGAGGGACTCGGCGGTGTAAAAGAGGTAAAACTCCTTGGGCGGGAGGACGGTTTCATTCATCAGTACGGCGATTACGCATTGAAAGCTTCTAGAGTCGAGAGAAATCAGTTCGCGCTGTCACAAATTCCGCGGCTTTGGCTTGAGATGATAAGTGTCGCGGGTTTTGCGCTTCTGATAATCACAATCCTGCCGAAGGCTTCGGAGCCTGGTGATTTGCTTCCTACGCTGGCCATGTTTGGAGCCGCCGCATTCAGGCTTATGCCCTCGGCGAATCGGATACTTTATGCGTTTCAGTCGCTCCGCTACACCGAGTCTGTGACCCAGCTCCTGCGTTCCGAACTTTCAACTGAAAAGCTACAGAATCAACAATTTGTTAAGGAAGAACTCTCATTTAACGATAGTCTATTTTGTGAGAACGTTTCATTCAAGTATCCCAACGCACAAAAACCAGCACTAACAGGTGTCAACTTGCATATTGGCTTTGGTGCTTGTGTCGGCCTAATTGGAAAGAGCGGTGCTGGCAAGAGTACGCTCGTTGATCTTTTGCTTGGCTTGTTGATACCTACTGAAGGACGGATTACCATTGATGGTGTCGATATATCTACTAATATTCGTGGATGGCAGAACAAAGTCGGTTATGTGCAGCAGAACTTTTTCCTAGCTGACGACTCACTGCGCCAGAACATTGCATTTGGGCTAACAGTTGACCAGATTGATGACCGCGCGGTAGAGCGAGCGCTTAAAGCGGCTCAACTTGCCGACTTTGTCAAGTTACTGCCAGCAGGTCTTGATACTATGGTCGGCGAGCGAGGCGTTCGCCTATCTGGCGGTCAGCGACAGCGAATCGCGATTGCTAGGGCGCTCTATCACGATCCTCAGGTGCTTGTTTTCGACGAGGCGACAAGCGCCCTCGACTCGGATACTGAAAAGGACGTTCTTCAGTCAATTGCCGCATTGAAGGGAACTAGAACAATAGTAATTATTGCGCACCGGTTGTCAACATTAGAACATTGTGATGTGATCTATCAAATAGAACATGGTGTACTTCGGCCATGGACGCAAGTCCACGGTGAAACTGCTTCTACTAAAATAGATGTGGTGGTTACGGCGCCGGATGCAATATGAAAAATGCTGTACTACTTTTCTCAAGCCTTCGCCACGGCGGTGGAAAAACCTTTGCTGAGGCCTTTATCCATTCGATTGGGCCCAACTTCGTTACCGTCGCGTCTATATTCGACAGTGAATTCACGCGGACGTTTGCCGCTACCCATAATGTCGGTTGGGCACCATTCGCAGGACTCGCAAAAGTCTTTGAACGTGATTTAGTGATTTTCTCGAATTCTCAGCTGACTGCTCTTGTCGGGTCAATATTTTTTCCTGGACGTCACTATTATGTGACACATGGATTCGCCAATGGTCTTAAGTACACGTCCGAACTCAGGCGTCACCTATGGCGACTGCAGGCGCGGACACCTGGAACCCGACTCGTTGCTTGTGGAGAAAGCGAAAGAAAAGAGATTCAGTGCCTTTTGGGGAGCACTTACGCGGCATATTTGATTCGAAACGCTGTTCCCCCAAAAATATCTCCAGCATTTATAGAAAAAGACCGCTTTTGCAAGCGCACGCTACCGCTACGACTGCTTTATGCAGGCCGTATTTGTAACCAGAAAGGATTGGATTTACTTTTGACTGCTTTGTGTCGCCAAAAACTTGGCAGTTTTCACCTCACTGTCGTCGGTAATGTGCAAGCACGAGAAAAAGATTACGCCTTACGAATTCATAATTCGTTGCTTAAACTTGGTGATGCCGTTCAGATAAGGCCTCCGGTTGAGATGAGCGTGGAGTTTATGTGTCGTTTCGACGCCCTTGCATTTCCCAGTCGATTTGAAGGTCTGCCCTATACACTCCTAGAAGCAGCTGTTGCAGGCTTGCCAGTGATAACGTCGGATTGTGCAGGTAATATTGATGTGGCACCGGATTCAACTTATTGCTTCCAATTCGCTACAGATAATGCCGACGCCCTAGCGTCCGCACTCGACGATTTCCTTGCTGCTGACGCAGTTGATGTTCACAGCCGTGCCGTGCGACTTCAAAATTATGTTGTTCAGCGCTTCTCACCGGAGACGTTCAGTAATGAATACAAGCAACTCCTCGTCTGAGCATTCGGCCATAGTGCTGATTCCAGACCTAGAAACTGGTGGTGCAGAACGTGTGGTGCTGGAACTAATTGGTCAACTATCAGAAATGGGTATACGCATAAGGCTTGTTTCGGACGCCCCATTTGCGCTTCGAGAGAAGGCTGGTGTTGCTACCTACAGGTATCTAAATTGGAGAAGGCCTTTACATCGGATATTTGTAATTGCCAGCGAACTTTGGAGGTGCGAGCGTAATACCCCAGTTATTGCAGTTCTGACGGGGCCATTAATTTTGTGTGGCCTAATTAATTTGCCGCTACGCCGTCGTGTAATCGGGTATGAACACTCAGATCTAGAGCAACTATATTTTCGGTGTGGCGCTCTGCGACGCCTGCTGCGAAAGATACTTCTAAAAATTGCCTTGTATTCTTTGGTACGACTTATCTTTGTAACGAAGTACCTCAATATGCGTGCTCCACTTTTACTTTCGTGTTCTCCTAATAAGGTTGCTTGGGTCCCAAATCCTGTCCAACCATTCCTTCAAAAAATCGAAGCGAATATGTCCTTTGAATGTGACGAATTGCTGGATGCCTATATCATCGGACGCAACGCTCCAGAGAAACGGCATTTGCAGGCACTTGAATTGCTTGCACCGATCAAGCGCGTCGGACGCATATTTCTAATTGTCGCCGATACCTCCGGTTTGCTTGAAAAAGTCTCACCCAAAGCTCTGACCAAGTTGCAAGTCCTTCCCTCCTATGCGGCGATCCGAAATTTTACTCATTCAAGTTTCCTTTTTAGTTATTCCGCTGTCGAGAGCTACTCGTTGGTCATTGCGGAGTGGCTCTTATCTGAGTTGCCGGTAATCACCGTTTCAACTGAGCCGATGAAACTCCTGTGGGGTGACAAGCGACGATGCGCTTTTGTACCTGTTAATGCACAAATCTCAGACGTTGAGATTGCAATTGATGTTGCCTTTTCCTCGGTTGACTTGCGTAAGGCGATGGAGCCTATACCTACGGACCTTGCAGCGAAATTGTTGGTTGAGGTGGTCTATGGCGCATAACGAAATCAATTGGTGTACCTCAGACCAGGAAATTACGGCCGTGATTCATGTGACTGATCGCACTTGTTTTCTCGAGTGCGCGATTTACACTGCTCGCGAGTCGGCACTACGTTCAGGCCTTACGCAACTTGAAGTTAGTTGTAACAGTACGAACTCTGGAACTCGAGAGCGAGTTAAAGAGATCTGCGGATCTCTCGGAGTCCCTATTCGATATACTGCGGCAGCTTCCATTTTTGAACATCTTGAAGCCAGCACCGCAAGGTGTGTCACGAAATACATAATATTGTTGCATGATGATGACTACGTCGACATTGAGTTTTTTAGCGAGATTCGGCGGCTTACTCAAAAATATCCGGAAGCTTCAACGTTCGGGGTTACCACGGCTTACGACATTTTCAACACAATTCGCCGCCCCGCCTTTCGCTATGCCAGCGATTTTTGGATTTCTCCATTATCAGTGGCGACCCTTTACATGGCGGGGAGGTCTGGGCCTGCATTTCCCTCGCTTGTTTATAAGCGAGACTTTCTCGCAAGGTGTCTTCCTCCGCCAGTTTTATTGGGAATATGTGGTGACGTTCACCTTGTCAGCAAGTGTGCTGAAGCGGGAATGATCATTTCGACTAGTCAATTATTTTACTACCGGCTTCATTCAATGAACCTCTCGCGTGGTATTGATCGAGGACTTCGGATTGCTGTTCTAAGCTACTCAGCTAAACTTTTTTTTGCTTCACTCGTAAAACATACAGCCTACCGTGACTTTCTGTCTAACATCATCTACTTGTTAGGTTGTTTCCTTAAGCGACGTTCACAGAAATCGGAATATCAAGTTGCCCATAAACTATAACTCGCAATTTAATTCACTCCACATGCAACCAGAAAACGTCGTCTGTCAGGTAATAAGACAATCTATTGCAATTAAAGAAAACATCGTTAGTGATACTGCCTTGGTAAGTAAAATCGCTGAGGTGGGCAGTTTGATTGCTGGCAGAGTCTCGGCAGGTGGTCGGGTACTGTTTGCCGGTAATGGAGGCAGTGCTGCCGACTCTCAGCATTTGGCAGCGGAATTTGTCAGTCGCTTCGAGTTCGATCGGCCAGGTCTCCCAGCAATTGCACTTTGTACAGACACATCGATCCTTACTTCTATTGGTAACGATTATGGATTCGATCTGCTTTTTAGTCGGCAGTTACAGGCACATGCTTCCAAGGCCGATATTTTTGTGGGTATCACTACATCGGGTCGATCGCCCAATATCTTAAAGGCCTTTGAAGAGTGCAAAAGCCTTGGGGTTATGACAATTGCGCTTTGCGGTCAGGGAGGCAGCCTTGAAGATCACGCCGACTACGTCCTGCGTGTTCCCTCAGCAAACACGGCGCGCATCCAGGAGTGCCACATTCTCATTGGGCACATTTTGTGCGCTATTGTCGAATCATCCGTCTACGGTCCTCTGCGGCCGTCGTAGGCACAATAATGCATTCAGAAAGGAATGAAAAAGGCTATGGCAATCGTTGAATCTGCTAAAGAGCACTTGCTCGCCGAAATGTATCGGCTTGTGTACTTAATCCGACGGCTTGAGGAGAGGGTTGCGGACATTTACCACACGGACAAGATTAAAAGTCCGGTTCACCTATCTATCGGCCAAGAGGCGCCGTCCGTAGGCGTTTGTCTCGCGCTGAACAGGAGCGATGTCGTTTTTGGCACCTATAGGGGCCATGCGCTATACCTCGCGAAAGGAGGAGATTTAAACCGTATGGTGGCTGAGCTGTATGGAAAGTCCACCGGATGTTGTCGTGGCAAGGGCGGATCTATGCATCTCTCCGATAGTTCGGTGGGGATGATGGGTACATCGGCTATCGTTGCGACGTCGATCCCGCATGCCGTGGGTTATGCGCTGGCCGAGAAGATGGCTGGGCGCGATACGGTAGTGCCTGTGTTCTTCGGCGATGGAGCTACCGAAGAGGGCGTTTATTACGAGAGTTTAAATTTTGCGTCCCTCATGAAGCTGCCAGTACTATTCGTGTGCGAAAATAACGGGTATGCTATTCACACGTCGTGGCAGAAGCGAGTTGCTTCTCCCAACTACTGTGATCGAGCCAATGCTTTTGGTGTTCCTTCTCGCCGCGTCGGCGGCAACGACATCCTTCGTATTTATGAGGCGGCAGTTGAGCTGGTTGATGAAGCGCGGCTTCAAGGCCCTAGGTTTCTCGAAGTCGAAACTTATCGCTGGCGGGAGCACGTAGGACCCGCAGAGGACTGGCATCTAGGCTACCGTTCGCGTGAGGAGGGAGAGTTATGGATAGCTAAGGACCAGCTGGCACGACTAACTCAAATGATGCCCGAAGCCCTGACCAATACTATTCGTGAGCGCTGCGACTTAGACCTTGACGCAGCATTTCGCTTCGCCGAAGAAAGTCCGTATCCGACAGAAGAGGAGCTGTACGAACATGTTTTCCGATAAGCAAGAGGTCCCGGGCAGGGAGCTGAGTTATGCGCAGGCAATCTACGAGGCGGTCGCGCAGGAGATGGAAATTGACCCGAGCGTCTTCGTGTTCGGTCTCGGGGTCGATGATGCCAAAGGCATGTACGGCACCACAAAGGATTTGGAAAAGCGATTTGGTGCTATGCGTAACTTCGACACTCCCCTCTCGGAAGATGCGATGACTGGGGTAGCGATCGGAGCGGCGCTAGCTGGCATGCGGCCTATCCATGTGCACCAGCGCATGGATTTTCTTCTCCTATGTATGAACCAACTCGTAAACTTGGCGGCCAAGGCGCGCTATGCATTCGCGGGCGAGTTTTCAGTGCCATTGGTCGTGCGAGCGATTATTGGGCGAAGCTGGGGTCAGGGTGCGCAGCACAGCCAGGCTTTTCACTCTTACTTTATGCACACGCCAGGTATCAAGGTCGCGGCACCTGTAACACCCTACGATGCCAAGGGTTGCATGATCGCGGCAATCCGCGACAACAATCCGGTTGTGTTCGTGGAGCATCGAATGCTTTACGGACATAAGGGAATCGTACCGGAAGGGTCTTATGAGGTGGAATTCGGCAAGGCTCGTACTATCGCGCATGGCAAAGACATCACGATCGTGGCCATATCACATATGGTCGTGGAGTCGGTTCGCGCAGTGCACCACTTGCGTGATATCGGTATCGATGCGGAACTCATCGACCCTGTTACGCTTACTCCTATAGACATCGATACTATTTTAAAGTCGGTTCAACGTACGGGAAAATTACTTGTGGTCGACAACGGGTGGGTGTGTGCTGGTGCTGCGGCTGAAATCGTCGCTCAGGTTGTCGAGCGCCTAGGCGCTGACGCACATGTAAAGATTGCACGGATGGGATTTGCACCCACGCCGTGTCCAACAACCAAGCCTCTTGAGACGCTTTTTTACCCCAATGCTCAGACGATTGCCGCTCGTGCAAACTCTTTGGTGAAGGGGGGATCCGAATGGATTCCAACTGGAACTGAGGCGAAGGAAATTAGTGAATTCAGGGGGCCCTTCTGAGGGTCCGATAAGGAACAAACAAATGAAAAACCTAGACTCTATTCAAGCATCTATCCACCAAAGTGTTCGTGAATACTGCGAATCGGCCCATCGGTTCGAGTTTGATATGTCAAATCCAGTAGTGCGTCTGCACGAGCCAACCTTCAGCTCCGATGAAATAAATGTCGCTATTGATGTTTTGCTTTCCACGCGGGTGACCATGGCTGAGAAGGTTAAGACGTTCGAGAAGGAGTTCGCAGCAAAGTTCAGCCACGGCCATGGCGTAATGAATAACTCAGGCTCTTCAGCCAACCTACTCGGCGTGGCGGCTCTCGCGAACGTAGTAACGGCAGACCGCTTGTGTGCAGGCGATGAAGTGATTGTGCCAGCGCTTTCCTGGTCCACCACAGTCTGGCCGCTGATACAACACGGCTTGGTGCCGGTGATTGTAGACATCGACCCTATAACTCTCAACATAGACCCTACCGAGATCGAGCGTGCTATTAGCTCCAAAACACGAGGGATTATGCCGGTGCACGTGTATGGCAACCCTTGCGACATGTCTGCAATAATGGACATTTGCAGGCGCCATCGCTTGTTACTGATTGAGGACTGTTGCGAAGCGCTCGGTGCAGCGTTCGATGGAAAGCCAGTTGGGAAGTTTGGCCGCGTCGGTACATTCAGCTTCTATTTCTCTCATCATATGACCACTCTTGAGGGGGGTATATGTGTTAGTGACGACTTCGAGTTGGCCGAATTAATGCGCATCTTGCGAGCTCACGGCTGGGTCCGCGAGCTGGACAACCCCGAGCCGTACCTCAAAAAGTACCCTGAATTTGACCCGCGATTCTTGTTCGTCAATCTCGGCTACAACCTTCGGGCTACAGAACTGCAGGGTGCAATGGGCTCTGTGCAGCTGCCCAAACTAGACGGCTACATTGAGGCGCGCAGGACGAACTCGAAAGTGTTGTATGAGGCACTTTCGCGTTGGGAGGAATTCTTTGACTTCCAGCGCGAGACGCCGAGGGGTTACAGCTCATGCTTCGGCTTTCCGATGGTTCGAAAGGAAAGCGCGCCCTTTCAGCTAAAAGAAATGACGGCATTTCTCAATAAATCGAGAATAGAAACGCGACCAATCATTTGCGGAAATATCGCCCTTCAGCCGGCGCTACAAAATTACGAACATCGCGTTGTGGGCGAGCTGAAGCATTCAACAAACATAATGAAGAATGGCTTTTCTTTCGGCAATCATCAGGCGCTTGGCGCTAATGGGCGTGATTACGTGATTGGTTGCATTGAGGCGTTTTTTAAAGAGCGAGGGCTTGCAAAATGACCGCCGCGCGAAAGCGCGCCCTCATTACCGGTATAACTGGTATGGTTGGGTCGCATCTTGCTGAATACCTGCTTGAGCACACGGACTGGGAGGTATGGGGTATGTGTCGCTGGCGCAGCCCACTCGATAACCTTGGAACGCTCGTCCCACGGTTGAACTCAGCTGACCGTATTCACCTTGTTTACGGCGATTTGAGGGACACAATATCCGTAAATGATGTTGTAGAGCAGTCTCGTCCCGACTACGTTTTTCACCTTGCCGCGCAAAGCTACCCGAAGACTAGTTTTGACGCGCCTTTGGACACGTTTGAGACAAATATCCAGGGTACTGCGCGCTTGCTAGAGGCCTTGAAAAATAAGGCTAAGGATGCAATAGTCCACGTATGCGCGTCATCTGAAGTATTCGGACGCGTACCCAAGGAGAAAGTGCCAATTGATGAAGAGTGCACATTTCATCCAGCCTCCCCATATGCAATATCCAAGGTTGGAACCGACCTGATTGGTCGCTATTACGCGGAGGCATTCGGTATGAAGATCATGACTACGCGAATGTTCACGCATACAGGACCTCGGCGCGGCGATGTATTCGCCGAGTCGACATTTGCCAAGCAGATCGCACTAATTGAAAAAAACCTAATACCTCCCGTTGTAAAAGTGGGAAATCTTGACTCACTAAGAACGGTGGCAGATGTGCGGGATGCGGTCCGTGCCTACTACCTCCTTGTGACGGTGGATCCTCAGCCAGGGGGCTACTACAACATAGGGGGTACGCATACGTGTAGCGTCAGAAATATCCTCCAGGCGTTGATCTCTATGTCGCCAAAAAAGAACGAAATCACCATTGAGGTCGCAGCAGACCGGCTAAGACCTATAGATGCCGACCTTCAGATTCCCAATACTGAAAAATTTCGCCGCCACACGGGATGGCAACCTGAGATTCCTTTCGAAAAAACTATAAAAGATCTGCTCGAGTATTGGCGTGAACGTGTTCGCAAAGAAGGTAATGTCTTCCTTACACGTTAAATGCGAAGACGTCTATGTCACAAGAAATCCCTGACGCGATCATCTTGGCGGGCGGTCTCGGCACGCGTCTACGTGAGGTTGTTATTGATAAGCAAAAGGTGATGGCGGAGGTTGACGGTAAGCCGTTCGTTGCGTACCTTTTTCGGCAGCTGTCTGCCGCCGGAGTTCGGCGGGTGATACTTGCTTTGGGATATCGTGGAGAAGATGCGTTCACGGAAGCTCTCCTCTATAAACCAAACAACATGACTCTCTTGGCGTCCATAGAACATGAACCTCTCGGTACTGCCGGTGCATTGAGAAACGCAATACCTTACGTCCAGTCGCCGGAAGTTCTCGTAACAAATGGTGACTCTATAGTCGACTACCCTATGGAAAGATTTGTTGGGTTTCATCATAACTCACAGGCCGCAGCGAGTATGTTGCTTTGCTACGTGCCTGACGCTGCCCGCTACGGTAGAGTTCTCTTGCGCGAAAACTCTAGTGAAATTGTAAAGTTTGCGGAGAAGTCCAAAACAGCCGATGGCGAAGCCCTGATTAATGCTGGAGTGTATATCGTGCCTACTGCTTTGCTTGCGTCGCTGCCTCCTGGGCCTCGGTCGTTCGAGACGGGCGTGCTGCCTAGCCTGTGCGATGGCCGCCTCCACGGACTGGCGACTCGGGCCCGTTTTCTTGACATTGGTGTCCCTGAAGACTATTTCAAAGCGAGCAAATTTTTCCAATCAATCAAACAGAAGTTATGATCATTAGTAGAACCCCCTTTCGTATCTCCTTCTTTGGCGGGGGGACTGATTACATGCCATGGTTCCAAGAGCATGGCGGTGCGGTGCTGTCAACTACCATTAATAAATATTGCTATCTCAACTGCCGTCGATTACCACCATTTTTCGATTACAAGAACCGCATCGTCTGGTCTCAGATCGAAACGGTGAACGAGCACAGCGAAATCGTCCATCCAGTAGTGCGCGAGGTCTTGAAAATGTTGAATCTGCAAGGTGTTGAAATTCACCATGGCAGCGACCTACCCTCACGCGCAGGTCTTGGCTCGAGCTCCTCATTTACCGTAGGGTTGCTTCATGCGCTTCAAGCCCTGAAAGGCAACATGACAACAAAGGAACAACTGGCGCGTACTGCCATTCACGTTGAACAGGTTCTCCTGCGCGAGAATGTAGGCGTTCAAGACCAACTAGCTGCAGCCTATGGCGGATTTAATAAAATAGAAATCGGCACTGATGGTAATTTTAAAGTGTTTCCAGTTACGGTTACTCCTTCGAGAAGATCGGAATTGCAAGCGTCCCTCCTTATGTTTTACACCGGCACTTCCCGCATTGCTTCTAATATTGCCGGAGAACAGATTCAGTCCATCCCTGCTAAAACACACGAGTTGCACCAGTTGCGCTCAATGGTTGATGATGCACTTAGAATCCTCAGCGGATCAGGAAGCCTTAACGACTTTGGTCACCTGCTACACGAGGCATGGTCGGTTAAGCGATCTTTAACTAGTTCAATATCACCTGGATTCGTTGACGTTATATACGACACAGCGCGCAGTGCGGGAGCCCTTGGTGGCAAGCTTCTTGGGGCAGGCGGAGGCGGCTTTATGCTTTTTTTCGTTTCTCCCGAGCGTCGAGAGGAGGTGTTGCTTGCGCTTAACCACCTTCTAGTTGTTCCGATCCAGTTCGAAAACTCTGGCTCACAGATCATCTTTTACGAACCTGACGACTACTCGCGTACAGCGCTTTCTGGGCGATCATTTGAACGCCATTTTTCATGCTAATAAATTTGTGGGTTTAATGTAAGGTGCAGAGATGATTAAAAACGTATTGGTTTGCGGAGCAACAGGTTTTATTGGCCGCAATATGGTGGAGCAACTATCGCGTCGCGCTGACCTAAGGGTTACGGCGGTGCGCTTCAGACGCCCCGAGTTTACCGTGGAGGGTTCTTTAAACCACGTCCGTTGGATTCAGGCTGACCTGCGTAATTCTGATGACGTTGCGCGAGCCGTTGAGGGAGCAGACATTATCGTACAGGCCGCAGCTACCACAAGCGGCGCCAAAGACATTGTGACACGACCGTATATTCATGTTACGGACAACGCTGTAATGAATAGTTATCTGCTGCGCGAGGCCTTCGAGCAGAAGGTAAAGCATTTCATTTTCTTTAGCTGTACTGTTATGTATCCGAGCAGCGACACTAAGCTTAAGGAAAGTGACTGGAATGGAGCAATGGAGATACATCCGCGCTACTTTGGCGTAGCGAATACTAAGGTTTATGTGGAGAAGATGCTTGAATTTTTCAGCCGAATCTCCGAGATGAAGACCACTGCAATAAGACACTCTAACATCTACGGACCGCATGACAAGTTTGACCTCGAGCACAGCCACGTCTTCGGCGCCACTGTTACGAAGGCTCTAACAGCGTTAGATAAAGTGGTGGTGTGGGGTACCGGCGAAGAGGAGCGCGACCTTCTCCACGTAGACGACCTTGCTGACTTTGTCTCAGCTGTCATAGACCGACAGGTGCACCAGCACCGTATTTATAATTGCGGACTTGGCATGAAAATTAGCATTCGCGATCTAGTGCAAAAGATCGTTGGTGCCAGTGGAAAGAAATTAGATATCGTTCATGACACAAGTCAGCCAACTATTAAGACTAGTCTGTATTTAGATAACACGCTAGCAACTTCCGAACTTGGTTGGGTGCCAAAGGTTTCGCTTGATGATGGAATCGCTCGCACGGTCGCTTGGTGGAAGACGAATGTACGACCAAGGACTGATGCGGTTTCTGGAAATGAAATGGAGATTAAATGAGCTTTTACAAAGAAAAAGCCGTGCTTGTCACCGGCGGTACTGGGATGATCGGGCAGCCGCTCTGCGAATTACTGCTCGCTGCAGGTGCGGACGTAACAGTGGCAAGTCTCGACGGTTTTGAGCGTACGCCGGCTGGGACCAAGTTTAAGCAGCTCGACTTACGTAGTTTCGATAACTGCATGGAGGCCGCTGAGGGGCAAGACATAGTGTTTCACCTTGCCGGCGTCAAGGGTAATCCAAAGATGACCGCTGAGCGCCCCGCCAGTTTCTTTGTGCCAACCTTGCAATTTAGCTTAAATATGATGGAAGCATCACGCCGTAGGGGCGTGCAACGCTACTTATTTACCAGCAGTATTGGCGTATACGAGCCGGCTGAGCTATTCATCGAAGACAGTGTGTGGTGCACCTTCCCAAGCCCAAACGACCGCTTTGCGGGCTGGGCCAAGCGCATGTGCGAGCTACAGGCCGAGGCATATAAGATCGAGTATGGTTGGGACAAAATATCGATCGTAAGACCTGCAAATGTGTATGGTGCTTTTGATAACTTCGACCCAGAAAATGCAATGGTTATACCAAGCTTAATTCATAGGGCTCTTACAGAGCCGGGCCCCCTGACAGTGTGGGGTGACGGATCTCCAATTCGAGATTTCATCCACGCAAGCGATGTTGCACGTGGGATGATGCTCGTCGTCGAACAAGGTATAAACGAGCCGATTAACCTCGGAAGCGGCAAGGGTGTCACCATTCGCGAGGTAGCAGAGGCCGTCGCTGCAGCAACCGACAAGTTAGTCGAATGGGACTTAGGGAAGCCTAGGGGAGATCGTATGCGACTAATGGACATGACTCGAGCGCACAGCCATGGGTTCAACTGCAAGGTATCCCTCCGCGAAGGTATTGCAAATACAATAGCATGGTACAAAAAAAACTCCCACTTGGCGCGGGCACGTTATAACTCCTTCACGGATTTGGCGCTGTACCCCAGTAGGAATTAGCATTACTTATGATCACACTGGTCTCTGGAACAAACAGCGGGCTCGGAGCTTGGCTGCACAGAAGGCTTGGGGCCTTTAGGTTCGACCGAACATCTATGTCAGTTGAATATTCCGGTAGAACGTTTTCGAACTTTGACCTAATTGTGCATTGCGCTTCCGCAATGCCCACAGAAGATGAAGGCATCGATGCCTACGTGAGCCGACTCACATCGGTTTGCCGAACTTTGTTGAGTGTGCCGCATCGAAGGTTCGCTTTCATATCTTCGATAGACGCGGGTGTAACTCCACAGCGGACTGCCTATGCAGTTGCGAAACGGAGTCTCGAAGAGGTCGTAGCTACTATTTCACCTGGCGCCATAATTCTGAGGCCTGGCGCGCTATTTGGTCCTGGTATGCGTTCGAATCAACTCTTGAAGGTGGCGCGTGGTGACCAAGCGGTACTAACGCTGTCGCCAGAATCAACTTTTAGTATCGTAATGTACGAGGACATTGCCGCTGCGCTTGAAATTGCGCCATCTGGAACATGGCACTTAATGGCCAGCCGGCTTGTGTCCTTGAGTGAAGTGGCAGAGCGGTTCCAAACGCTTCCTCGTTGGGGCACCCACACGTATGAAACACCGAACCTTAAGTGCGACTTTCCATGGCGTAATCTTTCCCCAGCGATTGCATCTGATCCGCTAGAACGGCTCGCGGACTTCTTGCATCGTCGCGAGTGGATGACAGAAATACAAACGACCAAACAATCTTAGTATGTCAGAAATAAAAACTGGACGACTTTTACTTGTCACAAACAACCTCAACCGGTATCAGGCGAATACGCAGATGGAGGACGTAATCAACTGGCTAAAGGGTCAGCCAAGCGTACAAGAGCTTAACGTTAGACATTATTATCTTGAAGGCCAGCCAGTTTTTAAAGCGCTGATAGAAGCAATCGAATTGCACAAATCTGATTTGGTAATGTTCGTGGATGGCCCTCCTTTACTAGAGCTCTCGCTTAATGAGTTGAACGAAATCCGAAAAATAGCTTATGTGGCAATGTTCTTTGGAGATATTTTTGCTCATTTTGATTCGACTTATAAATATTACACGCAGGTAATAGACTGTGCGCTAGTCGATGAATCAGTTGAAGTAGGACGATTCAAGTTGTATGGCTCCGATGCACTCTTCGTTCCGTATGCGTATTTACCCGGCACACCTGACTTTGATGAAGTGCAAAAAACGATCACGGTTTCCTTTATTGGTCGCACTGATCGTTTCGGTCGCATGGAATATATAAACGCAGCAAATAAGACTTTCCCCATTTCCCTTTACGGTGTAGGTACTCCTAATGGGCCAGTCAACAAAGCGCAGATGATCCAAATTTTTAAGTCGTCTCAAATTAACCTTAATTTTACGGGCGTGCAGCTCGACCAGCCTTATCGTCATGCGGGGCCGATAGACTTACTGGTCAGATCCGCGAAAGGCCGCTGCCAAGAAATTTCGCAACATGGTGGTTTTGTGCTGAGTGAAAACGCTCCAGAAATCGACCTTCTCTTCAAGCCTGGTGTCGAGATCGACTTGTTCGACAGCCAAAAAGAACTGATAGATAAGATCGCATATTATCTAGATCACCCTGAAGTAACCCGAGAAATGGCTATACGAGCTAAAAAGCGTGCATATGAGATGTATAGAGTGGAAGTTGTATGGAGGCGAGTTGTCAACGAATTGATTGTCAAAGCCCGGGCACGCAAAGGCCGCATGACTCGGCCTGATCTTCCCCTAATGGCTGACGAGGAGCTGGAACTTTCAATCTCGCGGGAGATGGTGACAATTGCAAAATCATTTGTGCACAAACGTGAATGGGCCAAACTTGTGTCTTATATCAGTAAAGAGGGGGCGACAAAGATCTTTCGCCGGGTGGCCCTTTGGGCGCGCGGACGCCGTTGGGGCTACTGATGAAAGTCGGCTTCTACACCACATCCCCTGGGTTATGCCAAGACTCAGTTATTTTCGCCTTTAAGAGTCCCATGCGCCCCGACGATACAAATCGTAAATATGGAGATCTTTATCGTACGTGTAATGAAGCGGGAATAGCGTTGAGATGCATACAAAGCCAAGCAGATATTGAGTGGGCAGATATTTTGTTGGTTGCAGATATTGATCTAAAGAGGGATCGGTTATCTATCTCGATTCTTGAGTGCGAAAAACCCAAAATTCTTGCACTTGAAGAGTGTGAAGTAATTCGACCGGACCTTTGGAGCCGCCATATTTGGAGTCAATTCGATCGTGTTCTTACGTGGCGTGACTCGCTGGTCGATAACACAAAGTTTTTCAAGGCTAATTTTTCTGAGATAAGAAAGCCTATTTCCAGTCCGTCCTTTGAACAACGCAAGTTTTTGACGATGATCTGCGCTAACAAGACTGTCAACCACCCTTCTGAACTTTATTCAGCGCGTCGCGAAGTCGTACAGTGGTATGAGGAAAATGAACCTACGGAATTTGATCTCTACGGGTTCGGCTGGGATCAGCGGGCGTACCCGCTTTACGGTTCACCCCTTTCATTGCTGAACGCGAGGAAACTTAGGTGGTTCCGAACTGTTGGGCGACGGCCGCCGTGCATTTGGCGGGGCGCTGTGGAGCGTAAGCAAGATGTGTATGTAAATTACAAGTTCGCTTATGCTTTCGAAAATGCAAAAAACATCGACGGCTATATCCTCGAAAAAATATTTGACCCTATGTATGCTGGGTGCGTACCTGTATACTGGGGAGCCTCAAATATAGAAAAACACGTACCACCAGAGTGTTTTGTCGACTTTCGAAAGTATTCCAGCATTGCTGAAGTACACGAGTATCTCATGCAGATAGATGAAAACTCCTACAACAGATATAGGGAAGCTGCTACTAGTTTTCTTTCATCGGATGAGTCGAAAAAATTCGATACTGCAGATTTTTGTGAAGTTACTATACGCCTATTCCACCAGCTCGACAAGAGCTTGGATCAGTTGTAATTTGGCGTATTTTTGAAGCATACTACGATTTTTCGACACGCCTTGTTACAACTTCTTCAACAGTAGCGTAACATGAGAGAATCTGTGAAGACTTCGCAATCTGCTCTTTTTGACAGGTGTTGCCATCTCGAGAACTCGGCCTATGATTATTTGACTCACTTTGCAAGGAATACTTCCGTCATGACCTTTCTAAAAGCAAAGTGGCAAGAATATTCAACGAACACCATCAAAAGTGCTGGACCAAGACGTAAGGTTGAATATTTACAACTATTTTTTATTATATTAATTCGACCGGGAACTTTAGAAAATTTGCCAATTAGTTGCGATATGCAATTGATGAGACGTTAACGTTGAGTCAACGCTTGCGACATTTATTTTAAATATATATGGTAAAGCGATTAAATCAAGACCAAAAAGCTAAGCGAGTGGTGTTATCAATTGTTAGTTTGTATGTTACGACGAACATTTTTATGCCAAAATTAGATCTTGGCTTCGCTGCTTTTTATTTATTTGAGCCGATTTTCATTTTAGTGGTGCTACTTTTTATTCCAAAGCAGCACTTTCGCCCGACCCACTATTTTGAGCGGTCTTATTGGTATTACTTTTTTTTTGTTGTTTTATCATTTTGGCTTGGCGCCCTCTACTCTCAGAATATAGACACTAAATCAGGATTAACTTTGGTGAAGTTCGGCACATTTATTCTAGTTGTCGGCGCGCTCCGCTATGCATCAAATTGTTTAAGTGAGAGATTTTTGTGGTCAATTTTGGGCGCCCATGTTGTGTTTGGTGTCTGTGCTGTCGGTTACGTAGGATTTAACATGGCGAACAATCCGATTAACCTCGGTGAACTAATTTGGACATATTCAGCTGACTATCGAGTAGTTGGCTTTACCGGTCAGGCGATCGGAGCTAATGGTCTAAATTGGGTTGGCAATACATCAGTGCAGATGAGTGTCCATCTAGCCTTTATTTTTTTGCTTGCAATTTCATTTTATCTTCACCTGAATAAAATTCGATACCTAAATTTGGCCGCAATCTTTTTCTTCGCAGTTTTGCTCACATATTCGCGTACGGGCTTAGTCGTTGTGTTAGTTGGGCTTAGCTATCTTGCGGTAGAAAAATTCCGCAGTTGGAAAGTACTTTGGATGCTCATTTGTGTCTCGATTACAATATCCTATATCCTCATGAGTGATAGTTTTAGCGCATTCTTTTCGTCTTTCGGTGTTATTGGCAAGTTGGTTGCGAGCGAAGGTGCCTCAGATGGAAGCGCCCTTCAGCGGATTGATTATGTCACGCGCGCGATTGACTTCATGCAAAACCGTCCTTGGCACCTTTTTCTCGGTATTGGTTATTCTGATGAATACAGCACAGAGTTAATCGGAACACCTCATCTAGAAAGCCTTATACTGACAACCTTTTTCCAGTCGGGCATTTTCGCATTTGCACTTCTGTGCTTGCACTTCTATTTTCTCTGGTCATTCGCTCGTCGCGCAAGTAATTGCTCACGGACTCTCATTCGTGTAGTTGCCTATGCATCCAAGATTTATATTCCGGGGCTATTTTTAGCAAATCTAATTGGTGGGAACTCACTACAGACAGACTTCATGAGCCCATTTTTTTATTCACTTTTGGGTGCATGTGCAGTTCTCTGTTCTGGCAATCAAAAACATAAGCCTCGTACGCTAGTACCTATGGCTCTTGAACGTTAGTGACGTAAATGAATTCTGTGTACCGTAGCAAAAAATAGCTTTTAAGGATTCGGCACTTAAATAACAAACTGAAATCCAAATAATTAACTATTATTATTAGGATCGGTTACCCACAATAATCACAATCTAAAATCAGAAAGTTTCCGTATTAACCGAAAGGGAATTAAAGAATGATTAGCGTACTTCCTGTGATACTCTGCGGCGGATCGGGTACACGTTTGTGGCCGTTATCTCGATCCGGATTTCCTAAACAATTCCTTTGTTTAACTGGAAATGAAAGTCTTTATCAAGAAACTGCAAGGCGTCTTGTCGATTTCTCAAGTGACGGGGTTAGTGTTTCCTCGCCAATAATAGTAACTGGTGAAGAACATCGTTTTCTTGCTTCAGAGCAGTTGCGCGAAGTAGGCATTAATGTCGAAGCTCTCTTGCTTGAGCCCACAAGTCGTAATACTGCGCCAGCACTCACTCTCGCGGCTCTCTACGCGCTGGAAAAAGGGGGTGATCCGATTTTGATTGTTACGCCTGCGGATCAGACGCTCACCAACTCAAAAGCATTCTATCAGTCAACAAGGATTGCTATTCAAGAAGCGAATAAGGGTTCTGTAGTTATTCTGGGAATAACACCAAATTCACCAGAAACGGGTTATGGATATATTCAGATTGAAGAGAATGCAAAGGTAGGAGCTACGACTCATGTAGTGAGGAAGTTCATCGAAAAACCAAACCAGGCCAATGCTTTGGCATATCTGAAGGAGGGGGGGCATTATTGGAATGCTGGAATCTTCATACTTAAGGCGTCAGTTTGGATTAAAATTCTAGATGAATTTGCTCCGGATATTCTTAAAGCAACTAATGTCGCATGGTCCAAGAGAGCATCAGACTCAAGTTTCATAAGGCCGGGCGGTGAAGAATTTGCTTTGATTCGTGCAGAATCTGTTGACTATGCCGCTATGGAGCACTGCCCAGGTAGCGCAACGTCAATTAAAATGGTCAAGCTTGATGCAGGTTGGAGTGATCTAGGGGCATGGGAGGCAGTTTGGAAGGTGCTGGCAAAGGACAAGTTAGGTAACGCTCACATCGGCGATGTATTTACTACAAACAGTCGCAATACCATGGTGCACGCAAATAGCAGATTGGTCGGTTTGGTTGGCGTCGAGGACTTAATCGTGGTCGAAACCCCGGATGCAGTGCTGGTTGCGAATAAATCTAGCAGTCAAGATGTCAAGCATATTGTTAATGAGTTAAAAAAAAATATGCGAGCCGAGCGTAATTATCATCGTAAAGTTCATCGGCCGTGGGGTTGGTATGACAGTATTGATGAGGGCAGTCGTTTCAAGGTTAAAAGAATACAGGTTAACCCAAAAGCCAGCTTGAGCTTGCAGAAACATCACCACCGCGCAGAACATTGGGTAGTAGTTTCTGGTACAGCTAAAATAACTATAGGTAAAAAGGTTTTGACTTTGACTGAAAATCAATCGACATATATCCCATTGGGTGAAGTGCACCGATTGGAAAATCCAGGAACTATTCCGTTGGAAATCATTGAGGTTCAGTCAGGCAGCTATTTAGGTGAGGACGACATTGTTCGTATCAATGATAGTTATGGAAGAGCTTAACAAAAATCGCGAAAGGATAACGAAATGAAAAGAGCAGTGGTGCTGGGTGGAGGCGGGTTTATCGGAGGTCACTTATCCAAGAGGCTTAAAGCAGACGGCTTCAGAGTAAGGATTGCTGACATCAAGCGACATGAATATTTTCATGAGAATGAGATCTGCGATGAATTCATTTTGGCAGACTTAAGAGATCCCGTATCTGTTTCGCTCGTGATCGATGACCGGACTGACCTTGTTTTCCAACTTGCGGCAGACATGGGGGGGGCAGGTTATATTTTTACGGGGTTTAATGATGCCAATGTCATGCACAACTCCGCAATGATTAATCTCAATGTCGCCAAGGAATGTGTTCAGAAAAAAGTAAAAAGAGTATTCTATTCGTCCTCGGCGTGCATGTATCCTGAGCACAATCAATCGGATCCAGAGAATCCCAACTGCGAGGAGTCGTCTGCGTATCCAGCCAATCCGGATTCTGAGTACGGATGGGAGAAATTGTTTAGTGAACGTCTCTACATGGCTTTTGGCAGAAATTGTCAACTTGATGTTCGAATTGCGAGGTTCCATAACATTTTTGGCCCTCAGGGTACATGGACAGGTGGGAAAGAAAAGGCGCCTGCAGCGATGCTGCGTAAAGTGGCAGAGGCTGAAAATGGGACGTCAATTGAAGTTTGGGGCGACGGTCTTCAGACGAGAAGTTTTTTATATGTAGAAGAGTGCGTGGAGGCTGTTTTACGGCTTATGGAATCATCCTTCACCGAGCCGGTAAACATCGGTTCTGAAGAAATGGTCTCAATTAACCACTTGGCCAATATGGCTATTGATATTTCTGGGAAATCATTGAGCGTGCAAAACTTATTTGGAAATGAGTTTGTGGCTAAATACGGATTTCCTTGCCCGACTGGGGTACGTGGGCGAAATTCAGACAACCGCTTGTACAGAGAAAAGATCGGCTGGGAAGTATCACAGTCCCTGCGGTTTGGCATGCTTGAAACATATGCTTGGATTTTGCAACAGGTCTTGATGTTTAAAGAGGATCGACTACATATTTCACTTTGAGTTCACTGCCGTCCCGCTGGTAGACTTGTTCTTGCCATTTGACTTATTGATGTCTATATTTCTGCCGTATCACTTTAGATTTAATTTATGTGAATTCTTCGACTTTTCAATTCGCTCTCAGTTTCTTATGAATTGTTGCGAGTTGAGAATTACTTACGATTTAATAATATAGTCCGATATGAAGGTCTTGTTAACAATGCTGAGACCCAATAGGGGAAAAGCTAGTCAAATGGGCAAAGCTTAATCAAAGCGCAGAAAATTAAATTATGTTTAAGATCGTACATTTTGGAAAATACTACATTCCCGATGCGGGCGGCATTGAAAGTGTAACGTCTAGCTTGGCTCAAGGAGCGGCGAAATTGGGTTGTGATGTGACGGTCATATGTTATCAAAAAAATCCGCATAAGTTGCGAGAATATATTAATGGTGTATCAGTGATAAGAGCTCGTGTTTTAACTTCACTTGCATCGCAACCTTTCGGAATAAGATATATCCTCAACTGTTTGTCGCTCGCAAAAAGCTCCAATATAGTGCATTTGCATGCGCCAAATATAGTTGCCGCGTTTTGCGCGCTATTTGTTCCCCGTAGGGTGCGGTTACTTGTGCATTGGCATAGTGACGTAGTCAATAAAGGCATTTTGACTTGGCTAGTGCGTCCTTTAGAGGTGGCTTTACTCCGGCGTGCAGATTGTATTGTTGCGACTTCGCCAGCCTACGCTGCCACATCTAACTCGCTCACGCGGTTTCAAAGCAAGGTTATCGTAGTTCCCGTCGGAGTTTCTGACGCGACATATGGATCGGCTAAGCGACTGATCTTCGCATCTTTGGAGGAGAAAATAAATGGGAGGCGTATTATCTTGTCCGTAGGGCGCTTAGTGCCATATAAAGGGTTTAGTGTTCTTATTAAATCGGCAAAATATTTACCTGCAGATGTGGTTGTGGTAATTGTTGGCGGGGGCGAACTGCATCAAGTACTACTTGATGAGGTCAAGGTTGAAGGAGTTCAGGAGCGCGTTATTCTCGCGGGCCATCTAAGCGGCGCTGACCTGTGCTTACTATTTCAACGTGCGAGTCTGTATTGCCTTCCCTCTATACATCGTGCAGAGGCGTTTGGCGTTGTCTTGCTGGAAGCAATGTCTTATGGTGTTCCTGTAGTTGCGACTGAAATTCCAGGATCGGGTGTCCCGTGGGTAAATCAGCATGGCACAAGCGGCTTTAATGTTCAAGTAGGAAATCCGCTGGCAATAGCACGAGCTTGTAATAAAATTCTTGGCTCAATTGAATTAAGAGGCAAACTTGCAAAGGGAGCTCGGGAGCGTTATCTTTCTGAGTTCTCCGAAGAGATGGCAGTCAGTCGCATCATGGATATTTACAAGCGACTTGCAACTGATTAGTTGGTAATTCGAGAAAAATGGTGCATACCGCAATTAACCAAGCAAAGTCCCACCATGGTCTGGACTGGTGCGCATATTAAGACCTCGTATATATGTAACCTTTGGATTCGACGAATTACTTTCAATAAAATTAAGTTGATAGTCGGGCCCGATAAATAAAAATCGCCTTTAAAAATAAATCCTTTATGATGATGTTGTTCTTTCCCAACAAGTTGGAATCTTTTGAGGACGTCATCAAAGGTTATGCTATAATGAAAAGAGTGATGCTCAGGGGTTCCTGCACAACCAATCAATGATTGCAACGGGGCTATTTTTGGCGTTACTTATTTCATACACTTTTGGGGAATTCACATGAAAAAAGTTTCTGCATTCATTTTATCAATTGCTTTGTCTACTGTTACTTTTGCTCAGCAACAAACTGGTGGTGCCGCAGGCGGAGCAGGAGCAGGAGCAGGAGCAGGAGCAGGAGCAGCAGCAGGTGCTGCCGCTACTGGTGTGACTGTGGGTGTTACCGCAGCAGTTGCTGCAGCTGCTGCCGTTGCCGCTGCTGTTGCAGCCAACAAGGACAATACAACTGCAACAACCACATCTACAGCTACGAATACCAAGTGATCCACCTTTGGATGGCTAAATCAAACGCTCCTTCGGGGGCGTTTTTTTTGATATGCAACTTCGAATTTTTTTTAACACATCTGTTTTTGCCATTCTTTGGCCATTGACGGGTTGCCATGGCTTCAATCCAGTCATTGACACGGCAGGTTATCTTTGGGGTAGCGAAAGCACCAACGCTAGTTTCACACTAGGATTTGAATATTTGCAAGTAGATTGGCAAGGTCGCAAATCATTCATGGCCTTGGGGTACCGAGAAACCCAGGGATCCCAAGTGAGCGAGCGCTGGTACAGCGGACAAGGCGAAATGATGCAACTCATTAACGGCAGGATCATGCAAGTGTTTGGTATGGTCAAGGAAGTGCGTGATGTTTCAACCAATCCGCCAGCGTGGGCTGACATATTGAGTCGGCCAACACCAATCGTATGGTCACAAACGAAAGAGGTCATGCCAGGCTACCGTTTTGGGGTCACAGAGTTTGTACTTTCTCAACCAAGCACTATCACTACATCTGAAAAGGCACTGGCAGCTGATGCGACTGCTTGGGTTGTGGAAGAGGTCAAAAGTAAGAGTGAAAAAGGCAGGCCCTGGGTCTACCAGCAAAGGTTTGCTTTGTTGAATGATCGCGTGGTTTACAGCGAACAATGTTTTGCACAAGAGATGTGTTTTAAGCTCAAACCGATGGGCGTAGTGGTGCCTAAGTGAGCTTTCATCGTGTCGTTTATTTTGGTGTTGCCATATACTTTTTATCGGGTGTAGCTTTCGCTCAATTGGGGCAAAACATACATGTCGACAAGTCGCAGCCCTTAAGTAAATGGCTTCATACCCATCTACGGGGTGAAGACACTTACACACTAGGTATTATGTGGAAAACACCTGAAGAGTTGCAAAGGCAAAAAAAACTCCACATTGAGCTTGAGGAAGATGTAAAAAGCTTGATTCAAACCAACAAGCTCACGCTCTCGGAAGTTAAGGCGTTTAATCGGATGTTGGGTATTTTCCAGCCGACGGGCCGTGTGAGAACCTTTGCACCTGAGTCAAAGTGGTTGAATGCTTCCCCAAAACGTGACCCGCAATTGCGCACCGACGACCTAATTGAAGTGCCACCGAAACCAATCGTTGTTCGCATTCTGACCTCTGAAGGTGCAGTGTGTGAGTTACTGCACAAGGAAGGCTTGTTCGCAAAGGACTACGTCAATGCTTGCTTTCCGGGCTCTGGTACCTGGGTTTGGCTGGTGCAACCTGATGCCCGTGTCCAAAAGGTGGGCATTGCATCTTGGAATACTGAACTTCAAGACCAACCTGCTCCCGGTGCTTGGATGTGGTTGTCTACAAACAAGGTGCTTGGAGACGGATTTCACGAACGATGGGCAACCTGGATGAGCTACCAAGGCGTAGCGAGCAATTTTCGGTTGGAAGCGTTCGATTCGTTTTTCAGGCAAGTGGCACCTGCTGTAGACCCAACAAGTGCTTTTGATGTGAGTGGCCGAGGCTTGACTCCCAGAACTACAGCCAGCAACTGGGGAAATGCAGGTTTGATGCAAACCCCAACCGCTCGCATGCGAGAGGAAGGTTTTTTTGTTTTGGGCCTTCACCGAGTGCGACCTTACGAACAAGTGAACCTTATGTTTCAGCCAACGCCTTGGATGGAGGCTGGGTTTCGCTATACATCCATACTGAACCGTTTGTATTCGCCTTTTGCAACTTGGAGTGGTGATCAAAGTTACAAAGACAAAAGCATTGATTTAAAGCTACGTGCAATCCAAGAGAGCGATTGGGTGCCCGAGATATCTGTGGGCTGGCGTGACATGGCGGGCACAGGGCTGTTCAGCTCAGAGTATGTTGTGGCCAACAAGCGCTTTGGCAGGTTGGATTACTCGCTGGGTATGGGGTGGGGGTATTTGGGAAATCGTGGCAATGAGAGCAACCCTCTCAGCAAGGTATTGGGGCAGGCATTTGATGTTCGCCAAAAAGATGTAGGTCAAGGCGGAGCATTTGCCGGTAAGAGTTGGTTCCACGGGCCTGCGTCTTTGTTTGGCGGTGTGAGTTACCAAAGCCCATGGGACATTGTGTTCAAGTTGGAGTACGAGGGCAACAACTACAAAAACGAACCGTTAGGAAATGCATTTGAAGTCACGAATCCCTTCAATCTTGGTGTGGTTTATACCGGCTGGAAGGGCTTTGATGTGCATGCCGGTATTGAGCGAGGCAACACCTTTTCTGTTGGGTTGACGATGTTCACCGACTTGTCCGGCCTGAATGTGCCAAAAGTAACCGACCCACCTTTGCCACGGACCAACACACAACGCCCTAGCCAGCCATCCAATTGGGCCTCAACCGCCCAAGACATTGAAAAGCACACCCAATGGCAAGTCGATCAACTGTATGTGACGGACAACAAACTGGTGGTAGAGGCTGCGCGCTCAAGCAACCCATATCCGTCGGTGCGGCTCGATAAGGCAATGAGCATCATCCATCGCGATGCACCTGCCAACATTGAGCATGTGGAGGTGCAGCACAAATCGGTAGGCTCGGTATTGGCGGTGGAAAAGGTCAACCGAGAAGAGTGGGTGCAAACGCAAACACAACCCCCCAGAACCAACGAGGTGGCAATACCGCGGCAGCCGACTTACAAACCTGAACCAGTATCAGGAAAGGCAACGCTGCCAGAAAAGTCCACCCACTTTTACTTTGACCCAGGCATAGATTTGATTCAAACCTTAGGCGGGCCAGATGGGTTTGTGATGTACCAATTCAGCTTAGCCCTACGTACAGGTTTAAAGTTGCCAGCAGGCTTTGAGGCAAAAAGCTTGGTGCGTCAGCGTTTGGTAAACAACTACGACCGCTTTAGAGATGGCGGTTCTTCTACCTTGCCACGTGTGAGAACGCATTTACGTGAGTATTTTGTGACCTCACCCACCACGCTCACCAACCTCACCATCAACAAAACTGCACGGGCAAGCGACAACGTGTATTGGGGTGTGTACGGAGGCTATTTCGAAGAAATGTTTGGCGGCATAGGCGCAGAGGCTCTGTACCGCCAGCCAGGCAGCCGTTGGGCCTTGGGTGTGGATGTGAACAAAGTGAAGCAACGTGACTTTGCGCAAGACTTTGGTTTCAGAGACTACCAAGTGCAAACTGGGCACGTTACCGGGTATTGGATGACGCCCATCGAGGGCGTGAGTACCTCTCTTGCTGTGGGTCAGTATTTGGCAGGTGACAAAGGCGCGACGCTGACGATTTCAAAAACTTTCGCAAACGGTTCGGTCATGGGTGCTTTTGCTACCAAGACCAATGTGCCGGCGGAAGTCTTTGGCGAAGGTTCGTTTGACAAAGGCATTTTCTGGGCCATTCCCTTTGATGCGTTCTTGACCAGTTCTAGCCGTTCATATGCAAGCTTTGCCTGGAAACCGCTCACGCGGGACGGTGGTGCCAAGTTGACGCGCCCCGTGAACCTTTTTTATGAAACAGTGTGGCTGAACCCTGAGGTGAACCGGTTCAAACCGGCGCATCCTGGTAATGAACATGTAGCGCCTGACGATCGGGTTGATCGACGTTATTGAAGCGGTTGGCTGGAGCTAGACGATGCTTGTGTTGTGGTCGGTTGGGCCACAGAAGGCTTGACCACCAGCGCAAAAGGTTTGAGAAACAAAGCTCTTGTACTGCGCCATTGACTATCGGTGCCGTCCCCTAGACCCAAAGTGATGGGGTGCTGTATGTGTTGCGGCGAAATGAACGTGCCATAGAGCCTGTCCCAAATGGCCAACTCATATCCCCTGTTACAACCCCAGTGGGCTGGGTCAGCACTGTG
>JACCDN010066538.1_pt1 | contig 33968 bp, 47 predicted proteins | sample 7441691 | NCBI WGS metagenome assembly JACCDN01 (sample SAMN15323439, study PRJNA562643) | freshwater metagenome | isolation source: river surface water | place: USA:Blue River Watershed | collected 2017-08-16
AGCGTTCTAGGGCCTCCGGGCGATCCGGACGTAACTCTCCAAAAAATCGCCGGACATGCTCTAAATGGAAAAATGAGCCTCGGACTATGATCGAACCAGTTTTTAACTTGGATTTGGTGTCGGACATGACCGAAGCTAGGTGGGACCCCGGGCGAGCGCGGCTGTCAACCCGTCTGTCATTATGTGTGCCTCCAGGGTCGGGCTTGCGGGCATACGGGGTACCCTCGATTTTCCGCTACTTTGACCTAGCTCAAGTTTCCGAATAAAGTAAAGGCTAAAATATAGGCATGGGACCCTAGTTACCCACTAAGTTTCAGGGGTTGGCCTCAGGGTGGTTCAGGGTTGTCGGGGGGATTCAGGGCTTTCAGGGTTTTCTTCAGGGAGCCTTCAGGGAGCCTTCAGGGTTTCCGGATTTCCTTCGGGGCTTTCCAAGGAGCCTTCGGGGTTTCCAGATTTCCTTCAAGGCTTTCCAGGGCTTTCCAGATTTGCTTCAAGGCTTTCCAGGGCTTTCCAGATTTGCTTGAGGGCTTTCCAGAAACCTTGATGGCTCGTTCAGGTATGCTCCGATAACCCATGTTGACCCGAAAGAACAGAAATGTCTCTATGTCAATGTATAGTAGAAGACAACTTGGAAGAAGTACAACGGTTATTGGAAGGCAAAGCGGATGTGAATGCATATGAGAAAAAGAACAAAATAAATCGGATACGACGCTTACAATTATGTTTACCCTTACATACTGCCTTATATCATGAACGTTCTACCATCATTCCTGTACTACTTGACTACAAGGCCGACCCTCATAAGGTGGATGATAACCATGGAAATGCTCTAAGTATTGCGGCTACATGTAATTACATCAAATACGTCAAGATGTTTGTCCAAATGGGTGTAGAGTACAACACTCAACAGAAGCCGCGTCCGAGAGTATATCATTGTGATACCAGCCCATTGATGTTGGCAATCGATTCTGATGCTATAGAATCCGCCATCTTCTTAAGCAACATTATAAATCAAGATGCGCTGTTACCATTTCTCGTGTGGCTCAAGAAGAACAAGAACCTATATCATCATTATCTATTCACTTCAGACGCTCTACGACGTGTTGCCCAACTAAGCAAACGTCAAGTCGTGTGGGAGGAAGATGAGACATCTAATCAACGCTACATTGTGGAATTGAAATAAACAACTTGTACCTCAAAGAATCCAAATACCCCGATAAACCATGAGTTACAGCACAGAATATTACAAGAATAATAACAACACATATCAATGTCTCTATGTCGATGTATAGTAGAAGACAACTTGGAAGAAGTACAACGTCTGTTGGAAAGCAATGCTGATGTCAATGCATATGAGATAAATTGGGAAATATATCAAAGACTAGATGACCGTCCACTGTTATGGTTGCCCTTACATACCGCCTTTTATTACGAACGTTCTACTATCATTCCCATACTGCTGGACTACAAGGCTGACCCTCATATAACAGATGATGACGGAAGAAATGCTCTAAGTGCTGCGGCTTCAAAGAACTACACCAAATACGTCAAGATGTTTGTTCGAATGGGTGTTGACTATCATATAAGAGATAAATCAAACAAAAATCCATTGGAATGGGCAATCCATTTTAATGCTGTGGAATCCGCCATTTTCTTAAGCAACACCATGAATCAAGACATGTTATTACCATTTCTGGTATGGCTAAAGAAGAATAAGAACATATATCATCATTACCTCTTCACTCCAGACGCCCTACAAAGTGTCGCACAGCTAAGCAAGCGTCAAGGCATCAAGAAAAAAGCAAAATAATTGTTGAACGAACATTAAAATTCCGATTAACCGTGCAGAACAGTTCGTCGTACCAAGTTTTCCTTTACCGAAAATGTCTCTATGTCATTCCATACAAAATAACAAATTAGATGATGTACAACGGTTATTGGAAGTACAAAGATTATTGGAAAATAAGGCCGATGTAAACGAATACGATATATCATGGTTACCCTTAAACATGGCTTTTTATTTTGAACGCTCTACCATCATACCCGTGCTACTTGAATACAAGGCTGACCCTCATAAATTGGATGGTAGCAATAGAAATGCTCTAAGTGTTGCGGCTTCAATGCACTACACCGAATACGTCAAGATGTTTGTTCAAATGGGTGTCGACTATCATATAAGAGATAAATTAAACAGAATTCCATTGGAATGGGCAATCAAGTTTCATGCCATAGAATCTGCCATCTTCTTGAGCAACACCATGAACCAAGACATGCTATTACCATTTCTGGTGTGGCTAAACAAGAATAAGAACATATATCATCATTACCTATTCACCCCGGACGCCTTACAAAGTGTCTCACAACTAAGCAAGCGTCAAGTCATGTGGAAAAAGGATGATAATGGTGAACGCTTCATTGTGGGACTGAAATAAATACTATTCTTATCCCAACCAACTACAAAAGCATAACAAATGTCAAATAGATTTTGTTTATGAAAATAGTTTGTTCACAAGGGATTTGAAAGGATGGTCCCGTTCATACTTTTCTTGTGCAAGTCTTCTTTCCACTCTTTCTTTGAGACGTTGATGACTCCAATTCTCGGAGGTGTGGGTATCCATATGATTGTCACGACATTGAGCCAATTCATAGACTTGACAAATGTTGAGATCATTGTTATTGGTACGCAAACATTGATTAAACTCCTTGAATTCGACTTGACAAGGGTCCGATTCTTCTCCCGGCACAAATTGGTGTTTTGACATTTTTGTGTGTTTGTTTTGGTCAACCGTATTACATCGGAACTAATCATCAAAGAAAATGGCTCCAAGGCCGTAACTTCTGTCCATAGATAGACAACAAAGGATCCAAAAAGCACATGCTTTGGGATAGAACATACAAAAGAACCCTCCAAACAATGGAAATACTATTCGAAATAGTTTAGCTGTTGCGGTTTCAGTACTCAAATAATGCGTTTTTTTGAACAAGAAGACTGTCATAGCAGTTTGAATTACAAAACAGATTGCACCACCATAATCTTGTTCTGATTCGTGATCGGTTCTTGTTTTTGGTGCTTGTTCGATTATTTGTGATGGATTTTGGTCAACTGGAAACATGGGTGTCTTTGGTGCTTCCATTCCAAATAGTGTTCTTGGTTTGCCGTGAAAAATTCGGTTTACATGGTGATAGAAATAATCTATTTTGCTCTCTTTTGGTTCTATCCGACTCAATCGGTCTGAAGATAATGTCTTGCTCAAAGAATTGGGTTGAAAACGTTTCACAGTGGACATTCCCCTCGCAATAGGATATCGTCCAAATGAACTTAGTAGTTTGACCCTAACTTGTTGCATGATGTACATGGTTTTCACAACACACAATATACATCGGAATTGTTTGGTAGGGTAGAGGTTTTATTCTTGTAATTCCAATTCAGATGAAGCGATATGTGTCAACGATTCTCCTTCCTTCTTAGGCTGTTCGTTAGACAAGGTCTTCGTCGCCACATTCGTTAGAAGAGGTCTTGAGCTTTTTGGAAGCGGGTTCTTGAACTTTGTCTTTCTTGGGAGGAAATAAAAAGTTCAACAATTGCTCGTCGTCTACAGAGATAAACTTCCAGGATTCCCAGTCGTCCAATTGATCCTCAACACTCGCCATGGTATGCTTGGAATCCTTGTCCTTGATCATGTCTTCCAACAAGGACGCAAACCGAAGTAGAAATTGTTGAAACAAGATAATGTCAGATCGCCCGTCATTGTTGACACACTTGAAGATGGCTTGCAACATGGCATCAAGGTCCCACATGGAAAAGCTGTTGAGACGAAGGTTAAGGCCCAACAATTGAATAATGGTCGTCTTGGTAGCCACTTCATTTGTTGGATGAACACTCACTTCATACTGGAGTTGACGAGCTCTGTCATCTTTCACCACCGGTTTGAGCCGAAGAATGGTAATGGTATTGCCACCCAAAGTCACTTCTTCTTTTGAGCAAGGGGCCAAAAACCCACCCAACATCTTGTGTAGGGTCTTGGCTTGTTCCAGAAGAAAGTAGCAGTTGGAGCAGTCACAGAGGCAAGCCATGATATCGTCTTTTGTTTTTTCTCGGATGGTTGTGGTCATATCGGAACTTTTTAATTCTGGTCATCGAAACTCCAATCATTTGTTGCTTGTTGTTGTTGAATTTGGTTCATATGGTCAATCAGCAGTCGAACAGCGATCTTACACGCTGGATCTCGACGTTGGAGATAATACTTTTTATATTTTGTATAATATTCATGAATGTTATCGAGCATATAGAATTCAAACACATCATTACGTAGTCTACTTCGCCATTCATTCTTTGCCATCTCGTCTACTTTTTGATTGATATAAGAATTATTATGAGGGTCTTCGTCTCCAGTTAGTGGAGTGTTATCTACAGTTGGTACGGGAACGAGCCCAAGACCTTGCGGTACTTCAACATAAACAGAGATGACGTTTTGTTTCTTGACTGACCATAACAGACCAAAACAAACCAGTCCAATAATCATAAGGATCAACCCAGAAATAAAGGCACCATTGGTTGTAGACCCTGTACTGAGACCATAGATAAAGAGTACGAATCCTAACACCGCTACAGCAATACATATACCCAACCTGAACTTTGGGTTTTGAACAATGTTTTTCATTCCTTTCTTGTTTTTTAAAGGGCACCACCTTGAATGCTGATCAACATCCAAAAATAAAAAGAAACATAGTAGGAAATATGCTATTCTAGATTGAAATAGATTAGGAAATCGAGTAACACATTAGAAAACATGCTACGGTTCAATTAGAAGACTAGCGGGTGATTATATGCCTAAAAAGACAAGGACACACCTGGCGCCGAGAAGGAGTCGAACTCCTGGTCAGAACCTCGATTCGGTAAGTAGTACCGCTCAGCTAGCTCAGATTTCATGGGGTTCGAATATCGTTTTTATTCGTGTTTTTTAGTCAAAAAAATTAGTGAAAAGAAATGAGGGTGAAGGATGTGGTGCCATCATTGTGATGTAAAGGACACCTTGTTAAAGTTTTATCAATCTTTGAACAACAAATAAAAATCAACATGAAATACATAATCATTGGTATTGCATGTTTATCATTACTCATTGTAACATGGTTCATTGCACTAGATCAGCCTGTTATTGGTGATAATATAGGCAATGCAGTTTTGGATATACTCGAGTGTGTTATTCATTACAAGACTCGAATTCGTCATTTGTCTTCATCATCTAACCCCAAGATCAATGAGTTTTATGGTCGAGTGGATGAAGAATTACGGAAAACAATAGTTTATGAAGGGTGTAAACGTAATCAATTTATGTTGGTGGGAAGAGGTATACTATCATGTGTTCACAATACACATTTTCCTTGGTATTGGGAATACTGTAGACCATCTACCAGTGCATTTTGGGAAAAACATCAAGATGGATTTCGAACTGCCATGGTCAATGTATGTAGTCCCATGAAATTCATACCCTTGGACACGGCCATTCATATGCGACTTGGCGATGCACCATTCCTACAATTGTACAACTCTTGTTCCCAATATCACTTTCAATACGGAGTGTACTATCAATGGGCATTTAATCGCTTGAATTTACAACAAGGCGACCCTATCACTATCGTCTATTCCATTACATGGCAAAGTAATGACCATATCAAGAAATTATCTGAACAATTCATGTCTTTATTTAGCCAATGGGTAACCAATCAAGGGTATCAGGTGTCGTTACAATCAGAAGACTCATTGACCGACCTGGCATCACTCGTCAATTCTAGACGCTTTATTGGGAGTTGTGGTAGTTATTCATTCATTGCAGGTATTGGTAGAGACTCGTCTACATTTTGTTTACCTCAATCAGGCAAGGAATTCAAGCATGGTCGATATACACTCTATAACAGACCCGAATGGATGTCACCTTACCCTCCTTTGCTTCATAATACCGTGCGGAATCTACACATGGACTATAATGATATTAACGCCTTGGCCAACTTATTATTTCCAGACCTAGAATAATATGCCGATCCATGTTCCATTTTGTCATCAAAACACAAAACACAAGAAATGTCTGACTTGGCGTGGGTGAACCAAAAGATTCAACAACATGCACAAGAGGATCCAAGTGTCAAGGCCATCTTGCAATTCCAAATTACAGCCGAAGACGATACTGCACTCATCGAAAAGCTAAAAAAGTATATAACTCTACGAATTCATCAAGGATTGGCTCATTTCTCTGAAAAGCTACCTCACATGGACGAACCCATCACTATGACTTGGGAAACCAATACTCCTCAATCTACCTTTTTCATCACCAGAAGTCTTTTCAATTTTCAAAACAATAAACAAGCCGTGGAACAATTTTTCAAGCGTGTCAATGAAGAAGGAATCAATGGTGGTGTAAATGGAGATATCGGTATTCATGTGGATTGGCTTCTTACGGAGCATTGTTGAAAACCGAATGACTAGTACATTTGTCTGGGATTCTTCGAAAACTAGTTGTGCTAAAGACCATTGAATAAATGACTTCCGATCATTGTCTTTTTATTAGTATATGGTGAGACCATGAACATTGTGCCAACAACAGAGCAAAGAACTCTCTTGTTAGAGTTGTTAAAGGATAAAAACTATGGGGATCTTGGTGTACATATCATTCGGGGTATAGTCCATCAGATGGGACGTGTGAGGCAACATCGATTATCTTATTTATCATTGGAATCGCCGGATATAGACAGAATGATACAACCTAATGGAACAATATCATGTTCAGAAACACATGATTGTTACACGTGCGAATTGGTACACAGAACAACATCAGAAGCCATCGATTATTTCCCTAATGATGAAGCCATGACACGAGGTTCCATCTATACCTATGCCCATAATCTGGACTTGGATGACAACCGGTTTCTCAACACTGTACTCATGAAGCAATTGCTTTCTACTTATCAAAAGACAACTCTTTGGCAACTAGCCATACAATCAAGTCTGAATTCACTTGTGCCCTCGTGTTTGGTTAATCTCATTGTGGAATATTATGGAGATGAGCAAGGTATCAACCAGGAATATGAAGAAACTAAACGACTATTTATGGCCACAGTGTTCATCAATCGATTACTCAAGCGTTTTAGAAATGATACTCGAGTTGTAGAATACTATTTACAAGAAGAATCGTCACTCTATAACGTTTCAAGATTTGAACCGTCATCCAAAAAACGAAAACGAATGACCATCTTGGATCAACCTATATCTTCCTTGTCAAACGAACAACGGATTCTTTGCATTCTCGAGTTTTTTGGTATTGTGGATGTCAACGGTCTATCCACTGACATTGAAGACCGACTCAGAGCCAAGAAATAAAGATATGACATGCTTATTTTTATTTAAATCCATAAACCTTGAGTTGTCCCACAAGTTGATCAGCGCAATGTTCAGCTTCTTCATTAGTGTTGAATTTGATAACAGTCATGTATTGTTTGCATCCTTCTCGCATATACTTTGTCACAACTTCATTCGTCTTTTCATCAACATGAATAACCTTGACCAATCCATCTCTTTCCAAAAAAGTTAAAGGGTCACGCAGTCGGGCACCAGAGTGGCAGTCTCGTTTTCGTTTCTTGGAAGATGAACTTGACTTGGCCAGTTGTAAATCCAGTATCCTATCGTGAATCACTTGAACTTGTTGAATCAACTTGTCATATGTACATGTGTCCGTCGTTCCATTCCATTCAATTTCCAAGACCTTTCTTTCCAAAACATGTATCAAATCAGCTAGTTCAGACATGGACTACAAAAGAACAATGAGGACCTCGGTTACAACCACCGTATGTGGCAGCTACGATGTTATATCGGATGAACGATTCATTCGTTCAAGCCATTTAGGACCTTCCGATAATGCATCTTATGTGATCGAAATGATCATTATTTGTCAAAGATGATTTCAGATGCGTATTATATCGCGGTTTTTACAGTGTTCACAATTCACAGCATATTACTGGCGGTCACCACATACCAAGGACAAGTTGCCTGTCAATTAAGTTCAATGAACATTTCCTACCAACTTTCCAATACTTCTTTGGAATGTATTCCTATTGAATTTGATTCTCCATTGGTTCAATGTTCTGATCAAACCCAAGGTTATTGTTTCGATGGATCCAATGTGTGCTATTTTCAACCATTTTATCAAACCGTCATCCAATATTCACTCACGTCTGATGCAACAAGTGATATTCGTGAAAACACCATTACGCTAAAAGGATTGGATACGTTTCCTAATGCTTCGGTTGTGGATTTGGAACATACCCCATTTCATTGTTATACTCAAGTGAAGTTAATACCACTTGTGAATCGTCTATATGAAGGACACGCAAGTCAAGAAAGTCTAGCTTGGTTTATTGTGTGCGTTATTATTGCGACATTTTGTTCATTACCGATCATTCTGGAGATGGTACTATGTTCATTGATTAGATATCGTCGATACTATCCTATTCGACGAGAACAAGGAAATTCACCAAATGCTATTGTATAAATATTGCGATTCTAATTTATGTTGAGTTGACATTTGTTATGAATAATAAAATAATGAGTCAGTGTACAGCCTTGACCAAAAAGGGAGATCGATGTGTTAGCCATGTTAAACTGGGAGAAACAGTGTGTGCTAAACATATGATATACCAAACTGAATTGACAATTGTGGGTGAGCCTATTGGGCAGAATATGATTCGATCATTCATTGAAAAAAGTCGATATGGGAAATGGCAGGATATTGTTATTGATAAGACTAACGGAGTAGAGACACGGTACGCTTTGACCAATAATAAGCCCAATGTATTTTGGACGGTATGGAATATTGGAAATTACAAAACGTTATTGACCAAATTTCCTAATTTATCATTATTTCGCAACCATTTTGAGATGGAATTGAGTCGTATGAAGGAACATGGTCAATGTGTATTGGTATATGATACAGAAAGACATCCATTTAAAGATGATCCATATTTGGATAGTATCGAAGAGATTAGTATTCGACTGAAAGTTTATTTGTTTCATTTACCATGTAATTTATCTCGATATTTACAATTATTTACACGTAGAAATCGAAATGATCCTTTTAATCCACCCAAGAACTTTGTTGGTATGACCACTCGCCACGGAACACCTTATCAACGATATCAACAAAAACGTGGCGATAATAACGATTGGGATATTTTTTCAAAAGACCCAGGATTTGCTCGATACTTTCAATAAAGATGACGGTTTTCCCAATCGAACTCGGTTTCAACCCAATAAAATCCTTTTGCCAATAAATATTGTAAACATTTCTTTTCATGATGGTCAAAGGCTGCATCACATATTTGCTTTTGATCATATGTGGAAAGACTGGTTTCTGTTTCCTCATTCTTATCACATAATAGCTGTAAGCAATCAACATGTCCATTAGAGGCGGCTTCAGTCAAGGCTTCAACCATGTCAATGTCATAGTTATGTTCCAATAATGTTTCTAAACTCTCTACTTTCCCACATCGAGCAGCTTCTATGCAGGCACTCGAACCACCAGGACATTGATTGGCCAAGGCATATTCCAAACAATCTTCATCGTGGGTACATGCTGCTAATGTTTCTTCATTCCAAGGACAGCCATTTTCGTGTAAATATTGGAGCATGTCTACATTACCTAACCTAGCGACCTCTGTACATGTGTCTGCACCCCATTCATATCCGTGTTCGTGTAACTGTTTCAAGTCATTCCAATCTTTTAACCTGGCTGCTTTACTACAGGCTGTCTTCTTTAATGAATTATAGGGATAAGGTGGTACCATAGAGGACATGTGCTTATTTAAGAAATCAATACACGCTTGATGATTATTAATTACAGCTTCATAATGAGCATATTGATCCCAAGGACATCCATTCGCATGGAGATACTGAAGAATAGTCAAGTGACCATGTTTTGCTGCTTCCTTACATGTTGATTCGTGCCATTTACATCCCTTGTCACGTAAGAGGATGATCATTTCTAAATTTCCTTCTTTAGCAGCAATATTGATAATGGAAAAATTAGGAAGAGCTAATCCAGTATTAAATAGAAATTGAACACTGTCGACTCGGTTGCTCATAACTGCATATTTATAAAGCTCAGGATCCCATGGCGCTTGTTGTTCATGTAAATATTTGAGACATTCGAGATGACCACCTTTAGCTGCCAAAAACCCAGCTTCTTTTGTAACACGACATTTATTCTCTACCAGATACTTGAGAATATCCAAATATCCAAATTCAGCTGCTACATTGGTTGTTCTATCATCCCAAGGTATTTGTTTTGAATGTAGGAATTGTAAAATGGATAGTTGATGGTATTCAACTGCCATGTTACATACTGATGTAGACCATGATTTACCATTTTCCTCGTATAGTGCTTCGACTTTTTCCAAGTCCCCTTCTTGAATAGCTTTACGCAATGGACCTCCTCCCATGATTTTTCTTTTATTCTCAACTCGAACGAAAAGACAAGTTGTGTATTCGCAGTGAAGAAAGTATCTGCATATTATTGGGTGACACGTTAGATTATCAGAATAGGATGCTCTAACAATCAGACCATAAGCAAGATAAACTCCAAAAGGAATAATTCCAGAAAAAAACATATTTTATTCGGTATTGATTGCAGCAACATTGTAGTACAGAATGGTAATGGGAACATAAATGAACTTATCATCTCCATCTTGCTTCACTCTTGGTTGCTTGTTCAACCATTCGTCCATTTGCTCTGGTGTGACAAAACTTGCAATGTAGTTACCAAGTGTCTTATTCAGCGAATTGGAAACTTTGGTTGCCATGTCTTTCAAATACTTTGTCGTATGATGTGCAGCGTAGCTCAACGATATATCTGGACCAGGATTGATAAATTGCCACAAGACGTCTTCAGTAGTTGATAGTTTGTCTGCATATTTGACAAGTAAAGGTAATTGTTCTTGATCCATATTCGTAGTTATGACCAATCGATTCTTGAGTAAATTCAAAGAAGCTTCTACCTTGGCCTCGCGAACAATGCTCTCGACTGAACGTGTAGTATCTTGCGCGCATTCTTGATCCAAGCGCTTCCTCTTCTCGTCGTATTCCAATACCACAGTTTGAAGTTCCTCTTCCGTCTTGTTTCCATCTGCCCAAACCATCCTTAGGTCTTGTTCTATGTTGGCTACTGCTTGATAATATAAGTTGATTTTATCCCTTCGTTGTTGGTTGTACTCATGTTCCCTTTTGCATTCAGCCTCCAACTCTTCCAACGTTTCAGGAATTGGATTCTCTGACATGGTTTCAGGAACTGGATTGTTCAACTCTGCCATTTTGGTTTCGAATACAATTTTGAGCTATGACTCACATCGGAAATTCATAAAATAATGATCGAGTCATGACGGAAATCCAGTTAGCATTGGGTTGTAACGCTTCGAATAACATGGTTGTTAGAGATTGTTTATACTTTTCAGAAGAGCATCCATCATGCCCGTTGTAACTAAAGCTAGTTATATACCTAACGTAGGATTCTATTCCACCCAATGAACGATCAGCATTGTTAGGATAAAACGAAAAGTAAGACCTAAAAAGACCATCGCCATAAATGCTAAACAAAATACTACCATTATCTTTTCTAGAAGCAGACAGTGATGTCATGTCATCATCAATCTTTCCCTTATACATTGATTTCTCAGAGGAGGTTGCAATCACATCAATGAAGAAATCCACATGAGCATATACAATTGTTTGAAATTCACTATAGTGTCGAGCCTTTTCTAATTCATAGGTAACAAAGCAGATGAGCTTTTCATGTTCTAATGGATTTGTTGTCAATGACTCAACCCATGATCTAACAGTTAGCATATCATTAGGCTCTTCATTTTTATCATCCTCTTCATCATTTTCTTCATATTCATCCTCTTCTTCAGAAAACTCAAATATCTTTTGGTTATTGATGTTTCTTTCTTCGGAAACAAAACCATCGTAAAGAAACGGAATTATGAGTATAGAGCAAGTCACACCAGCAGCAACTGAAGAAACTCGAGCTCCAAATAATGTTGAGATTCAGACGTCCCCTTCATTAGAAGAAGAGAATCAAAGGTTAAAGCTTCAATTGCTAGAAGAGAAATATAAGATGATGATGGCAATGAAAAGCAAAGAGTATGACGAGGATTATTCATCTACAGAATCAATTACAACAAGAAAAGGATAAATTTATAAGATATAGAGATGCAATAAACGAATCTTGTGACAGAATGAAAGAAATAATGCGAAGTAGAAGAGAAGAGGCATGTGTTATAGTTTAACTCTCAAAGTTCCGATTCGTGTTTTTCCGTTTATTCCTTTTCACAAATTCAAAAATGACTTCAACTGTAACGCAGTCGGGCAACAAAGTGGCCGTGGAAAAGGCTATTGTGGAAGGTGATATGGCAACACTGGAAGAGTATCGACGTGAGGAAGTTAAGAAGTACAAATGTTGGGGATTTCTGGCTGCCGAACATGGACGTCTGGATATCTTGTTGCGGCTACATGATTGGAAATTGATCGACTTATCAATTGATACCGACATTGCAGAGGTTGCTGAGAAACACGGACATCTTCATATCATCAAGGCTCTATATGAACGAGGATTTCCACTTGATCGTTCAGGAAATGAAGCTGCCATGTGGGGTCATTTGGATATACTCAAATATCTCCATAGCATTGGGAGTAGGTTTGACCATAGTACATTTGAAAGTGCAGCATGTGGAGATAACGTTGATATTATGGAGTTCCTATCAACTATCGGGTGCCCTTATGATGATCAAGTCGTGTACAAGACAGCCGCTAGTTATCGTGCAACCAAAGCTCTAGTATGGCTCGACGAAAATAATTAAAAAGAAGAATTTCTTATAACACGATGTATATTTGATCGATCATATTTATTACTTCTTTAAAATGTCACCAAGTCGACCATAGCGACACACGTTACCAAAATCCAACAGGTGTACCTTTAATCCAAACCCCATGGATTTATGAACACAATTGATAACTTCCAGAATCAAACTCAATGAATCATGGCTATTGGTATACCCTACCAAGGTTAACCATAATTCTGGAGCTTTTACATACAGAGCCGCTAAATAGGTGGCTTCATAGGCAGCAGCTAATAGGAATCGTTGACGAATAGTAGCAGACTCACCATCACTTTTTTCATACAATGTAGACGACACACAAATTTGATGAATGGGAAATGGTTCACGAACAAACTTGAACTCATCATTATCAGTAATGTCAAAATAAACATAGGCATTCTCATTAAAAACGACAGAGATGTTTCCAGCAATGGCATGTCTTCCTTCTTGTGTCGATTTTAACCAACTTGATCGATCGTTAGCATGTCCATTCACAACCTCGAATTGAGGCAGTGTTTTTAAGTAATTAATTTGTTCACCATTGGTTTGTGAAAAAAAGTTATCATCATCACCAACACGATACGTATGATCGCGACGACAAATGGTCATGGCCGGAGTCACCAAATCAGTCATACTAATTTGACATTTGATCCTTTGATAACTTCTGAAATAAGTATTACTAGAAATATCATGTTTTTCATTGGCCGTAAACAATGAATTAAACTGTCCAGATTGTTGAAACATATGATGAGTATTTCGTGAATCAATCATAATTTTACGAATATCTGCATCAGCACCTTGTAACAAATGAATAGGAGTATGTGGCTTATGTTTATTGACTAGACCTGCAGCTCTCAAAGTATCCAAAGTTACATGATGAAGTGTTCCTGCATGAAACTTTTGACCTGTTATCTTGTTGGTAATATAATAAGAGGAACGACGTTTGTAACGAACCTCTTCATTCCACTTGTTACCATCCTTTAACCATTTACTTTCTGGCATTCCAGTAATAGCTTCAAACCAGTTTTCACCCTTGACCGTAGTGATAACAGGTGGCGCTGGGCCTTTACCCAAATTCAAGAATTTATTGATACGCTCATCACCACTCAAACGTAAATGTTCATTACCAAGTTCACTGTCTAAATTTTGCTTATTCTTGCCCCATATATTGAATACTTTTCCTGTAGCTTCTGTACTCATCATATGTCGCCATATTTGTCCTAGTTCATAGGTGGTTATTTTATTTACATCGAATTGGTGTACCGAAAACATGTTGTCACCGGTATAGAACAATCTAGCCTTTTTATACGGATCATTCCAAATTCGGTCATAGATATCATGTATTGTGGGGCCATATTCATTGATGGCGTCTTGCCACAGCTTCTTATGGGTCTCGACTGGTGGAACGGCTTCCAGGGGATAACCAGTGTCCTTAGTAAACAATCTTTGGAAAATTTGTTGATAAGTAAGATCGTGTTTTGGGGACTTGGTTGTCACAAATCGTAAGCAAATCAAATCTCGATACCCCTTCAGTCCAAGCATCATAACCCTACAGGCTACATTCTGTATATTCTCTTCAGCATCCACCATTTGTTGTGCTTTAGTAATTTGAGACCTAGTGGCAGATTGCTCACCTGCATCAATGGGTATGGTTCCATGATACAATAGTGTACTTACAATATATGCCGGAGTGAGCCATATTACATCAATCTCGTTACCCAACATATAGGAAAACCCACAACAATCATTTGTTTCATCTTCTATTATTTCATTCAATTTTTCGGGTGTATTGTATTTAGCTTTAAGTGCTTTCGATGCACCACTTAGGCCTGTCTTTCCTAGCTTTGAAATACTGTAAAATTTATCAAACCATTCTTGTGCCATTGTTTTTTTTCTTTCTTTCCGAGTTGTAACTTTTTTTCTCAATGTGATCTTTTGTTATCACGTTTCTCGAATGAAATAAGAAAACATACATGCTTGTGTGTGATATAGTGTATGTCATGTACTTACTAACCATTCCCACCACTGTCATGTCGATGTGCTTTGAAATCATTCATTGTTGTATGGCATATGAAAGATAATTTTGTTCCGATATGACCATATACCACCACGGAACATTACAAATTTCCATGTATCCCGAACAGAAATGCAAACAGTTGGAGGACTGGAAAACCTCGTTTACAAATCGATGTAATTATGTGAAAAAACGACAAAAAGAATTATACAATGTGGATTCTCCTCGTGGGTGGAAAGGATTTAGAAACTGGGTCAAGAGAGTATTTCCATTATTCGGTAACATCTGTGGGTGTAACATCGTAACTTATTATTGTGTCAGACAAACGACACAAGGGGAACTATTCTCAAGAACAACTAACCGACTATTTGTCAAAGCTAAATGCATTCGTGACTAGTGTGGAAAGGATTTGCCTTGGACCCGAAAATGAAACCATAACCTTGGTGAACTCGAAAGGGAATTGTACATTTCTGGAAAAGATTGATCGTCAACGACTCGAGTTGGATTGTTCAGAAACGGATGGTTGGTTTGTTTTGGATGACTCGATCAAGGTGAACAAGGGAAAAGAGGAAGAGGAAGCACCAAGAGCAGAATATTATCGCCACCAGCTTTATTCGTTTGTTAGAAATCTGTATCGCTTCTTTGCTATCCCTTTTGATGAGAAGTTGACCCAGCAATCCGTGTTTTTCCTTTTTGCATGCTTTGACATTGATCCATCATTTTTGATACATGACGAATAAACGACTAGATTTATTTATTGTTCCGATAATACCCACCATTGCCTTGGAATAACAAACTTTGGAACCATGTATCCGAAAGAGGAAGGTGATGATTTACGGGATTGGATGTGTCACTTTGACAAGAGATGGGATCATGTGAAACGACAACAAGAGAAGCTGTGTAATACAAGCTCTCGTCGCAAATGGAGAGAATTTAGAAAATGGGTTGAGAAACGATTTCCCTCTTTCGTTAGACAACACCAAGAGTTAGAAGGTAACCATATCTGGTTTTCGGTATTCGATTATAATAAACAATACGCAGGAACTTATTCGCAAGAGGAGCTTACCAAGTATTTGAAGCGTCGAAAGGCATTCATGGATAGTGTCAAGGAAATTTGCTTTGCACCCAAGAACGAAATCATTGTCTTGTTTGATTCCAAACGATGTTGCGCCTTTTTGGAAAAGATTGGTCGTAAACGGTTTGAGCTGGATTGTCATGTTCCTTCTTCTGGGGACTGGTTTGTGTTGGACAAGGGCATACACGTTAGGAAAGACAAGGATGATGACGATCATGAAACCAAGATTGCCGAATATTATCGCTGTCATATGCATCAGTTTGTCCGCAACTTGTTTCGATTTCATGACATACCATTTGAAGAAAAGTTGTCCAAGGATGCCATCTTCTTTCTCAGTGCATGTCTTTGATGAAATCCCAGCGAGGCCGTGAGATGGTGATAAATAAAAAACTATTTTCCGATACCCAGTTTTGACGTTTCTTGATTTTACACAAACCAAGAGAAAAATGTCTACAACACAACTTGGCTATTACGAGGCACTATTGAAACAAGTGGAAGCACGAAAGGAAAAGTTTCCAGACCATGAGGAAAAACTATCTTTGTTACGCGAATTGATTCAACTCACCGAACAACAAAATGAATTACAAGGCCGGATACCTGTTTTCCAATCACCTGAGCTGACAGAGTTGGAAGAAAAGCTAAAGGAGTATCGTAGAGCAAATAGGGAAATGCAAGAGGAGCACGAAGCACTATCAAAGACGGGCAGAGTAGCACTTTGCAACAAGATTAACAATACCTCGGATGATGGACGCTTCTCAGCAATGAAAGAGTCTCAACAAATCGAAAGGAAGATGGCAGATAACACGGAGATGATTTTCTTTTTGGAGGATAAACTTCGTTTGACTCGAGAAGTCCGTAAACTGGAGACTCTTTCTTCTGTGTCCGAGATAGTGAAGAAGTTCAACACATGGAAGTTGAACCATGAACGACTCCGAACTACCATCACTGATCTACTCGATTGTGATTTGTCATCTGATGAATCGGTCTCTGAACAACAGGACGAAAAGCTCATGAATAGTGAATTTTATTTGGAAAAGAGACTCAAGGAATGTCGTGAATCCATCTTGATTACCAAGGAGGAGTATGATAAGTATCGTCAGATGAGTAATGAAGAGGAATGTGAAGTTCAAAAAGAAATGTTTGAAGAAGAATGTGAAGAACTGGAAATCAGAATGCGACCAACATTGGATATGATTCGACTTTTGGAAAGCCAACTTAAACTGATTCGTAAAACTAAACAACTTTATAAGCAACTTCAGAAGCAAAATGAGCAAGATGGAAAACTGAAAGTGGTTCGCGTGACACCCGAGCTATTGGATCAATTGGATGAACATTTTAGTCAACTTGGTAAGGATCCAGAGGAGAATGAAAAGAAATGGACCGAATTCTTTTCCAAGATGGCTTTTAATGTTTATCAAGATGTATCGAAATAAATAATGCTGGATTTTTATTCATACAATCGTTCCCATTTCCACTTCTTGAGTTGAGGGTTTAGGAACTTTGGGTTGGAATACGATGCTATAGGTCATGGCGGTAGCAACAATCCAAAACATGAATCCGAAAATGGATAGTATAATATAGGCACTGGGATTATGAGCAACGCCCAAATGAAGGTTAATGGTGTTTCCTAATCCCATCTCCTTGATGGTATATGAACACGCAATAGTCTGGTTCCAAGAGGATAAAATGGATTGTTCATCATGAAAGCTGTCCGGAAATTGGTGCGTAAACGTTGTTACTATGGATGTATTGTAGCGTTCGTCCACTAGTTCCATCTCTACCGTGGTATCAAACGTATGAATTACGACACAATGGACATAATTCAGGCTTGGAGTCTTGCCGCCATTATATCTCGTACAACCTCCATTACAACAGGGTCCATCTTGTTGATTAGAAATGAGTTGACTACAAGAAGTACCACAACCCTTAGGTATACAATCACATCTCTCTTCACGATAATAAAGTCTTCGATTGATGATTCTTGCCCATTTTGCATGACATGGTACATCATACTCCCACAAAGCCACTTGACCCAAGATAATTAAACCAAACAAGGCGGTAAAGAGTATATACAACCCACAACATCTATTCTTCTGCATCATTTTCAATGTGTTTTCTATCTTTCTCTCTTCTTTGTAAGCGGAACTAGTCTTTTATCCATGTTCACATGAGCGATTACCACTTTTCCAACACAATCTTACACCTGGTTTGTAACACTAAACACGTCATCGCCAAAACTCCTGACAGCATTCTCCTCTTTCCTCCATGTGTTTATCACAAAGCCATACCCCACAGCATTGTGTTTCTTCGTTACAACCACAAGTTGTGGCAGCTACGATGTTGCCCTCCTTCTTACATCCATATTGTTCGCAAGGACGTTCACAACCTTCATTCTCAGAGCTATCATCATTGTCTGAACTGTGTTCTGATGCTTCTGATGCTTCCGATGTTTCAGACATTTTTTGTATAGTATCGAATATTCAATTATCCACTTGTACAAACGTACAAAAAAAGAGAGATGGATTCAAAAGAGGCAAACGATTCAAAAGAGTCTTTTCAGAATCCTGAACAAATGTACATATATGAACCAGGATTCATAGTCATGCTTGGACCAGAAACTAAATCAAAAGTGTTAATGTCAAGAAAGTTGGCAGAGAATAATCGATACATTGATTTGGCAAAGTTTACCGAGTTCAAGGTTGAGTTACCTGACCCAAAAGATCATACCTTGACTCTTGGAAAAGATACGCCACAATTCAATATCAAAATGGTCCTGTTCAACTTTGACCCATCACATGAACCCTTTGTTGAACGAATGGTTAACGATGCAAAGATCAGTCGTCATAGCATTGTTCTTCTTTGTCAAGAGTTGGAGAGCTTGAGTAAAAGTCTACGTGCCAAGGTCAATTATGCCTTTATTGACGTCACACCCAATTCCAATAATCATCGTTGGGAAATGTTTGCTTATGTACATGACGACTCAAAGAAGAAGAGAAAGAAGAAGAAGAAAAGAAACAAGAACAAGAACAAGAATCAGATGACAAAACAACATGATGACTCGGACACCAAAGAAAACCAAACTGAATAAAATAGTTTCTGATAAAATTTTATTTTGAAAGTGATTGTATGATTTGTTATGAGTAGAGACTGTCTGGTTTAACTGGAAACCCAACGCCAGGTCAAGAACTGGTCAAGTCTTATGGATTTCACAATATCTTGGAAAATTAGAATGTCTTACGTATTTCCATGGATTAGGATATCTACGGTTTCGCCTGTGAAGGTCCCAATCAAGGATGGTATGAATGGTGCTTTTGAATAAATAGTGAAACTTGTCATTTTATTGTTGCATAATGATACCGTAGCGTTACACAAGATTCCAACGACAATTGATTTCTTCCTTGGGTGCCTTGATGGTATATTCTAAACTCTTGACCGTTTTGAACTTTTGATACGACGGAGCAGAGGCCAGGAATTCTTCCTTGGAGGAGACATGTAACATGACTCGAACTTGATGCTTAGGGTAAAGGAACAAAAGAAGAGCCAATAAAACATGATTGCTTTGACGATCGACATTACACACGATTACATCCGGTTTCCACAAGGTCTCGAGTTCTGCTTTGTTGGCATTGTATAATCTCAAGATCAATATCTCCAAATTACAACTGTGAAACTCGGTAATCGAATACATGGCTTGCACCAAGTTCAACAGGTCGTCATTGGCAAAATCGTATCGATCACTAGCTTGAATGATAAGCTCGAGTGTCTTTCGGATTTCCTGTTCATTTCCATCCAAGAAACCATCGACCTTCAATTGTTTCACCGTGAATTGATTCATACCCAGTTGATCAAACATGAGATCCAAGACATTATCATGTGTGAGGTATTTCTTGTCGTGACACAACTTGAATCGTTCACTCACAAATCGTTGCAACATGTCAGCAAACTTGGTGTTGCCACTTTGACGAAGAAAGGAATCCAATGGCGCCACTCGATCGATCAAAAGTTGATCGTCCACCACGGTCATACCCAGCTCATCCATATCCGACACAAATGGAGGATAATTTATGATCAAATCAATACATCTTTTTCGAAAATGTTCTTGATGTTCTTCAGCCACATTAAAGGTTCCCTCTGCATTTTCGAGTGTAGAAAGAAGAGCAAAGTTTTGTTGACGTCTGGGATAGGAAAAGTAAAGAGGTCCCAAGGTGGATAAATACTTTGCTAATGGAGCATCCAAAGCCGCCGAGACATATACTTCCTCTCTCTTTTCATCGACAATAGAGTTCACTTGTTCGCTCATTGCTTTGTTGTCCGTCATGATGTTTGAAGAAATTCCATACTCGTGGATATATCGGCACATTTTTGTCACCACTTGTTCACAGTCGGATATCAATCACCTTATAATCTCAATGGGGCACATCAGAAAAGTTCCGATAGTACCAACAACATGGTAAAATTCACAAAAGACGAATCGACATGAGTAGTTCTGAGCAATTACACAAGTTGTTCTACTATAACAATCCAGTCACCTTGGAGCAAGTGAAGAAACTGGTGGAAGCAGGAGCTGATCCAAATTCTCTTGGTCATTACCGAGAAACCGCCTTTGATCTATTTGGCACAAACGACAAACGTATTCCAGAGGACGTGATCCAATATCTCTTCCAAATCAAATGTACCTTCAAAACGGACAATGGTTCAGATGGATATTCTAAACAATTGGGAAAATTGTTTCAGCAAGTCAAGGATAAGTACAAGGATGAGGTTAATCAAACCTTGATACCTGATGACAAGACAAAGCAAAGGATCTATGAAAAATTAAGAGGCCCGACCGAGTTTCAAAAGAATCGTTCCAAGTTGATTGAGGATGTAGAAAAATTTTTGCATCATCTCAAAACCATCAAGGACAGCCCTTCGATTGACGAGTATACTCACTTTTCAAGAACCCTAGAGTCAATACAGGACGCCAATGGTGGTTATCTCAAACGGTTGCCACGTGTGGAAGAAACAGATGTGTTGATTGATTTGGAGACTCGCGGGTTGGATATCAACAGTACGGATGCGTTGGAGCAGGCCATTGGAATGGGAAAGGTCGACAGGGTTCAACTCATTTTGGATGTCAAGGGGTGCAAGGTTGGACTTCATCATTTGTTTCTCGCGGCTCCAGCAAGATCACACCCCTTTAATTACGAAAGTGAAACCAAAATCTCCATTTTTCAATCACTGGTGGATCGATATGAATCAAATGGACCTTTTGCAACCTTTGAGGGTCCTTCTATGGCAACCCATCTTGAAATATTCCAGTATGATGAATTGTTAAAAATCTGGAGAAACAAGTTTCCTGACCCGAAATAAATTAAATTTGTTCAATGATCATAGCTTTTGTAGAAAGTTAAACTTGAAATCTATGCATAAAATATAATCAACCAAGACCAAACAAACGTCGACAAACGGAAAACTCAAGACCTTGGTAAAACCCCAGACCAGTTACACCCACTGGATGTGGCAGCTACAATGTTACACCCACGGATGTGGCAGCTACGTTGTTACCGAATGGTGGTACGTTTTCGAGCTCTTGCAGTATCATCCATCTGACTCCGGTTTCCGTATCGACAGCCCAAAATAAATTTTCCGATTTGTCCACTATCATGTAGAAATACCAGAAAATGGAACTAGTCGAATTCATAAGGCATGGACGCAATATGAGAAGGTTGAATAATTTACAATACACACCAAATCACGATCATACAAAGATCAAAACTCTGATGGAGAAAATACCTGTGCAAACGCTAGACAAGGGGGTTCGTTCTATCAATGCGTTAACGAGTGCCTGTTCCTCGAAATGCATGGAATGTGTCAAGTTATTGATCAACTATGGAATGGATGTTTCCAGGGCCATACAATACCTTGAAAGTCGCAATGGTAAACATTATCATTATTCAGAGATGACATACAAGTGTTATCAATACCTTTGCCAATACGAATTGCTACAAAGGACGCTTCCCTTTCTTGTGGGACTACGTCAAGCTACGGGAATCTTGCCTACCATAACCAAACATTCCATCTATACCAAAGATCCATTGGTACATGTGTTAAGGTTCATTACGGGTTATTACGAACCAAGACCAAACAAACGTCGACGAACGGGAACGGGCCCAAGACCTGTCGGTACGGAAACAAGCTCAAAATAAATTTTCCGACTTGTCCACGATGATGTAAATACACCAAAAAATGCAAGAGGATGAATTCAACCCCCATGAACAGAATATAATGAAGTTGGGTCGTTTACTATTCGCATCTAATCACGATCATGAAGAGATTAGGAATCTAATGGAGAAAGTACCTGTAAAAACCTTGGACAAGGGATTTTTATCTATCAATGCGTTAGTATGTGCCTGTTACTCAGAATGCATGGAATGTGTCAGGCTACTCTTCAATTACGGAATGGATATTTCCAAAGTTATACAAGACCTGAAGAATGATCCATTTTTACCACCACAGGACATTGAGATACTAAAGTCTTATCAATACCTTTGTCAAGTTCAATCACTACAAAAGACGATTCCGTTTCTTGTGGGACTACGTCAAGCCACCGGAATCCTTCCTACATTTACTAAACATGCCCAATCCACTTGTTTTTGCTCTTCTTCCGTATACTCTCCTCTCAATTGACGTTGTAGATTATAACCGAATGAATACTCTGACTTGTCATCTGGTTCATTATCCTCTTTTTCAGTGTTGTATCCAAATATATTGCAGAAAAAGTGACGTACGACATTCAATGGTTGAAACATTTCCATTTGTTTGAAACCAAGTATGTGTGTTATAGGTCGGAAGTCTTTTTCCCGATTTGAGTTTCTTTGCTATTCGATTTATCATAACCTCTCTTATGGAAAAAACGGACATGACGGAGATTAGTATTGTGAGTTATAATATTCTATCGAGTGCTCTAGCTAGTCCAAGTTTTTACACTCATTGTGCTGAAGAAGATTTATTATCCATCACACGATTGTTACGAATATATAAAAAACTAGATAAGAGTATGACTGAACACAAAACCAGACCCATTATTTGTTTACAAGAAGTCTCGAGAGAATGGGAAGGACCACTACATGTATTCTTTTCTCGTCGCAATTACCATTTCATCACCTCACTTTCGGGTCCGGCTCATCATGGATACATGGGTGTGGCCATGGCGATCCCTGAAGATGTCTACACCATCAAGGATGTAAATATACGACGAATTGCAGACACAAAACAAGTTCCCAAGATCGATGAACCAAAACCATCTACACACCATCTCTTTATCCACAAGGCCCAAGCGATCTTGGATACATGTCGCGGCGTCAAACGAGAAAGGGAAACATGTCCGTGGGAAGACAGCTTGAAACGTCACAATACCATGATTGCTGCCAGAGTATCTACTCTCTCAAGTAAACAATCCTTTTGTATTGGAACGTATCATATGCCATGTGCTTATTGGTCACCCCAAATCATGGTCATTCATGCAGCCTTGACAGTTCAACATCTTCAAGAGTTTGCCCAAGGAGACGAACATATCTTGGCTGGAGATTTTAATTTTGGACCCAATACACCACCTTATGAATTAATCACCAAGAATAACCCCACGATCGAACTCAAGAAGCTTCCTCATGATGTCTGGTCACCCTGGCTCAAAACACCTTTGCAAGACACGTATGCACAAGTCAATAAGAAGCCCGAAGCAACCAATTATGCGACTACTGGTGGAAAACCATGTTTTGCTGGTGTATTGGATTATATCTTTATTTCACCTGGATTAACATGCAAGTCTGTCTTGGAACTACCTTCATTGGACGAATTGAAGAAACAAGGTGCCTCGCTACCCAACGCTCAAGAACCCTCTGATCATTTGTTAATTGGGGCACTACTTACGTTTCAAGATCCCGATTCTAAATAAAAATAAAAAAAAAACCATTTGCTTGAATGAATATTGAACCGTCAGATGATGATTATGACACTCTTTTGAATTTGATTGTTTTGAAACCGTATGAACAAGAGATGAGAGAACTCAATGCCTTGAAAGTATTAGGAGGATGGATTCAACATGCAAAGCAAATCGTGATCAATGATGTGAATGATTCGAGGTGTAGATGTAACCATTGGATTGAATTATGCGAAATAGCTCAAAAAGATCCTAGTATAGTACCAACCATTTATGAATCGATTCAAAGGAAACTTGGTTTGGATGGTGACGAATGGGAAATCGTACAATCATTTCATTCTGATATTTTATACAATATGGATGCATCATGTTCTCCTCATTATCAAGAAGCTCTAACTGTATTTCCATGTCCAACAATTCAAAAACTCATTCAATTTATTGAAACGTCGAAAGCTTCATGATGGCTCTCAATACATCTCTCGTGTACAAGGGATGCTTTGTAAAACAGTTTTTTCTTGATGCAAAAACTAACAAGGGAGTCCACAAATGAAGAGTCATGATTCGATTCTACATTGATTAATGAATCGACAAGAAATAAACTCTTGTTACCAGATAGGTATGCGTTCCAACATGTGCCCAATCCCATGGTAGATGACCCTGATTGAAAAATAATTAAAGCATCTTCATCATATCCCAACCTACCGCGTCACTCTTGATAAGGGGGTCAGCCTTGTGTTCAATCAATACAGAAACGCTGGCTACATTATTTGGTTTGGCACATGCGGTATGGAGTACGGTTAGCCCATCCCGGTATCGAATATTTGGATTGGCCTTGTGGTACAATAGCATTTCCACACCGTGTAATGAACCATTAATCACAGCTACACGTAAAGGTGTTGAATTATTCTGGATCCTTGTAAATAAATAACACATAGAAACGAGAGAGAATCACCTCAATCGTATTTACATTGACATCACCACGTGTTAACAATTCCTTCATGAGGTGATAATTGTTGATTCGGGCTGCATAGTGCAACAAGGACTCGCTATATCGTTGACACGTATAATCCATTGTCAAGAAAAAGAAACAAGTTTTGGACATGTCGGAACAAATTTTTATTGCAAGAACAAATCAATTCAACAGTGCTGGTAGAGGAATGTTGAACTCTTGACATATTGAGGCAAACTCGTGCTGCTTCATTACTGGAGTCAACTCGGGATTCGGAATGAGCCATTTTCTGGTTTGATTCATGGTCGTCTTGTCGTCCTGTGCAATCACCACATGTCTATAAAAAAAAATTTCAGTGTTTACCAATGTTATCATAACAAACCTGGCAGCAACAATGACCATTTGAGTGACAATGTCCAAGGTGGGTGAAGTGTCAATGTAGACATGGAACCGACTTGCAAACTTGTTCAACAAGGTGTCCAAACTGGTCAAGAGTTGCTTTTGAAAAGGGACGGCACGTGGATAACGTTGAGGTTTGTTCATGATACCATAGAGACCACTCAAGTACAAGCTAAAGTCACCCAAAGAGGGAATGATGTACGTGGTAGGGTAGTTGGGGACAGGTAGCACGTAGTCAGACAAGGTCAATTTCTCGACACATCCATCGGATTCAATCAAGTCTGCCAATAACTGATTGAAAGAGCGCTTGGCTGCATCCTTGGGAAGGTTGAATTGAAACATGTAATTGGTCAAGGTGGCACTGTGACTCGCATCAATGACAAGGACCTCCTTTCCGGGGTCACCCAACTTCATTGCAATCTCGCCCGTCGTATTGACATGATTACCTTGGGCGCTCAAGTAGACAATTCGGGCAAGAGTTGAAGACGAAACCGAAGAAGTTGAAAAAGCTAAAGAAGCTGAAGAAGCTGGAGAAGCCATGATCGAGTGATGCGAGCAAGGCGGCCGGGCAGAGCGGAAAATCGAAGGTGGGTCTCTTTTTTTTATTTTTTTTTATTTTCGTATCCACACCAACACCGTTTTGCACTCGGGAGTCACCCAATGCAACGATCCATCAAGATTCAAGTTGAAGAGACTTGGATTCAAGGTTACTACTTCATAACCTGGTGGCAACTCTTCCTTGGAAAAGTATTCGACAACCGACGATCCAAGAATAATACGTTTTTGCCATGAACCTTGCTCTTCGAGTATTGATTTGGCTTGCTCCAAGAATTTCTTCTTTCGTTTTGCAATATAACGACTCTTCAATGTGGAGACTTGAGCATAGATCTTTTCGGCATCCTTGACCACCTTTTCAAAATGGCCATTCGACAAATCATTGTCATGTTCTCCCTTGATATTCCATTCAATCGCAGCCACCCGGCGTCCCAATGTGTTGATGCAGTCTTGAAGTTCAGACATTTCTTTTTCTTTTTTAGGAAGAGTGCAAATAAGAGCACGAGGTTGGTATATCGGAAGAAAAAAGATTTATTTATCCGAGAATAACCAGAATACATCCAACAAAGATTAGTAGAGGGCTACCAAACAATATCCCTAGACAAAGAACTATAATCCCAGTATTGTCATTTCCGTATCCACATGTTATGAATTTTGAAGAAGAGGGTGAACAGAAGACAGTATTGAATTGAGATACATTCCCGACATGGCCGCGAAACGGTGATACATTCCCAGCAAAGCCACGAAACGACGATACATTTCCAGCAAAGCCGCGAAACGACGATACATTCCCGGTGATGCCGCGAAACGACGATACATTCCCGACAGGACCATGAGACGGCAAAACAATTTCAGCAAAGCCACGATACGGCAAAACAATCCCAGCGTAGTGACGAGAGGACAGGATGGATGGTTTTGTCCAACGATGAATCTTGGGAAAAGGTCTTGTAAAAGCAGGTTTGATGTTATTACGGAACTGCCCGTTTTGAATGGTGCTACGGAACTGCCCGTTTTTCATGGTCTGCCCGTTTTTGATGTTCGACGACCTTGATACCTTGGTCATACATTGCTTGAATCCATTTCGTAACATGATTCGAAAGTGAAAAAAAAGCATGCTAAATGATAACCTAGCGGACGTTTTCTATATGTTATGCCGATATAATGTAGACGCAAAACCTCTTTGCAGAAGAAAAAGGAAAACAAGACATGGACATTGATGAAGATAGCAACACCGGTTCTAGTCAATCTCTCTGCACGGGATCGAGCCCAAGACATCTCTGTACCATAGGAAGTGACAAGAAATTACATGTAACCACAAGACAAGTTCCAACAATTCGCAAGTTTGTTTTTAGTGAGGAATGGAATCCTTATGGGTTCGGTTATGACAAGACAAAAGGATGGATTACAAGCGACGACCTCAAGTTTGAAGTTGACAAGTGGGGTTGCTGTACTCTGAATGGCAAGCACTACGTACTCTACGTGAATCAACATACTCATGAAGTGGAATGCTTTCACAACATTGACGATGGATTTGGGGTCTGGCTCTCCAATATGAGATGGCAACCACTCTATACCTAACAAGGTTTTGGAAATAAAATGGAACTAAATCTATTATGCTTTACATCATACACACAAAGACTCCATAGATCACGAGTATTTTCTTCTACCTTTTCACGAAACACTTTTAAGCTACCACATCGATTGCCAATCACAGCATATGCGAGCTGTATATTATCCTTGATATCAATATGGGTCATTAAAATGTAATCCCAATCCATGTCTATAATGTTTCGATACTCGCTCACCACCACCAAAGTAATATTCAAGCTCGTCATCAAGGTCCCGTCACCTTTTTGAAATTTCATCTCTGTTGAAGTATCATTGTCACCAGCACGTTCCTGTAATTTGGTTATAGCCTCGGAATGGGTCTTGCTGGTCAAGGTTTGATCACAAATGATACATGTCGCAGGAAGCTCTTTAGGAGGAATGTCAATATAGTCAGAGACAACTTGTTCATCATACATGATTACATGACTGAAATGAGTTGCAATCGAAGTAGCAGCTACTGTTTTGCCACTATGATTTTTTCCCAAGATCAAAATACGTAATGGCTTGTGACCAATCACCTCTGAAAATGGAATAATCTGACCAATCTCTGCAAATAAAACTGATTTGGATTTCGTTTTTAACATTCCCTTTTTTTCTTGGGAGCCTTGGGAAGCATTTTGTATTCATAATCAATAAACCTCTCCATAAGTAACTCGAGATTTCTTACTCTTCGAATTCCCGTACCTGGTTGAATCATGAGCCATCGAATCACATTACATACTTCATCATGGGATAATTCCAATTGATAATGATGCTCACCAATGATGATTCTGTATACACCCTGAGAAAGCTTTACACTTCTTATCATCATGTTCAAGAAACAACTCTTCATTTTGTTATGTTCCGATGTAGATCTGGACAAGAGTGAGTTGCATCCGCCATGAGTTCGTTTGGTATTGCCGAGTTTATCATTTCCTTTGTACTGGTATCCATCCTATGTAAGACTGGAGAGTTGTTGCGCCCAATCGTCAATCCTACACTACGAAGAATCCTATACGAGGGATCTGGATGGGTGTCTGGTGTTTTATTGTGTCTTCCTGAAAAGTACATTTGGTTAGTCAACTTTGTATTGATCTGCATGTTTCCGATTCAAAATGCTCCAACATTGTTTATGCACCCAGCGAGTGTGGACATGTTCAAGTTTAATGCCATTAATCTGGGTTTATTCCTCGTATGGCTTTGCGATCTAGATCCCATGGTTTATTCCACTGTATTGAACTATCACATACTTTGTCACGATATGTCTTCCATCTCATTAATGCTACTGCTTGTATCAACACCCAATGCCAAACCAAGTTGGTGGCTATCTTCCCTTTTATGCTACATTACGTCTCTCCTCTACCCATTTGATTGTTACCAAGCCATTTTGATGACCGTGCTCCATAACGTACTTTATTCAAAGCTCAAAATAAGACCATTTGAAGTGGAAATCAAGCTGTTTGGCAACGTCTACAAGTTTGTACATACATCTGAATAAATCAGAAAAAGCAATCAATTATACTTTTTGGTTTATCATTACCATAAATCACATAATCAATATGACTTTGTACGAGCTTTTCCAAACAAATTACTGATTTGGTGTCCAACAATTCAACTATCAACTGTTTTACGACCTCATTCGTCGCACTTATTCAATATCCTTTGCACACAATGATATGTTTTCCATCCTTGATATAAACCCTTTGGACTCGATGTTTTGCAAGGAATTCAGCATTTAACAACAAGGGAGTGTCATTATCGACGTTCATTTTATTCTAAACTAGAACAAGACAATACTAGAGGAATGAACGCAATTGTCATTTATTTCATCATTGCTAATTTGTACAGACTAACTCCAAACCACACCATAGTGAGACCAAACAACACATGAAATGGTTCGACGTCCTTGACTGGATTGGGGATTGATTTGAAAATTCTTCCCAGAGTGCTTTGAGGTACACGGTCCAAGTCAAAGACGGCCGAGACCACATGTCTGTCTTGAGGAAATCCCGTATTCACCAAACACATGGTCGTTTGTCCACTCTTGGTCACAAAGATGTACTTCATGTTGGCCAAACACTTGTTCTTGGATTTTGCAAGGTAATCCAAAACCTGGAGATTCATTTGGGTCACATCCAATCGTAACATCCATGGCGACTCTTTTGCACGCTCCTTGAGCTTGGGTAATTCTTCAAACAGGTCATTGTATTCATAGGTCACATCCTTTGCAACGGCCAACATACTTTCCACACTGCGATGACGTTGGAACGAAGATAGATTATCCAAAGGTGGGTAGTACAAACTAGCTTCAATGGCTTGATATAGCGTCATGTTTGACTTTGATGTGGCAGCTACGATGTTACAACCAATGTATGTGGCAGCTACGTGTTACCTTACATCGGAACAAATATGTTTCCAAAGAGTAGACGAGATAATGATTGAGTAATGACCCAGACCCCACAAGGTAGTTTTGGATCTAGCCGACTCGAGATGACATGATGGATACGGCACCATGAGATCGTGATACGAACCAATGGTAATATAGGGCACAGAAGAATCCCTTATCATTTCATTCAATTCACGTAAAAACAAACTATTGGGTAACATTTGTTGGTATCTCTTGGCCATCGGATTTAACTTTAGGAAGTTTCGTATTTTTACAAAAGGTTCCAAAGCACTTGTTCCTTGCCATGGAGTTGCAATAGTAATCACTTTTAACACATTGACCCGTGCAGATTTGGCTATGTATTCAGTATAGTAACCAGCCATTAATCCACCCATGGAATGACCTATTAAGATAATATCTCGATTCGGTCTCGTCTCTAGAATCTCATTAATCTTCTTCTCCAAATGTGTTGTGTAATACTCAATGTCAAATTCGTTTGACGTATCCCAATTAAACGAATACACAGGTTGCTGGGATTTTCTCTTTATATCACAGTCATTCTGGGATTCTTCTTTCATCAAATGTTTTCGACCAATAAGCCATTCACTTTGGTTGAACCCAGAACCATGAATGAGTAGAATAGGGACAGCTTTATTGTCATGTTTATCTTTATTTTCCTTCCATGATAAAGGATTCCATAAATAATAACCGGCCAAGGGTAATAACATGACATCCTTGACCAGTGCCAAAGCATACCCACTTTGATTCATTTTCTTTTTCTTATGACCGACCAAGTGCGTTCAGGTTCAGATAATGGAACAGAATAATATATCAGGCTTTCTTACTTCTTGTGTTTCAAGCTCATTAATACGTGTTTCAAGTTTCAATACTCTTACAATGAGCTTGTCAACTTGTTCTTGAATAGATAACAGATCAGATCCCTCTTCAGGATATTCTTCATCATAGGATGACATGTTTTTCTTTTTATTTCATGACGTGATCGAAACTCATAATTATTGTAAACACAAACATGATGAAGTTAAAAAAAATCAAATGTTGGGTGTATTCTTCTTCTTGATTGCAATTCATATCTTGGTTTATGTTATGGTTCAACACATTCTGTATCGTTCCTATGGAAGACATATATCTCGTTACAGCTTTGTACAATACTTGTTAGGCGGTATTCATGATGAGAGTGATGATGGTGGAGCTAGTGATGGACACCCATATCTCTATTCCAATATACTTAAGAAATTTTACAGAAAACAAGGTAACAATCTCAAGGTATCATCCTATGAGATAGATCAACATTTTCGACATTGGAAATCACTCTACTTACGATCAACCAAGGTTTGGTTCGATTCGTTTGAAACCTATTTACGTGACAAGAATGTTTATCAAGTTGTCCCACCCAAATCCAAAATTAACAGTTCTATTGCAGCAATACACTTGATTAAATGATGTTTTGTTCAATTATGGATACAAGCGAACATCAAAAATGCTTTTCGAGGTTTGATGAAAGGTCGAGGTAACAAGTAATAAAAAGATTCCTGTAAACGTATATAACAATTCTCGTTGCATACTTGGTTTGAATAAATAGTATTCACACAGATTCCATGTACTCTTCCATGCTATGATACCTGCAAATAGAGTAATGCACGACTTGATCCACTGTCCGACTCCATTTGTATAATTAAAAAATGTACAGACTGCCATTAACGTCAAGGCAAATAATAGCTGACAAAGCTCAAGTACCAAGGTAGATTCAAATGTATGATAGTCTGCTAAATTAAAGATACCCACCCAAACCAAGACTGTACCAAAAAAGGATAGTACATGAAATATGTGCATGGTTATGGTTTTCTTTTGTGACGTATAATTTATGAAAAAGGAATCATGCAACATTTACAAGAAATGGAAAATGGTTTCAAACAAATGCAAGACTTGAACACACGTGTTTATATCCATGAATCCAATGTAAAAAAGTTGTTGACTATTTTGAATCAGGAAACGCGTGAAAAACATGAAAAATTAGAGATTCTATATCTAACTCGATTAGGTGAATTGTTACACATGATAAAACAAGACAAGGCTGAAATAGAACGTTTATATTTTCAAATCAAGATCCAGACGCCATGAACGTTGCCAAACTTGACATTGGGACTAAGCAATTGAGAAAAGAATTCATTGTCCTTTTCATGGGGTAGATTCGCGTCCATGTGGCATTCTTGTAGCTTGCCCAACGATTCGTCGTCTATGGTGATCCATTCACGACGAGTCTTGATTGCCAAGCTATAGAGATGTCCTCGAGTAGACGGACTCATGTCCAAAATACAATCTTTCAACACTTGAAAATGATCCATTTGTTTGTTTCTTTTTTTGGTATTTGGAATGGTCGTATCGGAACCTACTTTTTCACACGATTTTCCATATAGTAAATAAAGTCTTGTTTCATCAAATCATTCTCACGTAGGATATTTACATATGTATGGTTGGATTTTTGATTTTCTCTTAGTAAGTCCAACTGATTCCTTAGAAATTCCTTTTCTGATTTGGTATCATTATTTACCTCTGGATATTCCTTCATATATAATTCCCTTTCGAGTGCCGCAACATCGATATATTTGAGACAATTTTCTTGCCATTTTGTAAATTTTGTTTTATACGGCTTAGGATAATTACACGTTAGAGCACGAATTGAACTGGCTAACGTCGGACCAGTTTGCCAGGAATCCTCCCTTAGCCGTATGTATCTAGCAATTTTTTTCTCTATCTCCAAAATGTTTTTAATTAAATCACGTACATCATCATTTAAAACCGATATAGGAATAAGTTCACCCACAAACCTTTCTTTTTGTTCGATCCGTTGGTGTAAGCTTATGTCGGTTCGAATTGTATTTAACCCACGTCTCTCATAATCGGTATTTACTGCTTTGGGTGGATCCACTGCATGATTTTGTAAAGCACCTATAGAAGGGCTTTGAGATGTTTGTGAACCCCTGGATTGGCCACGAGCTGGGGAAGTCGTTGATTTGGGTAAAGCACCTCTAGAAAGGCTTCGAGATGCTCGTGAACCCCGGGATTGGCTTCGAGATGATGTCGATAAGGGAATAGTTGGGGCTTGAAATTTCATACGTCCAGAGGCAGCTCTACTTCTTGAACGAGAGGATGGTACCGATGCTTCAGGTATACCTTCTTCTTCTGAACCCTCTCTCACTGTGTCACCGTCTTCATCCGAATCAGGGCCGCTTCCATCCGAATCAGGATATTTATTCATGGCTTGTCGACGAGCACCAGCAGAACCAGGGCTTGATGTTGAAGTACCTCTGCCCTTCATGTGAGGATTCACGTGATCAAATGCATTACCATATGAACTACTAGTACTCTCCGACCCTGGAGATCCCGTATTGACACTTCTTGCTGGTTTAACACCAGACGCAGGAGGAGAAGCAGCACGAGAAGCATTGTTAGCAAGATGAGGCAACACTGTTGGTGAACGTGGACCAGAAGCACCGCCTTTACCATAGTTTACGCGTTCAGGAGTAATTTGTGGTGCACCCTCGTGTTCACTGTTGACACTCTCACCATCACTATCACCACCACTATCATCATCATCATCACTACTGGATTCTTCAATTGCTTGTGGGTTGCCCCTTAGTGGACGAGGGTTTTTGTTATCACGAACTTCCTCTTTGGGTGCAGGAGGTCTTTTCGTGTTTATCTTCCAGTTCCAACTTCTGAAAGGAGTTTGAGAGACTGACTTGTCTACACCACCTTCTTCTTGAGTGTCGTCATCATCACTGTCAAAATCCTCAATTCTCATATGATGGGCCGCTTCTTTCGATTTAGGTCTCTGTGGTGGAGTAGGAGCCTTATGAACTGGAGCTGAAGGAACAGGAATCTGCGGTGGAGTACGAGCTTTTGGAACCTCTGGTGAAGAAGCTTTCTTTAAAGGAGCTACAGGATCGGTTTTTGGTGGAAATGAAGGCGTCTGTCTATTATTATGGACAGAGTGTGCCTGAGGATCCGTGGGAGGAGCTACAGGAGCTACAGGAACAACCACAGGGACAACTACAGGAGCGGGTTTCGGTTGAGCTAAAGGGACATGAGAAGGGTGTGATTGATTACCTTGACGAACAGGAACCTTGGGAGCAGCTGAATGAGCTG
>JACCDN011017461.1_pt1 | contig 33954 bp, 33 predicted proteins | sample 7441691 | NCBI WGS metagenome assembly JACCDN01 (sample SAMN15323439, study PRJNA562643) | freshwater metagenome | isolation source: river surface water | place: USA:Blue River Watershed | collected 2017-08-16
ACTGGATCTCCGAAGCGTGAATTTCTCTATGTGGATGATATGGCTGATGGTTGTGTTTTTATGATGGAAAATTATAACCCGACTAAAGAAGAAAATGAAAAAGGACCAATTTTTATGAATCTTGGAACTGGAGTGGACGTCTCGATCAAAGAACTGACCGAAATGGTAAAAGAAACCACCGGGTTCACAGGAGAAATTGTCTGGGATACGAGTAAACCTGATGGAACTCCACGCAAGCTTCTTGATATGTCACGGTTGCATGCCCTTGGTTGGTACCACAAAGTTGATCTCAAAGAGGGGATTGAACTTTCGTATAAATGGTTTTTGGAAAATCAAGAGAGAGCAAAAAAATAAATTTGTATGCCAGAAATACTTCCCAATGAAGTCTATACAACTGAAGAAACGCAAAAACTTTTGAAGATAAGTAATAGCACGATCAAACGCCTCCTCAAGAGTGGTCTTTTGAAAGCCAATAAAATTGGTGGACAGTATCGAATTTTGGGACATGAAATTTTGCGTGCACTTTCTCCTGATATTGATCGAAGTGCTACTCGTGCCTATATGAAGATCAAAAAAACGGCTCGAGAAAAAATGAAACAGTGGTAATATTGTTTTTAAGATTGTTTTTATGCGTTTTGTTATCAATACAAATTATGAAGCTGCCGGCACAAAAGTCTGTGTCGATGATTTGATCCCACACCTCGAATCTGCTGGGCACAGTGTCACCCGAAATGATTGGAAGGGCTACGACAAGTACGATGTCGCTCTTTTTATGGCCCCGGATTCCAAAGTCGATGAAGCAAAAAAAATCAATCCAAATATTATCGCTGGTGTGATGGATCCAAAGTTGACGCTCAAGAGGCAAAGAGAAGAAGCCTCCCGTGCTGATTTTGTTTTGGTCAGTTCTCTCGAACAGCGAGATATTTTTTATGCCTACAACAAAAATGTGGTGATTTATTTTATGTTTCCACATGTGCCTCCTCAAGAAAAAATTCATGTAAAAATTTCAAAAGAAACTCCTGTAAAAATTGGTTATCATGGAAACAAACTGCATTTGCACTGTATGACAGCACTTTCGCAGGCTCTTGATGAACTGGCTGAAAAATATAATATTGAATTTTGTCCAGTGTACAATGTAAAAAAACTTGGTCAGTGGAAACTCAATCGTCCAAAAAAATGTAAGGTTGTTGATGTGCAGTGGAGTGATTCGTCTTTTTATAATGATCTGCATGCCTGTGATATTGGAGTGGTGCCAAGCATGATCCCGGTCCCAAAGTATCGAGGAAGAATTTTTACACGTACTTTTATCAGTTATGTGTGGAATCGTATTGGGTATTTTCGCGACGATTATATTTTGCGTTTTAAATATTCTACCAATCCTGGAAGGCTCTATGTCTTTTCACAGCTTGGAGTACCGGTGGTAGCAGATTTTGTGCCGTCTCATGTCCAAATGATCCAAGATGGAGTGAGTGGTCGCATTGTCTATTCAAAAGAAAGTTGGTATCAGGCAATTGAAGAATTGATTTTGGATACACAAAAACGAAATGATTTGAGTAAGAATTTACGAACATTTGTGGATTCAACCTATTCACCAGATTTGAATTTTGATCATCTGATGAAATTTATTCTTAACCTCAAAAAATAATATGAAAATTGTTGCCATTGGTGCACACTTTGATGATATTGAACTCGGTTGTGGTGGAACTCTTGCTCGTGCTATACGCCAGGGACATGATGTCAAATGTATTATTATGACTCCTTCTGGGTATAAACGTTTTGACGGGACAGTACTTCGCACTGATGAAGAAGCTGCTGATGAGGGCAAAAATGCCTTATCTATTTTGGGTGTAACGGATTTTACCGTGTTCAATTTTCCCAATAAAAATATTCCGTATGATGAATCAACCGTAGAAGCCATTGATTCTATTTTGACTGAGTTCAAACCAGATTTGATTATGACGCATTGGAGTTTTGATACACATCAAGATCACCACAATGTTTCATTGGCTTCTATTTCTGCTGCCCGTTGGTTTAATTGTATTTTGATGTACGAACCATTTCCACCATCAGGTCGTTCATATCACCCGTACCGTCCTCAAATGTATATTGATATTACTGAGGATATTGAAACCAAGAAGAAAGCAATGGCGGCACATGAAAGCCAATTCAAAAAATATGGATCAGACTGGATTGAATCGATTGAAGGACGTGCTCGTATGCGCGGAAATGAGTCTGGTACAAAGTTTGCGGAGAGTTTTGAAATTGTGCGATATAGTTTGAATATATGAACGTAACGATTCATCAGCCTGAACATCTTCCCTGGCTCGGTCTTATTGATAAGATTCATCAGTCGGATCTCTTTGTTATTCTTGATCATGTTCAGTATCGAAAAAGAGGTTTTCAGAATCGCAACAAAATTCGTGTGGCCGAAGGTGAAGGATACCAGTGGTTAACGGTTCCTGTACAAGTAAAAGGAAAGTACGAACAACCTATCAATGAAGTTTTGATTGATAACGAAGGAAATCCTCGTTGGAGGGAAAAATCTTGGAAGGCTCTGGAACAAGCTTACAGAAAAGCAACTTTTTGGTCAGAGTATTGTTCTTTTTTTGAAACACTCTATCAAAAGGAATGGCAGAGTCTTTCATCTCTTAATGTAGAGATTATTCGGTTTTTGATCAAAGCCTTTGATATAAAGGTAGAAATAATCTTTTCTTCTGAGCTCAAATTAGAAACTCATAAAGCTGATCTTATTCTCGATATTTGTAAAAACGTTCAAGCGAAGACTTATATTTCTGGTATTGTTGGAAAAGAATACCTTAATGTTGATCAGTTTGCTAAGTTTGATATTGGACTTTCCTTTCAAGAGTTTTATCACCCAATTTATAAACAACTTCACGAGCCCTTTATTCCCGGTATGTCCTGTATTGATTTGTTGTTTAATCACGGTGGGCAATCTAAAGAAATTATGTGGGGAGTAAAAAAACAAACTGTTGACTTTCTTTTTCACTAAATGAAAACAATATCCCAAAATATGGAATCATTCGACGAATCACTTCAACACATCAAAGAACAACTTCAAGATTCGAGTAAAGAAAAATTACTTTGTCTTTCTACTACTGCCAATCACAATAATCCAAATATATATTTTGGTTCTCTTCGTGAAACAGCTACGACGATTGCGGGAAATATTATTGTAAGGGATCTTGAAGGCGTAGAAAAAATTATTGAAATGTTTGATGGTGTTGTAACGTATTTTCTCATCGACTGCGAAGTAAAAAATGAAGTAGCAGACCTTGAATCTTTTGTGATACAAAAAATCAAAAAAAGTAAGTATTTGGTCTACAAACCAAATGATTTTACGGTCGAGTCCCTGGATATGTTTATTGCTGGCAAACGAGGCTCGATTCAAAACCAAAATATAGGTATTGTTGGGTTTGGAAATATTGGTGCAAAAATAGCACTTCGACTCTGCGAACGAGGGGCAGAAGTTTTTGGATATGAAAGAAATCAAGAAAAACTCAAAATTGTGATAGATGGTCTGAACATTGTCAAAAGAAGTCGTTCGCAAATAACTGCTGTTTCTGATCTCTCTGTTATTCCAGAAAAAATTGATATTTTGATTGGTGCGACTCCTGGGACAGCTGTCATTGATGAAAAGATCGTAGCAATGGTAACGCCTGATGGTATGATTATTGATGTAGGCAATGGTACACTGACCCCAGAAGGGATTGCCCTTGCACATGAGAGAAAAATTGTGATCTATTCACTCTCGAGCGCTGGTGGATATGTTGGTATGATTGAAAACTGGCTTTTTCACCGAAATATATTGGCACAATCTGCAAAAAAAGAGTATGATGGTTTCGTTTTGATACGACCTGGCATACTCGGAGCTTATGGCGAAATTTTGGTTGATGATGTGCAAAATCCGAGTCGAATAATAGGTGTGTGTAATGGACAGGGTGATCTGATGTCTAAAGACAATGCTAAAGAATATTTGCAAAAAAAAGAAGGTTCAATAGAAAATAAAACATGGATTCATAAAATACAACAACTCTATTTTTAATAGTTATCTATGCTAATCAATCAAAAGATTTTGATCACAGGTGGTACTGGATCGCTCGGAAAATCACTAGCTCAAGAACTCGCAACAAATAATCAAGTCATTGTCTACAGTCGCAATGAAGAGCGTCAGTATGAAATGATGAAATTGTTCAATAACCCAAATATTCAGTATAGAATTGGAGATGTCCGCGATACAGAAACATTAAAGTTTGCACTTCGTGGATGTGATCTTGCTATTCATGCGGCTGCGATGAAGGATCTCATCATGATAGAAAATCAGCCGACGCAGGGAGTGCTCAACAATATTGAAGGTTCGCGTTCTTTTATCCAGGCAGTGATTGAGACGCCAAGTGTCAAAAAGGCTCTTGCTATTAGTACAGACAAAGCCGCGAGCCCAAGCAATGCCTATGGTATGACCAAGTATATTATGGAGCGTCTTTTTATTGAGGCCAACAAAAATTCAGACAAAACGTTTGTGTGTTCTCGCTTTGGTAATATGATTGATTCTTCTGCAGCGCTGCCTACTTTTTGGAAAGAACATCCTGAACTGGATGTAAAAATTACTCACCCAGAAATGTGTCGTTTCTTTTTTACGATTAAAGATGCCGTGAAAACAGTTTTGGATACTGTTGAAAAAGGTCAGGGAGGAGAAATTTATATTCCAAAAATGAAGGCAGCAAATATTTTGGATATTTTGCAAGTGATTTTTAAAAAAGAAAAATTTGAAATAATTGGATTGTTTCCGGGAGAAAAGATTCATGAAGATTTGGTCGGGGAGAGTGAGAGATATTTTTGTTTTGATCTCGGAGATTATTATGTTATTCGGCCTGGTGTTCTAAGCAAAGAACCTGTTCCTGCCTTTTCTACTCGGAATGCCGTTTTGTATACCAAAGAAGAGGTCAAAAAAATGTTATATAAATAGTTTGTTTTGGAGTACTATTTATTCAAAAATATTATGATGACAAACGAAGAACTCTATCAATCACAAAAAGTGGTGGAAAAATATGCAGCCAATACGACACGGCTTCGTGTTTTGAATGATTCTGAAAAATTTGTGATTGATACGTTTGATGTAAAAAATAAAAAGGTTTTGATACTTGGAAGTGGAGCGGGGAGAGTGCCAGCCAATTTGCTCATCTTTGGCAATACTGTTGTCGGAATTGAACTCTCAGAGCCTCTCTATCAAGCTTCTCTCAAAAATTTTCCCAAAGAAAAATTTCCCGATCTTGATATTCGGCACGGTGATGCTCGAAATCTTGAGAAGCTGGAAAATGAAAGTTTTGATGTTGTCTGGTTTCCACAAAATGGTTTGGATTATGTGCCGAACTATGAGCAGAGGCAGCAAGTATTGCAAGAGATGAAAAAGAAAGTAAAAACAGGTGGGCTTGTTATTTTTTCTTCACATAGTAAACAGGCCTATATTTATTCCCCCAAAGTGAGTTTCAAAAATAAATGTTTTAAAAATTTTAGAGGAACTTACTACTATGCACCAGAAAATATTGTTGGAGGTGGGAATATTTTCAAAGGCGATCCAGATTTTGTGATTCAAGAAACGCAAAAAAATACTGGTTTGAAATGGATTGGTTTTACCTGTGATGCCAGGAACAAACTTGATCGATTTTTGATGCGAAAGTTCAAAATTGCCAAATATGTTTTTCCGTATATTCAATATATTTTTAAAAAGTAATTTTATGTCAGAACAAAAACCTTTCAAAGAACTCTATGGTGCAAAAGCAGAGTATCACAAATCTGAGTGGGAGAAAGCTCGAAAAGCTATTGTCAAAGAATTACGAGAGATTTCGGATAATGGCTTTCCCGAAACCCAAACCGATTGGGAGATTATTGCGGCACTCTCTGGTCCTGAAGAGGGGAATATTTTTGACAAAGAAAATGTTGGCAATAGTGGATACAATGAAACTGAAGCACGATTGGCGACAGCTATCGATGTAGCCAAAGAGGTAACGGCAAAACGCCTTACAAAAGAAGTATCGGAGGTAACACTCGAGGATATCAGATCTTCTGGTCCGATTGTTTATTTCAATGGGCTTGCAGCTCAAAACGAATTTTTGGCAACAGAAGATGCTATGAGTATTCTTGAAGAACGATATGGATTTCCTCGTGAAAAATTAAAAATTACAACCAATCCAAATATAAAGCATACGGGACATCAATTTCTTGATTTTAATGAACAACTGCCTCCAGAAGGACAAGGAAAAATGGTTCTTGTTTCAGATCTCTATCATCTGCCTCGGATGCGTCGATATCTTGGGCTTGATACAAATAATTTGACACCAGAAAATACTGTTTTATATCCAGCGAAATTTGAGAATGGAAAAATGAGATTAAATGTTCGATTGACTTTGGATGAAATCAGAAAAATTTATCCCTATATTGAAAAAGGAATTCTTCCTTCTGAAAATTTTAGCCAAGAAAATAACGAAAATACCTAAATTTTATGAATGCTCTCACTCTGGCTCGAAAAGCCTACTACAAACTCCTCCGAAAACAAATCGTCAGAGACCTCGATGATTTTTGCACGGTCAAAAATGGACGAGCACTGCTGTACTACAAGACAGACTCACTCGTGTTTCGTTCGGTTGCGAGCAACCCTTCGCATGTCAATCACTGGGAAATCATCGAAATTGTCCGAGTACTCAATCGCTTGGGGTTTGTGGTCGATGTGATTGATCGAACGGTGAAACCTGAAACAATTGAAAAGGTTGAAGACAAGTACAAAGTATTTATTGGCATTGGGGCAGGGGATTCGGGTCGGCACTATGCAGATATTGCAAAAAAAGTCCCATCAGCAAAGCGTATTTTTTATGCACTCGGTCCAGAACCTGGCGAGAGCAATCGTATCACCCTCGCACGCTATGATTATTTTTGGCAGCGTCATCCTGGAGCCAAGGTAGAGATCCGTCGCACGATCAATCATGTCGACATTGATGAATGTATGAAGCATACGGATGCTATCCTCTCTTGTGGCAGTGATTTTGCGCTTCATACTTTTGACAAACATCACAAACCAATCTACAAGCTTCCGCCATCGTCTGCTCCTGCGATACAGTTTCCTCTCTCTGGTCTCAAACAAAAAGATCCCAAAAAATTTCTCTACTTTGGGGGCAATGGAAATATTGTCAAAGGGCTTGATCTGGTCATTGAAGCATTTGCCGATCTGCCAGACTACGAACTGTTTATCTGTGCACCACAGAGCGAGACAGATTTCAATGCATTTTACAAAGACACTCTCCAAAAATCCAAAAACATTCACTTTGTCGGATTTATTACTATTGGGGGCGAAGTATTTTATGACCTGACGAGCAAATGTAGTTATGTTATCTTTCCTTCGGCTTCAGAAGGATCGGCCACATCGGTCACGACTTGTATGCGTGCTGGTATGATTCCGATTGTGACTCCCGAAGCTGGAATTGATCCGGCAGAGCGCTGCGGACGAGTGATGGAGGATATCAGTATCGAGGGAATAAAAAAATTGGTACAACAACTCGGAGAGGCAAATCAAAAAGAAATTATTGAAAAAAGTTTACAAACATATAAAGAATCATCAATATATTCACAAGGAAATTTTTCGCAGACGCTCGAACTTTCACTTATTGAAATATTAAACCCTTATAATTAATCCAAGCACTATGGAAGAAAAGAACAATCATTCACCCATCACCATTGGGAATGCCGTGATCAAAACTGATAAAAAGTTTTTTGATTCTGCCAAAAAAGTCATTCGCAAAGAAGGATTTGGAAGTCTCATCAAAAAAACATCACGCGCACTCTATGATACGGTACGCCGTTTTGTCCGTGAATATATCCCACTCAAATATCATTACAAACGCTCGAGCGATGGGCAAGTCGTACGCAAAGTTCAAGACAGTTTTATGTTTCTCGATCTTCGAGATACGGGTATTTCTCGCGAGCTCACCCTCTACGGTGTACATGAAAAAAATAGTACCGCAGCCATTAAAAGAATTTTGAAACCAGGCATGAAAATCCTCGAATGTGGTGCCAATATTGGATACTATGCAATGCTCGAAGGGCGACTCGTTGGTCCAACTGGCAAAATTTATGCAGTAGAACCATCACCAAAAAATATTGCTTGGCTGACGAGAAATATTGCCATCAACAATTATGAACATATTGAAGTAATTCCTGGAGCTTTTGGTGCAGAAAAAGGCACGGCACCTTTTTATGTGGATATTCGCTCCAATCTCTCGAGTTTTGTCAAACGTGATGATCTCACCGAATATGAAGTCGTCGATGTCGAGATGATGAATATTGATAGCTTCATGGCTCTCCCAGATCATGACGTGGATCTTATTCGTATGGATGTCGAAGGCTATGAAACCGAGATCCTCAAAGGTGGAGAAAAAATACTTATGAGTGATCGTGCTCCAAAATATTTTTTTATCGAAGTTCACTCAGAACTGCTCAAAAAACGTGGCAGTGGAGGTTGGGAAATTGCAAAATATTTGCGCCAGTTTGGGTATGAAGTAGATATCGGGTTTCATCGTGGTAGTAGTCGCTATGTGGTGATGAGTATGAAAGAATTTGAAGAACATCCAATGCGTGAAGTTGGTTATTGGGAAATTTTCTTTCGCTTGGATAGACAAAAATAATTATGTCCCATTGGGAATTGTCAAAAACAATTTTTCGGCGCTATGGAAAAAATGGTCTGCTCATGGGATTATTTCAGGTACTGACTGTAGCTGTCCAGTTGATCGTTGTACCGTTTCTGGCTCGGGTTTTGCCTCAGGCTGAGTTTGGTATTTTGCAATTTTCACAAACCCTTTTGACTTGGTTTGCTATTTTTTCTGTAGGGAATAGTACCTTTGGTGCCAAAAGAGGAATGATATCTGGAAAAGAAGGGACCATGTGGCATGTTTATCTGTACCGCATGAGATTTATGGTTTTGCTTTTTTTCGCTTGTGCTCTCGCTGCAATGGTGCTCTTTTTGATAGGCAAACCATATTTGCCACAGGTCTGTATGATTGTTGGACTTTTTTTTCTCTTTGGATATTTGCCACAGGTAAGCTTTCCTCAAATCTTTATTGCCAAAAATCATTTTGGGTGGTTTGTTTTTTGGCAATCTCTCGCATTGGTGGTCTCGCAAGGACTGTCGCTTTTGGTTGCGTTTTTGACCAAAGATATTTTGCTCATTATGGCAATGCAGTATGCCAGCTTTGCCCTGATTTGTATTCTTGGTTTTGTACATGCTCTCAAGCGCTACCGGATTCGCGAATCATACCAGAGAGGGGAGATAGATCATGAAAGTATTGTCTATGGCAAAAAGCTTATTCCAGTAGAAATTTTGCAGGGGACAGCAGGGACACTTCAAAATTTTATTATCGGGCCACTGTTTGGATTTGCCAATTTTGCTGTTTTTTCTATCGCCTCGCGCATTGATGCTCTTTTTCGTTCGCTGTCGTCTTCGGGGTATTACCTGCTTTATAGTGACATTGCCAAAGCAAACTTGGAGGAAATAAAAAAACAATTCAAACAAAAGTTTTTCTTTTTACTTGCAATATCTGGAACTCTCTCGATCTTGTTATTTTTACTTGCTACGGTGTATATCCATGTATTTCTTCCACCTTCGTATAGCGGTGCTATACTGTATAGCGCAATTCTCGTCTGCGGGCTCCCGGCTGTTTTTTTGCAAAGTTTGGTACATTCAATACTTGAATCGCGCCTGGATGTTAACAGTTTTCGTCTGGCAACATACATTTCACAGGGTATACGAATTTTTTGTTTATTAGTTGGTGCTTTTTTTGGTATACTGAGTATGACCATTTCTTTGAGTATTGCTACTTGGATAGGATGTTTATGTTTTTGTATCATTTTGTTTAAGCAAAAAAATAAATAAAATAATATGTGTGGAATTGCCGGTAGCGTTGGAAAACACGCACAAAAAAATATACCGATAGTACGATCCATGCTGACAATGCTTGCTCATCGTGGGCCCAATGGCGATGGGATATTCACTTCTAAAAATGATGAAGTACTCTTTGGTCATAGGCGCTTATCGATTATTGATCTTTCCGAGAGGGGAAAGCAGCCCATGTTTGATGTAGAAAATAATTTTGTCATCACTTTTAATGGTGAAATATACAATTATAAAGAATTGAAACAAGACTTATTGTCAAAAGGCTGCAGCTTTCATTCGGAAACTGATACAGAAGTTATTCTCAATGCGTACAAAGTATATGGTGAAAATTTTGTAGAACACCTGAGTGGCATGTTTGCCTTTGCTCTGTATGATATCCCCAAGAACACCGTACTTTTGGTACGCGATCAAGCGGGCGTGAAGCCTCTCTATTATACACAAAAAGATGGAATACTTTTTTTTGCTTCAGAAATAGAAGCTTTGTATCGTAGCCTGCCATTTTCTTTTTCCCTTGACTACCAAGGTTTGTATCATTTTTTGTCTCAAAATTACATTTATGATGAGCGTACCATTTATAATGAAATAAAAACTCTCCCGAGTGGGTGCTACCTCAAGATCCAGAATGGTACTGTAACCAAAAAAATATATTATAAATTTGAAAAACAGGATAGAACCGTCTCTTTTGATAAAGCACTGAGCGAGTTTGAACAACTTTTTGATACACAAGTAGCGCGTACTACACGCTCCGATGTCCCTGTGGGTATTTTTCTTTCTGGTGGTATCGATAGTAGTCTCATTGCTTCGGCAGTCGCGAAGTCTGCCCCAGATACTACTGCCTTTACAATGCGATTTTCAGAATCAAATTATGACGAATCACATTTGGCCAAAGAAATAGCTCATTACTTTGGGCTCAAACATACTATTATCGAGGTACCACATGACAATCTGGTAAAAGATGTCAGTCTTCTTTTGAATGCGTTTGGTCAGCCGTTTGGAGATTTTTCTGCTATTCCTGGCTATCAAATATCAAGGTCTGCCAAATCTGCTGGAGTAACGGTTATTTTGACAGGGGATGGTGCCGACGATCTTTTTGCAGGCTATCCAACCACGTATTTACCGGGAGTATTGCGTCATTATCAAAAATTTCCTTATTTTCTCAGAGAGAAATTATGGCAAGTATCAAAAGCCCTTCCCGCCTCACATAAGAAGCTCGGCTGGGAAGAAAAATTTCGTCGATTTAGCTATGGCGGTCTTCACCCATATGAAGATGCTCATTTTTTTTGGAAAATAATATTTTCACTCGAAGAAATTCAATCGCTTTTCACTCGTGAGTTTTTGCAGATTTTTTCTCAAAAAATCATTGATGAAAAATTTTCTAAATATTTTGATGACGTAAAAAAAGCAGGTTTTTCCAATTTGGAAGAAGCGACCATGGTTGATACGGCTACATTTATGGTGTATGATGGTTTGGTAAAAGTGGATATTAGCTCGATGCTGTCGAGCATTGAGACGAGAACTCCATTTTTGAACAAGGAAATAATGAATTTTGCCAATGCACTTCCGGCTGAATATAAGGTTAGGCTTGGAAAAACAAAAATTATCTTGAGAGAAATGCTTCGTCGTCGACTTCCGAGTAAAATATTTTCTCTCAAAAAACAAGGATTTACTCCACCGTTGGCCTGGTACCTCAAAGGCCCTCTCAAGGAGTTCATGCAAAATACGCTTTCAGAAGAAAACATCCAATCTGTAGGTATTTTGAACCCAAAAGAAGTTACAAAAATTATGATGGATCATATCAGTGGGAAAAAAGATCATACTCGTAAAATTTGGGGGTTACTCAGTCTCGTAACATTTTTAAAAAATCATAAAATTTCTTTTTAATAATTACCGTATGTTTACAAGGTCATATCGTTCTGTTTGGGATAAAGTAGTGAATTTTATTTTTTTCCCCTATCGAGCATTTATCATGAACCCCAATCAGAGTACGTCATTTTTGGTCTGTTTGCGAGATGAACGTATGTCAGCCGTTGCCAAATATTGCCAAGGCAAAACCCTTGATGTTGGCTGTGGACCAGATAATGTCTTTATTTCTCATTTTTACAAAAATGGTGTTGGGGTTGATTTTTTCAAATTTCAGGGTCTCAATGATGGTCAAATAATTTCTGACCCAAGAAAATTTCCTTTTGCTGACGAGTCATTTGAGACAATTACACTGATTGCCAATATCAATCATATACCCATGTCAGTGCTTGAAGATGAGTTCAAAGAAATGCAACGCATTTTGAAGCCAGGGGGAAGAATGGTAATCACTCGTATTGGACCAATTACCTCGGTTTTGACTCATAATATCGTCAAACTCCAATCCAAAATCACCTCCCATATTCACGATATGGATTCAGAACGTGGTTGTTGTCATGATGAACGATATAGTGTGACCAAAAAAGAAATCAAGGACGTCTGCGGGCGTAATGGTTTGATTTTTCGGGAATCACATCTCTTTTGGACCGTTTGGTGGCTCAATGGTTTGTTGGTATTTGAAAAACCACATACAAACAAATAAATAATTTTTTTATGAAAATATTCCTAAAAAAATACTTTCCTTTTTTGATAGGCGGAGCTTTTTTGGCTCTGCTTATTCTTTTGAATATAAAGCCAAACTATTTACCCACAGGTGATCAGATACTTCTCGAATACATGGGCAAACAAGCTCACAATAACTATTGGCCAGAGAATATCAATGGATATGTGTCCAATCAGATTTATGTATTTTCTGAACTGATATACTACCTTGATTTTCTTTTTACCTCGGCTTTTGTCAAATATTTGTTTTTGTTTATCCTCATCTTGGCTTCGACCTATACAGTACTCTATTATATTTTTTGGAAAATTACCAAGGGGGATAAAGTATTCTCGGCTTTGGCACCACTTCCTTTTTTGATTGCACGTTTTGCTGTCGGGGGCGAATTTTGGGGTATGACCAATATATCGCTCGTGCAAGGACGGTCTTTTTACATGCCTTTTTTCTTTTTGATTTATTATTTCACATTTCTCGCAATAGAAAAGAAAAGTAGCAAAAATATTTTTATCATGGGGCTCCTGTCTGCTCTTTCTTTTTTTGCTTATCCTGGCGGTGGTTTTTATATTCCCCTTATTCTCTCACTGACTCTCTTACTTTATGCAGTTTTACGAAGACTTCAATTTCGTCATATAGTGAGCTATGTTTCAGGTTGCCTTATCGGTTACATTCCTACGGTTCTCAATACTCTTTTTAATAAGGATGCTCGAATAGATGGAATTTTGACGCAGTATTTTGCAAATAAAGATATATTTGATGTTGTGCGTTTCAATGAAATTGTTTTGACCAGACTCCCTCATATTTTTGGCAAAGGCTGGACACGAATGGCAGCTGAATTGCTATTTTTATTTTTGGTACTTGGGTTTATTTGGTGGCGGTACAAAAAAACACAACCAGTTGATGCAGCCTCAGAGGATACCACCCAATCCAAAAATTTCATCTTTTTTTCTGCAATATTTTTTGTTTCTACGGCGGTAGTTACCTTTGGAATTCCTTTGGTGCAAAAGATTCTCGTTGAAACCTTGGACTGGCCCTATTTCTTTTTTGAGCAGCTTCGAAGTTCTCGCTATCTATTTCCTCCATTGTTGTTCATCCTTTCTGGTTACTTGTATTTTCTCTACAAAAGAAAAGCCTACCGCTTTGTCCTTTTGGTTTTTGTTCTTTCTCTTTTTAGTTTTCGTTTTTTCCAGCCTCTGATCAATAATGCACTGTACCAAACCCTTCCTCAGGATTTTCGTACCAAATATGGCTTGGCTCGAACCAATGCGTTTGAGTCAAGTAGCTTTATACTGTCTCAGTCTGGCACTATTCGAGAAACCGCAATTTTTATGCGTGATACTGTAGATCCAAAGAGCAAAGTTTTTGTTGTTGCTGATGATGATCTGCACTTTAGTTTTCGCAATACTTCGCAGCTCAGTACCAACAATATGTGGAAAGAGCTTTCACTGTTCATTATTCAAAGACCGCTCGAGGCTGACAGAGTAATGAAGGATGTGCTCGATGTGACTTCTTTTATGTATAAAGACACTCTTCGTCTCAAAGAAGCTGTGTCAAATGGACATTTTACCCATATTGTTATTGCTCGTATAAGTGTGACTGAAGAATATCTTCAAAATCTTGAAACAAAAAACCTTGATATTCTCAAGGTTGAAAAGATATTTACCAATGATGGATTCATTGTGTATAAGGTGGTGTTATAGCCTAAACAGACTTTTATCCTATTTTTTTTGCGAGGATGACGGTCCAAGGAAAAGGGGATTTGACTTCGAGTATTTCAAATTCTGTTGCAATCAGTTTGCGTAGGGCGTTTTTTGACCAATGATTGATGTGTCCTGGGGTATTGCCGAGATCTGATATATATTTGCCTCGTGCCAGATTGGCCATGCGCCAGATAGGTTCACGAGGAGTACTGATGATGACATACTTACTGGTTATTCGCTTCAGTTGTGCTAGGGCTTTTTTGGGTTCGTCGAGGTGTTCCATGACTTCAAGACAAAATACCAGATCATACGAATTATCTGTATCTTGGAGATCATATATTGATTCTACGTTGAAAGACAAACCAGGGTTGAGTTTTTGGGCATCCTCAATCAGTTTTGGATCCAGGTCTGATCCTGAGATAATTTTAGCTGGAAAGGCTTCGTGAAGTTCTTTGGTTGAAAAACCGGCTCCGCAACCAATTTCTTTTATCGTTTTGACTTCGCTTGGTACTAGACTTACGACTGTATCAAAAAAATTCTTCAAAATCTTTTTGGTGAGAGGATTGGTTTTGGTATATTTGTCGGTAAAACTTTCCTTTTCAGGAAGCATTTCGTTTTTCATAGTAAAGGAGATTATCCACGTTTAAATAAATACGACTGATCATATGAAGGATCAGACCAATAACAAAGGTAAGAAAGCCGAGGGATAACAGCGCCATCCCAATAATAGCGAGCCCTCGAAAAGGGGTAAGAATTCCGTATTTCAAAAAGCGAATACCAATAGAAAGAACGATAACAAATCCAGGAACCATCAAGAGAAGAGATAAAAATCCGAGCAGACGAAAAGGTTTGTAGTAGAGAGTAGAATAAAAAATAATCGAAAAAGTCCGTTTGGCGTAGAGAAAAAGATTGTGTGCAATACGAGATTTTCTTTCAGAAAAGTAAGAGACAGAAATAGGTACCTCCAAGATGGATTTTTGTTTATACCCGAGGTTCAAAAATACTTCTTGGGTATAGGTAAACTCCCCAAATAAATTGAGATGAAGGAGTGCTTCTCGTGAATAGATCCGAAAGCCGCAAGATACATCTGAATAATTACTCTTGAGTATTGAGTTGATAAGGCCACTCATCAGGCGATTGCCTCTTTGTTTTATCACTGGCATATTTGTTACCTTTGATTCTGGGAGAAATCTTGATCCAGTAACCATAGCAATATCTTTGTCAGCGAGAGCGGGGAGGAGAAGGCGAGGAATATCTTGGGGATCAAATTGACTATCTGCATCCAGAGTGATCATGTAGTCATATTTGTGTTCAATTGCAAAAGAAACTGCCTTGCGGAAGGTGATCCCGAGACCTTTATTTTGGTTATTGCGTAGTACTATAGCTCCGGCGGATGTAGCAAGTATGCCTGTATTATCGTCTGATCCATCGTCAATTACTAGGGTATCAAAATGTATGTTTAATTTTTTTAATACAGCTGTCGCATTGGCAATAACAGAGGAGATGGTTTGCGCTTCATTTTTGGCTGGGAGAAAGAGAAGAACTTTCGTATTCGAATGATTATCATTCATAAAAAAAAGTATTGAATTGTCTAGAATAATACTCCAAGGAAAGCAATTTGTCCATTTTTGGACCAATCCCAAGGCTATTTGAAAAAGTAACTTTGGGATTGGTGCCGAGTGCTGCGTCACTCGGCTGGGGTGTGGGTTAGAAACCGTCGCAGAGGCAACGCGGACCGAGGTCCGCGCTGAGCTGGTTGTACCCTCGTCCGAGAGTCCAGCTCAGATTGCAGGCAGGCTGACCAGCTTCGTTGCGCTGGTCAGCAAACCCGCACCCTGCGACAAGAATTCCCCCTCCACCTTCGGTGGAGGTGAACTCTCGAACGGAGCCGATTATGTCTTCGGCTCCGGTTATTATCGAGGCCCCGTCAGGATGGCTCCCGACGGGGAGAGTCTGCAGTGGTGGACACTCGATGGTCTGCGCTCGCTCGCAGTCCATCGCTTGGTTTCCCCAGGGGAAGTTTTCATTTTCCCCTTGGCGGTAACCCGCGTGTGTCCGCCATTCCTCCAGGGTGGGGATTCGGCAGCCGTAGAATCGGCATACCTCCTCCGCCCCCCCGAAGGTTATGCAGTTCAGTGGGTGTTGCTCCCTTCCTGGAGCACCCCAGTTGCATAATGGGTTGTTGGGCCCATTGGCAACCGGGCGCTGTGCGCACCCAATGGCGTCTCGGCAGTCGATGTAACCTTGGACGGTTACTTCCTGCCGGAACATCCGCTGGCCGTTCAGCGGGGCGGCCAGAGGCGGACAGATTTCATCGACGACGCCATCGCAGTCGTCGTCGACGTCGTTGCAGGTCTCGCGCGGCAACGGCCCGCACACGCCGCAGGCGTTGAGCAGACCTTCGTCGGTCTGCCCATCGCAGTCGTTGTCGATGTTGTCGCACCGCTCGGCGGCAGGGGCCGCCGGTTGGGCGTTGCAGCGGGTGGCATTCAGGTCTTGGCAGACCATCACGCCGGGGCGCTCACAGGCGCCTTGCCCCACACTGCACGCCTCACCGAGGCCAAAGCCCTCGTCGGTGTCCCCATCGCAGTCGTTGTCCTGGCCGTCGCAGACCTCGGCCGCAGGCAGGACCTGATCCTCGCAGGGGCCAAGTCCGCCAAGGCCGTCGCAGAGAGCCACGCCGGACTGGCAGATGCCAAATCCTTCGGTGCCCTCTGGCCCCTCGTAGCAACTGCGTCCCTCACCGGGTGCGCAGTTGCAGAAGGGTCCGTTGTCGACGCTGCCATCGCAGTCGTCGTCGCGGCCGTTGCCGCACTCGTCCTCGTCGGCGGGGAGGCGTGCATTGCACCTCTCTTGCACGCCTACGCAGGACACCACCCCCTGCGCACATACACCGAGCTGGTCGGTGGCGCAGGGGGTGCCGTCGAGGCCTTCGTCGATTTGGCCGTCGCAGTCGTCGTCGCGGTCGTTGCAGGTCTCGGGGATGGGTGGAACGGCGTTGCCAGAGCAGCTTTTTGCTCCAGCTTCGCAGCTCCATACGCCTTCTCCGCCGGGACATTCTCCGACGAAGCAGGCTTCCCCGAGGCCAAAGCCCTCGTCGATTTGGCCGTCGCAATCCTCGTCGCCGAGGTTGCACACGACCTCTTCTCCGAGAGGCTCGCCGGGCTGGGCGTCGCAGACAGGGTTGGGATCCCCACCTGCACCGCACACCATGCGGCCTTGACGGGCGCAGAGCCCGCGGCCGCTGGTGCACTGGTTGCCCAGGCCCGGCACTTCGTCGATGGTGCCATCGCAGTCGTTGTCCTGGTTATCGCAGGTCTCGGCGCTGGGAGCACCAGGACCTGCGTTGCAGCTGGTGTTGGCGAGTCCGTCACAGACGAACTGGCCTTGGCGCTGGCAAGCGCCGACACCCGCCTGACACGCATCGCCGAGGCCATCAAAGTCCTCGTCGGTGCTGCCGTCGCAATCGTTGTCGATGTTGTCGCAGGTCTCGGCGCGGGGGGCGCCGGGCTGGGCCGTGCAACCGACTCCAGGACCATGGTCTGCATCGCAGACCCTCTGACCCTGGGTTCGGCATGCTCCGACCCCGACAAAACAACCGGCCGGACCAGGGGGGAGTTCGTCCACCCGGCCGTTGCAGTTGTTGTCGATGTTGTCGCAGACCTCTGCCTGCGGAAGGATCTCTCCTTCGCAAGCCGCCCAATTGCCCTGGGCGCAGATCTGCTGACCCGCGACGCAGGCACCTACGCCTGCAGTGCCGGCAGGGCCGGAGTAGCAGACTCGCCGCTCTCCAGCCGAGCATGCGGCACCGCAGTTGATGCCCTCGTCGGTGCTGCCATCGCAGTCGTTGTCTTCGCCGTCGCAGACCTCGATGGGGAGTTCTCCACAACGCCCACAGGCGTTGAGGAGACCCTCGTCGGTGCGACCATCGCAGTCGTTGTCCTGGTTATCGCAGACTTCGGGGACGCATTGCTGCGCCCCTTGGTCTGCTTCTACGCCGAGGTCTGGGGAGACCTCGGCGTCAGCGGGACCCGCGTCTGCCTGCTCACCACCGTCGGGTTCGCACCCGGGGCGGTCGTTGCAGTTGTCAGCGGGATCGCCGCATTGGCCACAACAATTGAGGGGGAGGTCCTCATCGTTGCGGCCATCGTTGTCATCGTCCAGGCCGTTGCAGAACTCGGGGTAGCCAGAATCGGCTTCCCCGCCGTCTGCGACGGCGTCGGTTCGCTCAGCATCCGGCCGAGCATCGGGGGTGGCCATATCCGTGGCCACCGAATCGGTCCCGTCGTCGCGGGGGAGAGTGCTGTCAGCGGGGGAGCCGTCGCTCCCACCAGCACCACCCTGCCCACTGTCGGCCCCCGCTGGGGGGCCTTCGTAGGCCGGAAAGTCCTCGATGCAGCCACAGAGGCTGCATACGAGGATGTTGAGGAGAACGAGGACGGCCCTCGCTACTCCTCGACCCCGTGGGGCCATCGTAACGGATTCGGCGATTCTCCTCCTTCCTGGGCCGTGGTCACGCCGATGACCTCTGCCCATTGTTTTTTGGTTTTCAGCTTTTACAAGCCGCAAAAATAACTATTCTATCGTTACTCATGCCATTTGCAAAAATCTCAAAACCTTAGCATAAATTGACAAAAAAATCAAGTCCCAGGTATACTAAACCATATATCTTTAGTTTTTGTAAATATATGGGAGAAACATTTGTTGAACGACCGTATTATTCATATTTGGATACTTTAAGAAAATCATGGCGCGAGGATAAAGAAAATTTTCGTTATGAAACTTTTGCTGGATCGGAGTTGAAAATACCAACGCTTGAAAAAATAAACGAGACATATTCTGATGCTTTGGAAAAAATAGAAACTTTATTTGTTTTTTCTGAGGAAGAAGATGTTGTTGATGATAGTACAAGACAACAATCAGAGCAAGGAAGAATAGTAAATGGAAAAATACTCAAACCAATAAATCCTGCATTTAATAGGCAGGCCATATCAGAAATAATTGATACAATACAATCAGCTGTTTCAAAGCTTGTTATTCCTTTAGATTCTATTAACGCTATCATACCTTTTCGACCCCAAGGAGACGCACTGTCTGTCGATGAAAAGATTTCTCCTCTCGAAGAAACTGGGAATATGATTCGTCGCTACCTACGTACACTCAATGACTCTAAGAGACAATTGGCTTCCTATCGTGAAACATACGTTCCTTTACAAAAAATGTTGGAGAAGGGTGGGGATGTTGCTGTGCCTCAAGCTGTTCAATCAGTTATAAAATCACTAGAAACCTGGGATGATGTTGTAGGATTGTATAAAGACCAAGTTTCTTCTGAAATTAATCCTTTTACGAGTGAACGCAGTTCAGATTCTGTTTCAACTCAGACAGAACAACAAAAACAAAGATATAGAGAAAGAGAGGATAGTATGGTTGCTTTGCTACAAAAGTATAATGGCAAATTGCCTGTTGATATTATCAATGAACCAGAATTTGAAGCAGAAGCAGAAAAATTTTGGGAGAGTTTTAAAAATAATTTTGAAGTGTATAATTTTACTTTTTCTGTTTATCATTGTCTCAAGTTTCTTGAAAATAGACGATCTGGTCTGAATTCTCTTCTTGAAAGAATAGTATCACTTGCAAGCGTTGAGACAAAATCGTTGGAAAAAAAAGGTATCCGATTGGATATTAATGATATAGAAAAAGTACAGGATTTTCGTCAAAAGGTTCAATCTGAAATTGATTTACTTTCTCCGCATATAGCTCTTTTGTTGCAAAAAGGATTCCTGCGTAAGCGTGATTATCGAACTGATAGAATGAGATATCAATATGCTCATTTTTCTCGTGATTTTGACACATTTGAAGCTACAACAATTCCTCTTTTTGAGTATATAGCTAAAAAAGACGAACTGAGTGGTCCTTTTCTATTTGGAGCTCTGAAAAATAAAATAACTGGGCGATCACATCCACTTCTTGGAGATGAAACACCTGCTGATGCTGCAGAGAGACTTCTTGGAAGACTGTGGATGCCTCGGATTCAGAAGGATCGTCCTCATCGTCGTGCTGATCCTGCTAAACCAGAGGGAGTGAGAAGAAAGCATAAACTTCGAGAACCGAGAGGTACGAGATAAATAAACTTTCATTTATTCATTTATAAAAAAACACCCCAGACCGCGGATTTTTTTCCTATCGTAGGATTCTACAATAAGAAAAAAAATTTGTGGGGGGTGTTTTTTTTGTGCTGCGTGGGGTGGGGTGATGGATTTGGCCTGCAGCTCGGCCTGGTTCGAGTTAAAGATTTATTTTTAACCCGAACCCTGTCTCAAAGAGACCAAACTTTGCCGTGATAGGCTGCTCGTTGGTCTCTTCTTCATCGGTGAGTAGGAGGTACCCACCGAAGCCAATGGCGCCGACGGCGCCGACGAGGCAACTATTGGCAATTACTTGCCAGAGCTGCCCCGTGAAGACTTCGTCTTCCCATGCCTGCTTGTCAGGTCCAATGGAAAGACGACTGGCCTTTTCGACCTGCTCATCGCTGAGCAGGCCGAAGGTGACGAAACACCCGCCGAGAGCCAGGCTCCCGGCGAGCAAGCCAATGCCCAAGCGGTCTCGGCCGCTCAGGCCATCATCTTCCACCTGGTACTTCCAGGTTGTTACCTTGTTAGCTTCGACCATTACGGTCGTTGCTTTCAAGGTTTCACCTGAAGGTCCCTTGACGAGTACTTCGTACTCGCCAGGTGGAAGAAGGATGAAATCGTTTGCACGTTTTGGTGCAAGCAAACTGGTCTCATCCTTTTGGACGCCGATGATTTCGAAGGTATCTCCTGGCGAGAGACCTTCTATCACCAGCGTCCCGTGGGCGGGGGGGGCTGTGTTGAAGAATCGATACGCTGCCCCCAGCGTATCGATTATGGGCCGAAGGAAGAGGGCGTGTGCCGTCTCCTCCTCCAGCCTGATTTTGTTGTCTGCTGCCTGCACCATCGCAGGCAGCTGAATTATGAGGAGAACGAGGACGGCCCTCGCTACTCCTCGACCACGGTTGTCCGTGGTCATTTTGTTGGATTCGGCGATAGTCCTCCTCTCTGGGAGCCAGGCATCGCCGCCCCGGCTCCCGATTTTTTGATTGATCTCTTAGACCACACTTTTCCCTAACTACAAATGAGTAAGAAAAAATATGGTCCAAGTGAAAATTTGTCAATGAACAGCTCAATCTATCATGAAAAACAAAAGCCTGTCAATGGAAATGACAAGGTTTATGACGAAATTATGATGATTTTTTGGTCTAAATTAAGACAAAAAACGCATAATTGCTAATTAGTATACTCGTAAGGTATACTCCTCATAAGTATACTAACGAAAGTAACTTTACACAGAAAATGTTGTACATAGCTCCAAAATTGCATTTTTGGCTATTTTGCGGTATATTGATCATATATGAAAAGTAGCACCAAAAAATGGATTGAGTTTGCTCAAAGAGATTTGGACGCAGTAGAGGTCCTTTTTAATGATGAAAAGAAGAGGGGGCATCTAACAAAAAGAATGTTACTCCAATTGTAGAACATACCAAAAAAATATGCGAATATCTAAAAAGCGAAATCAAAAAATAAATAAACGAGTAGAAAAAGTACTTGCTGATTATATACCTTCTCTCCAAAAGAAAATTTCCGTAGAAGGAGTATTTTTGTTTGGGAGTGCTGCGCGGGGGCAAATGAAAAAGGAAAGTGATATTGATTTGATTGTTCTCTCAAAAGATTTTGCCAAAATGAACTTCTTAAAGAGGCTTGTATTGTTATCAAAGGCTCGTGAAAAATCTGCGACGAAAGAGGCTATGGATATTGTGGGCTACACTCCAAAAGAATTTGCACAGTTTGACAAAAGTGATTCGGTTATGCTCCGAAAGATAAAAGAAGAAGGATTTTTTGTGTAGTAAAAAAATATGAACATTCTCTACATCGGAGCTGGGTTTGTCGGGGCGTGCAGTGGTGCTGTTTCGGCGGATAGTGGACATCGTGTCCTGATTTTTGATATTGATAAAAATAAAATAGAAAAACTCTCATCAGGCGACCGCGACACCATAGAATCTTGTCTCTATGAAAAAGGGCTCGGTGATCTGATTGTACGAAATAAAGATCGGATGATGTTTACAACCGACTACTCTTTGGTTATAGATTTTCTTGATACGGCTGATGCAGTGTTTTTGTGTTTACCGACTCCTGAGTTTGGTGAAACAGGGGAGAGTGATATGAGTTTTTTTGATTTGGCTACGCATACCCTGGCTGAGGCACTTGCGAAGCGCAATAATGGCGAACAATCCAAGTATCTGGTGGTGGTAAACAAAAGCACTGTTCCGATTGATACACCAGATCGTACTTTGAAAATTTTGAACGAACAGAATGTCAAAAATGTTGGTATTGTCAGCAACCCAGAATTTTTGGTGGAGGGCAAGGCGATTGAAGGCTCACTGAAACCTGATCGCATTGTGGTCGGAGCTTTTGCACAGAGAGATTTTGATGTGATGCGCAGTGTCTACCAGAGATTTTATCATTCACCAGATGCACAATATATTGAAGTCAATCCCTATGAAGCGGCTGCGGGCAAACTCCTCGCCAATTTTTATCTTTTCAACAAAGTCGCGCTTTGTTTTGATGTGATTGGTCGCACCTGCGAGGCTTTTGATGGGTTGCAGTTTGAAAATGTTCGCAAGATTCTCATGACCGATGATCGCATCGGTACCTGGGGACTCTATGATAGTCTCTATGCTGGTGGAAGTTGTTTGGTCAAAGATGCGAGGTCTCTGGCGTTTCAGTTGGGGCAAACTGGCAAAAATACAGATCTGGTGAGTGGAAGCTATGATGCCAACAAACGGCAGCTGCAAAATTTTGTGGATCGTCTGGAGAACGAAGCTGGAAGAAATTGGGATGGACTTCGCGTCGCTATTTTGGGCCTCGCCTTCAAACGTGATACCAATGACATACGCAATTCTCCAGCGAGTGAGATGATCCAAATGCTAGAAAATAAAAACGTAAAAAGCTTTCATCTCTATGACCCATCGGCACAGGCGAGTTTTGAAATGGCTTTTCCTGCGAGCGAAAAAATACAATATTTTTCTCATGAATATGATGCTATCACCAGTGCGGATGTGATTGTGATTGCCACTGACTGGCCACAGTTTCGAGGCCTGGCAGATATTTTGATCGCAGAAAAAAAACGACCACTCATCATGGATGGTCGCCGTATGCTCCAGCATCGATACGCAGATTTGGTACAAGCTGGATTTGAGATCATTGCGGTTGGTTCACCTTTTTTGAAAAAAGTTTAAAGTTTTTTGAGATCGCCACTTTGCTTCTCCCGCCAAAGGCGGGCAAGCGCGATGACAGTTATCTTTCTATGATTACATTTGAACAATTGAAAAATAAACAAGAAAAAGTCTGTGTCCTCGGCCTTGGCTATGTGGGACTGCCTCTCGCGGTTTTGCTTTCCAAACATTTTTCGGTGATTGGTTTTGATATTGATGCAAAAAAAATTGAAGAGCTGAAAAATGGTATAGAAAAAATGGGTGAAGTCGCCCCAGATGAGCTGCAGAGCGGAGATATTGTTTACAGTGATGATCCGACTGTTTTGTCACAGGCAAAATTTATTATTATCGCTGTACCAACTCCAGTGGATGCGGACAACAAACCAGATTTGAAAATTTTACAAAAAGCCTCAGAAATGGTTGGCAAAAATCTTTCTGGTGGCAGTATTCTTTCTTTTGAATCAACTGTGTATCCTGGAGTCACAGAAGAAATTTGTGGCCCGATTGTCGAAGCTGCTTCAGGGCTGAAATGTGGCGTGGATTTTGCGCTCGCGTATTCACCAGAGCGCGTGAACCCAGGAGACAAGACCCACACGATTGAAAATGTTGTCAAAGTCGTTTCGGGCCAAAATGCCGAGACACTCGAAGTAGTCAAAGGCGTGTATGGAAGCATTACCAATGTTTTTCCGGCTGTTTCGATTCGTGTAGCCGAGGCGGCCAAGGTGATTGAAAATACGCAGCGTGATCTCAATATTGCTCTGATGAATGAACTCGCTATTGTCTTTAATAAAATGGGCATCAGTGTGTATGATGTCCTTGCCGCAGCAGAGACCAAGTGGAACTTTTTGAAATTTTATCCAGGCCTCGTCGGTGGGCACTGCATTGGTGTTGATCCGTATTATCTGACCTACAAAGCCGAACAGGTGGGGCACACCGCAGAAGTGATTCTCGCAGGCCGTCATACCAATGATTCGATGCATGCATTTGTGGCAGAAGAAATTATCAAGCGTGCTACGAAATTAGGAAAAAATATTTCAGAGGTTTCTTTTGTGATGTTGGGTATTACTTTTAAAGAAAATGTCAAAGATGTTCGCAATTCCAAAGCAGCACTTCTTCATGATGCTCTCAAAGCAAGTGGAGCTCGTGTTACTGTCTATGATCCACTCGCTGATAGTAGTCATGTCAAACATGAATATGGTATTGATCTTGAAATAGATAAAGCAAATTTGCCAAAGGCAGATATTTTGGTGGTTACGGTTGCTCATGATGAATTCAAAAATTTGAGTGTCGATGAGTTGAAACAAATGGGAAACAGTGATATGCTCCTCTCTGACATCAAGCATATTTTTGACCGAGAAAAAATTGAAAATGCTGGGATGCATTACTGGAGTCTCTAATTTGTATTTAAAATTTTTGTATGAAATATCTTATTACTGGAGGTGCGGGTTTTATCGGGACCAATCTTGCTCTCGAGCTTTTGAAACAAGGTCATGATGTGCGGGTTTTTGACAATTATGCCGGTGGGAGAATGCACGAGCGAGTGATTGAAGGCGTGGAATATATTGAAGGAGATATTCGGGATCGTGATGCCTTGACCCAGGCCCTGCAAGGAATTGATGGCGTTTTTCACATGGCAGCATTGCCTCGTGTGACTTTTTCTGTTGAAAATCCAGAACTCACTCATGATGTGAATGTCAATGGAACCCTCAATGTATTGCTCGCTGCACGAGAGGCTGGGGTGAAACGTGTTGTTTTTTCTTCATCTTCTTCCACATATGGTGATCAACCAGTATTTCCTCTCGTAGAAGATACGATGGTAAAAAAACCAATTGCTCCATATGCATTGCACAAGTTCATTGGCGAGCACTATATGCGCATTTTTTCTGAGCTCTACAATCTGCAAACTGTTTCGCTGATTTATTTCAATGTCTATGGACCACTGTGTGATCCAAATGGTGCTTATGCTCTGGTGATTGGAAAATTTTTGGATCAGAGAAAAAAAGGTCAGCCTATGACTGTGTGCGGCGATGGTGAATATTTTCGTGACTATACTTATGTGTCAGACGTTGCTCGTGCCAATATTTTGGCCATGACCAAGGAAACGGTTGGAAAAGGGGAAACCATCAACATTGGAAATCATGATCCACATTCAGTCAATGAAATAGTACAGCTCATTGGTGGAGATTTTGTCAATGTTCCACCTCGTCCAGGGGATGGAAGATTTTTCAAAGCAGATATTACCAAAGCCAAAGAACTTCTTGGCTGGGAACCTACTATCAAACTCGAAGAGGGCATTGGTATGCTCAAAAAAGAGTGGGGGATTGAATAATTTTTGGAAAAAAAACCGGTCGCCTCAGGCGGTCGGTTTTTTTATATGTGACTATGACTATTTTTTGAGAGAGTCTCGTATTTCGCGGAGAACCAGGATTTCTTCGCTCGGTTCAACGGGTTTTGCATCTTCTTTCTTTTTGAGTTTGTTCATCTGCCTGATGACAATAAATATGGTGAAAGAAATAATAAAAAAGTTTAGGAGAGTACTCAAAAAATTGCCATAATTGAGGGTAACTGCAGTCGTTGATTCGGTCGCTGCTCGGAGTGTGAGGGAGAGGTGTGAAAAATTGATTCCACCGATGAGTACTCCAAATGGTGGCATGACAATATCTTCGACAAAAGAACTTACAATCTTGCCAAAAGCAGTACCGATGATCACACCAACGGCAAGGTCGATCACATTTCCTTTGAGTGCAAATTTTTTGAATTCGTTGAACATACTGTGAATGTTTTTTAAGAAATTCTTATCAAAAAAGCGGACAATTCTTCAAAGAAGAAGATGTACAAGATAGCTACTCCCAAAAAAATACTTGCCAGAAAAAACTGTGAGACGCAGGCGAGCCAAAAGCTCGTTGGTTTTTTACTCTTTTCAAAAGTAAAAATTTTCCACACAATTTTGCCTTTTTTTATACTTGTTAGCAAATTGTAGTAAAAATAGAGTGCTATCGCGAGAAGCACATAGGGTTTCCAGTCGGTCATATATTTATTTTTAATATAGAATAATTCTAAGATATCATTCTTATTGGAATTTTTCAATATCTAGGATTAATGTAATTTATTTTGTATAGTCTTTGAAAAGATACGTATAATATCCAACCATTTCTCGGGGAATAGAATACAAATCGCGTATTTCAGGAAACATGTTTGCTTTAGCACCATATATTGAATCTATCCCAATTTTTTGAATTGCAAGTTTGGACCGCAGGATGTGGTAATATTGCGAGACGACAATCACGCTTTCGATATTTTTTTCTGCTGCGATTTTTTTGAGGTTCATTGCTGTTGCGTAGGTAGTAGCTCCTTGGTTGTCAGTAATTATATTTTCCGACTTTATTCCTTCTTTCATCAAATAATCCTTCATCACTTGTGCTTCATCATAGCCTTCTTTTCCAATTCCACCACTGACAATGATTAAGGGGGCCATATTTTTTTTGTAGAGTTCTGCGCCTTTGTTCAGTCTGCTTTTCAATCTTTCAGATGGTACTCCTGTTGTTTCAACTTTATTTCCAAAGATCAAAACTGCATCAGATTGACTCACATTATCAAATAACCCAACCCAAAGAAGCGCTGTAAAGTGAATCACGAGCCATGCGATACAAAAGAGTATGAAATATTTTATGACTGATTTCATTTTCATAATCATTCAACACCTTTCGATTGATTAAAAAAATTATCAATAAGAATCATTGCCTCCTCGAGTGTTGCATAGTGTGCAATTTTGATGTTTGCATTGCCACCAATCATGGCCGACAAGCGTTTATTTGGCTCTGTGCGATACAAACACAACATTTTTTTATTCATGTCTTCGGCTTTACTGATTTCATATCCCACTCCGAGTGATGGTGTAGAAACTTCGGCAATGACCACATCTGCTTCTCGGAGCCAGGCCATATCGCGGGTATAAATACCATGATCTTGTAAAATCGTTTCTCCAAACTCGGTAAGATTTTTTTCACCAATATGTTCTGTGAGTACTTGCCCATACTGAGATATATATTGGATAAGTTGAAGATAGAGCTCCTTATCATCTCTTCCTCCACGAATAGAACCAGCAAAATATATTTTCATATTAAATTTTTAAGGAGTGCTATTTTTAGAAATTTTTGCTATTGCTAAATTTTGATCAAAATTACCTGTATCGATTTGTCTTACTGCCAAACCTTGATCATCATTCATGTCTTGTATAAGTCCTTCCTTCCCATTTATTGCATCGAGACTCGCTACAAGAATGATAGATGTGTCTCTTTGTGCTCCTGAGATTTCACGAGTTAATCCACGTTGAGTTTCAAAATAGTCACTCGTCCAATAGTATTCAGGTTTTGGCTTCGTCGATGGTTGTGTTCTACGGAAAAATAATACTTGAGAAGGATCAATTCCTTGGCTTCGTAAATATTCTACATTGATCCTTTGACCTGATTGAGCTCTGCGGGTTCTACCATCAGAATGTGTAGTTTCTGGTATATGTACTTCATCGCCGAGCATTCCAGAATTATCACCGTTCCATCTTTTTCTACGTTCTGGAGTAATGACGTTCAAAAATTTACTCATGTTGATGATATATCCTTGTAGTGTTTCTGCATTGTTTTGTATTGCTTCGGGCAGGGAGGTAAAAAAATCTCGATCTTTGAAATAATCGAGTACAGACGGATCCACTTGTTCCCCTTGTTCTTGGATAGATCTCGCAAGCTCGTCGATTTTCTCAGTAATTTTAGGATCCTGGGTTTTTTCTCTAGACATTTTTATCTGTAATAAAAGATTTTCAAAATCCATAAGAGAAATTTTGTAAAATATAAATTGCTTCAGCTATTATGTCTCATTATACACATTACTTTCATAAATATGCAAGGATAAATTTGTCTGCCGAGAGACTTGATTTTGACCCTCTTTGGTGGTATAAAGAAGGTACTTTATGAAAGATACTGATCAGATAAAAGACAAAATTGACGTTGTAGATTTGGTGGGGGAATATGTGGCTTTGAAGCCGGCTGGGGTCAATTACAAGGGCCTGTGCCCATTCCACCGCGAAAAATCGCCTTCTTTTATGGTCAACCGCGAACGCCAGCGTTGGCATTGTTTCGGTTGTAACAAGGGCGGAGATATCTTTACTTTTCTCCAAGAACTCGAAGGCATGGAATTTGTCGAAGTGCTCAAGCATCTGGCTGATCGAGCTGGGGTAAAACTCGAAAATGCCCGTGGAAATGAAATTCAAGGAAATCAAAAAAATCGTCTCAAAGAAATATCTGAGCAGGCAGCAAAATTTTTTCATGAGTTTCTCATTCGTATGCCAGCTTCACAAGCTGCACGCGAATATTTACAAAAGAGGGGACTCACCGAAGAAACCATCCAAAAATGGCGAATTGGTTTTATCCCTGATCAGTGGGAACTCCTCACCCAATATCTGCTCAAAAAAGGGTATGGGGTAGAAGATCTGGTCGCCTCTGGCTTGACCATCAAAAAAGAAGGTGCCATGAATGGCCGAGGATTTTATGATCGTTTTCGAGGGCGCATCATGTTTCCGATTTTTGATATGTATGGATCAGTGGTTGGTTTTACTGGGCGAGTGCTCGTGGAAACAGAAAAATCTGGTGGCAAATATGTCAACACTCCTGAGACTCCTATTTATAACAAATCGAGTATTGTTTTTGCTCTCAATTTTGCCAAAAATGTTATCAAAGAAAAAGATCTGATCGTGCTGGTCGAAGGACAAATGGATGTGATTGCCTGCCATCAAGCAGGAATGGAAAACGTCGTGGCAACGAGTGGTACTGCCATGACAGAAATGCAGGTGAGACTGCTCAAACGCTATAGTGACAACATGGCCCTCGCCTTTGATGCGGATAGTGCTGGGCAAAATGCTGCCAAGCGTGGAATAGATATTGCGCTCACCGAAGGAATGAATGTGAAGGTGATTCGTATTCCCGAAGGACAAGGCAAAGATCCTGATGAATGTATCAAACAAAACAAAGAAGTTTGGTTTCAATCAGTGCAAAATGCACGGGACATCATGGTTTGGTATATTGAGCGGGCATTTTCTCTCCATGACATCAAGACTCCTCAGGGAAAGCAAAAAATCGCTGCCGATGTCTTGGCAGAAATTGGACGTATTCCTTCGGCTATTGTTCAGGATCACTGGCTCAATGATCTTGGGGGCAAACTTCAAATCGACACTTCTGTGCTTCGTGAAGAGCTTCGTCGTATGATAGAAAGGCAAAAGCCAACACCATCCTATCCTCATCAATCACCAAAAGCTCAAGAAAACCGGCCTACTCCAGAAACCCCAAAAACTCGCATAGAATCCCTGTTTGAGCGGGTTCTTGGGCTTCTTTTTTCACAGCCAGAAAAAGCTCCGCTCTTTTTCCAAAAATTTGAGGATAATTGGGTAAAAAGCACTCGTTATGCCCCTCTTTACGAAAAGATGAAATTGGGGTATACTATGGGAAATACAGATTTTTCTGGTCTAAATTTGGAGCATGGCGAAGAAATTGCGATTCTTTTGATGCATACAGAACTCGATGGCAACTCCACCGAGGTTTTTGATATAAAAAAAGAATTTGAGATAATTTCAGGTGAAATAAAAAATGAGTGGGTGAAGCAGAAAAGAAAAGAAATCACTCGTGCTCTCGAATTGGCTGAAAAAGAGGGGCGAAAAGAAGATGCCCAGGCACTTTTGCAAGAGTTTCAACAAATTAATTAATCTTTGTTATAAATAAATTAAATTTTTTATTTCGGTGGAGTTCTTTTTTCAGAATACCGCAGTAAACTTTGTTGGGCCGTTCGCTCGCCCAGCGAGCTTGCTCACTACGTAGCTCGTGTCCTCTCTCGGCCTTTGGCCTCGAACCATGCCCGGACACTTCGCTAATGTGCCCAAAAAGTTTCTGCGTTCTATCCTTTAAAAAAATAACATCCACCTGTAATTTAAAAAATTCAATTTATTTAGAACATTTGTTTCTTTTGTGTTCAAAAAACTCAAGACGACAATTCAAAAAAAGGTAGTCACAACGGCTGCCAAACTCAAAAAAACAGCCTCAAAGGCTGATTCTGTTCGTGCCAAAAAGGCACCAAAACCTGCTTTAAAACCAAAGCAGAAAACTACAAAGATCGTAAAAAAGTATAAAGTACCACCAAAATATCAGGCGAAAACTCGAATTTTGGTAGCTTCTGAACCACTCGATCCACCAACTGAATCTCAGATGTGGCATTTGATCGAAAAGGGACGAGGTCGAGGATTTTTGACTGAGACTGAAATTTTTCAAACTTTTCCGCGTCTCGAAGAATATCTTCCTGAATTTGAAGGATTTGTTGATGCACTTGAATATAGTGGGGTGAATATTGTTGAAATCAAAACTGGACTTTTGGGACAAGTAGCTGAGCATAAAAAGATTTTGGAATCAGTCCAAGGTGACCAGCCTGATATGGCAGATGGAGTATTTGATCTTGGAAATATTGCACAGGACTCTATTCAAATGTACTTGCGAGAAATTGGAAAAATTCCTCTCCTTTCAGCTGATGACGAAATATCTTTGGCAAAACGAAAAGAAATGGGGGATAAGGCTGCTGAGCGAAAAATGATTGAAGCCAATCTTCGTCTCGTTGTTTCTATTGCCAAAAAATTTGTGGGCAAACAGCTTACACTCCTCGATCTCATTCAAGAGGGGAATATTGGACTTTTTCGTGCGGTCAAAAAATTTGACTATCGCAAAGGATACAAATTTTCTACTTATGCGACGTGGTGGATTCGTCAGGCGATCACTCGTGCACTGGCTGACCAATCACGCACCATTCGTATTCCTGTGCACATGGTCGAGACGATCAATCGTTTCAAACAAACACAGAGGCGCCTTTTGCAAGATCTTGGACGTGATCCAACGCCAGAAGAATTGGCAGCTGAAATGGGTGAAGAAGTGGAAAAAATTCATCATATTATCAAAATTTCACAGGATACGATTTCACTCGAAACTTCAGTTGGAGACGATGGAGACGATGATTCTTCGCTTGGAGATTTTATTGAAGATATCAAAAATGCGTCACCTTCTCATGTGGCAGGAGTAGAGCTTTTGCGTGGATATATCAAAGAAGCTGTGGCAGATCTTTCACCACGTGAACAAAAAATTCTTGAAATGCGTTTTGGTCTTGCCGATGGTGTTCAGCATACACTCGAAGAAGTAGGAAAAGAATTTGATGTTACTCGTGAGCGTATTCGTCAGATTGAAGCCAAAGCACTTGAAAAAATCCAAAGCTTTGATGTTATCCACAAATTGAGAGATTATTAAAAAAAAGAGACTTCGGTCTCTTTTTTCTTTTTATCGTTTTTGTGCTATACTTATTTGCAAAGAACGTGTAAACGTTTCAAATCTTGTTTATGCCAATTTTTCAAAAAACCGAAGGATATTTGGGAGTTGATCTTGGTGCAGGTGGAATCAAAATGGTAGAACTGCACAAAAACAAAGGACGTCCGCAGCTCTGGACCTATGGGGTTGCTCATCAGTCTTTGGATATACATCCACAGCTCGCTCCTCGTATTGAGGAGGCTCTGATGGTTCCAAATATACAAACTTCTTCAACCGCTTCTGCTGAGGCTATTGCCAAAAAAGGCATGCCTGCCGTCTCTCTTCTCACTCCTGATGATATTGTTCGTACCAATGAATATGCTCATATTTTGAAAACCCTCGCTGATCAATCCAAAGTAACGACGCGTCGTGTGACTGCCAGTCTGCCTGTTTCGCAGGTGTTTCATGCGGTTATTACACTGCCCGTGATTGATGAAAAAGAAATTGATACGCATGTCAAAGCCAAAGCACAAAAAATGTTGCCATTGCCACTCGAAGAAATGCAGGTAGTTCATCAAATTATAAAAGATCCCTCACCAAATGGTCAAAAAGAAAAATATCTTCGTATTCTGATTACTGCTGCACCAAAGCGATTGATTGCTTTTTATACGACTATTTTTCAAAAAGGTGGATTTGAACTCCAAGAGCTCGAGACCGAAGCCTTTGCTATTGAACGGTGTCTCGTTGGTCGTGATGGTGGTACTGTTATGGTGATAGATATTGGAGCAGAGAGAAGTAATTTTTTTATCATGGATAAGGGAGTTCCTGTGACTCATCGCAGTATTCAGACTGGGGGAAATAGCATGGATCTGACACTCGCAGCAGCACTTGGAATTGAACCAGAAAAAGCCGGACAAATAAAATATGATCTTTCTTCGATGAAAGGAGCAAAAATTCCGATGGATATTTGGGCACCGCTGTTTGATCCGATTATCAAAGAAATTCAATATGGATTTGATCTGTTTCTCAGTCAATCTGGCAATGAACAAAAACGGCCAGAAAAAATTATTTTGACAGGCGGAGCAGCACTCTTTCCACCATTTAGTCAGTATATTCAAGAACATTTTCCTCTCAAAGTATTTGTTGGTGATCCGTGGGCCCGAGTTGTTTACCAGCAGGGATTGCGTCGGGTCCTCGACAAAGTCGGGCCTGGCATGGCTGTTTCGATTGGTCTTGCTATGAGAAATATTGTTTGATTATGAAAACACAGCCACATATTTTGATTGCAGAAGAAGATCTTTTTCTTGGAAAAATTTATAAAAAAAAATTGGAAGAATCTGGGTACAAAGTGACCGTTGTAGATAATGGAGAATCTTGTATTCGAGAGGTTCAGAAAAAAAATCCACGACTTGTGGTGATGGATATTTTGCTTCCACGTGTAGATGGGTTTGAGGTAATTCATACACTCAAAAAAAATGCCAAGACTGAACATATTCCTGTTGTGGTATTTACTCATCTTGGTCAAAAAGAAGATGTAAAAAAAGCACTTTCTCTCGGAGCAAGTACGTATCTGCTCAAATCACATGGAAAGCCGGAGGATTTGCTGGCCAAAATACAAGAAATTTTAGAAAAATAATTTATTCTTAAAATATTTTCTATGGTACAAAAAAAGGGGTTCACCCTCATTGAACTTTTGGTGGTGATTGGTATCATTGTATTTTTGTTTGTACTTGGCGTGATTGCACTTGGGTCAGTGCGTCAAATGGCACGTGATTCAATGCGTCTCGATAATCTGCGTGTGATCCAAGCAAAACTTGAAAGATATTTCTCAGATAATAATGCTTATCCAATCGTGGCTGCTCCTGGTGTGGTCTTGGGTGATCCTTCAGTGAGTTGTCTGAGTCGAAGTGGATTTGCTCCTCGAGGATGTCCTGAGCCATATATTGATGTCATTCCATCAGATCCTGGAGATGGAAAATATATTTATGTGAGTACGGATGGGGCAAGTTATGTGATTAGTGGAAATTTGGAAGGGGAAGTCAATGGACTTAAGGGGCCGATCAAGGTTACTCCTTCAGGGATTCAATGAGTTAGAATTTACAGGATTGGCGCATTGC
>JACCDN010971199.1_pt1 | contig 33950 bp, 31 predicted proteins | sample 7441691 | NCBI WGS metagenome assembly JACCDN01 (sample SAMN15323439, study PRJNA562643) | freshwater metagenome | isolation source: river surface water | place: USA:Blue River Watershed | collected 2017-08-16
TATGCCTCAGACGGATACTACACCAGTACCTATCACACTCGATACTATCAGTGATATACCAGCCAATACGACTGCTAAGGCTCGTTTTGGTAATTATAGCACATCCATGACCAACACGATCGTATCCCACCGGAATAGACGACAGTGATGGAGTATCGCTACATCGCTCTGATTGATGACGGTCTTCTCGATTGTAGGGGTATTTTTCTTTCTCCGAGCGAGGATGATGGTCATGGCAGTCGATCCTGTTATGCGTGATAGGCCTCTCGCACAGACATATAGAGTCATCGTCACGACTCTCGATACCTGGACGTCATATCCAGGGATACAATCCCTCGCATCATCGCTTGCGAGTGACGTGACGATGGATACTTTTCGTCAGCTACAGGCATCATCGGTGCCTTATATCTTCACCAAGGATATCGCTGATGAGAAGATGTCGTCATTGCTCTTGTCCGTGATCCGTCAATCGACACTTTTGCGTGATACACAGACAGAGATAGCGAAGTATGGTTTTCTCGATCCAGAGATTATGTCCTTGCTCCATACCGATCATAGTCCTATCCCTATCATTACATCACTCCATACGGTAGAGACGATCAAGTTTGGCACTGCATTGAAGATGTTCTCGCTTTTGGATACCTTTGTCGAACAAGCAAGTCGTCTGCTGTCACTCCCCAAGACGGCTATGACGACTGCTATAGATGCATACCTCCAGAGAGGTGAGTCGGATATAGCTCGTTTTTTGACGATGTGTTATCTCAATCCCTATGAGACATTGCCTGACTGTAAGCAAGTAGGTGACTTCGCCAATTATTTCCGTTTCGAAGAGCAAAATACATCATTTGATCCATCATTATTTACGAAGATCATGTCGCTCATCGACACGAGGCTAGAGCAGAGTGAATTACCGAGTCTACAGATAGAATTTGACCGCTTTACTCCCAACGCTCAGTCGCTTGGTTTCCGTGTCATCGTCAATACATTGCCTGAAGATGAGAGAGATTTTCTCCAGAAATGAATCATCAATCCACATATCTTTATCATCAGTCAGCTCGTCAACCTCCTCAAACAGTCGCTCTTCGTCATCGGTGATGCTATCAATGTCAATACGCTCAATATCCAGAGGACGACAATTACGATAGGTGATATCCAAGTACCAGTGAGTACATCCAAGATGCAATTCAATCTCCCTCTTCAAAACAATGCACAAAGAGAAATATCTGACTTTTATCAATCACAACGCTAATATATGATCCCGTCTTTTTCTTTTTCTTGACGAAAGCAGTGGTATAGTGACTATGAAAAGCTACTCTATAGTATAGTCACTGTACTCGTAGCATTAGCGATGCTCGTATCTTTGGGATATTATATATTCACGAGTTATAGGATCAATGCTCAAGCAGATAATCTGACACAGATGAGATACTATGACATGTCGAGTATCGCTCGTAATGAGGTCCTCAAAGACTCACTCCCATTGCGACAGACTATAGACGATGTCGTCGGATATGCTACTACGCTGAGTGAGAAAGCATCATCATATGCGAGTTATCGCAAAGAGCTATCATTGCCCTATACGTATTTTCTCCATTATATCTATACACCATCGCTCAATATCTGGAAGGATCCTTTTAGTCAGCAGATAGATACTGATCTGATCGGTGACAAGTACCTCCAAAACAATCCCTACAACGATATCGAGCTTATCCAAAAATGGACAAACTTCTTCAAAGATATGGGGAGTGTCGATCAATACAATACTATTACCAATATCACTATTGGTACTCTCACACCCCAGTCAGGTAATTTCTTTGGCATTCCTATTACTGTCCAGTTTGAGACTCCCGATAGGCGTTCATTTCTGCTCTTGGTCAATAAACTATCGATGACATCCTATGCGGATAATGTCTCATTGATAAGCGAGTTTATGTACAATCTCCGAGATGCGATCAAGCAGGAGAGATCGACATTTATCGAAGAAACACGTACATCTATTACTCTTTCATGAGTAAATAGCGATGATGCGTTCATAGGCTATATGCTCTATCAGCGAGTCTATCATGATGCAGATATAGCATGAATACTCGATGCTACTATCATCAACAAAGCTATGGCTCAGACTGCATGATGTACGGACCAGTCTGCCGAGGAATGTCTCTATCTCTTTAGAGACAAATATAGGAGCGTTCCCTATCTCGCATATGGTATCGGTAGATGATGAACCGATGTCGTCGCATGACTCCAAAACTTTCTCCAAGAATTGCCGCCATTGATTGCTATCAATAGTTTCTCCTTCGATCTCAAGCAAAAGAAAGCATTCGGAAGAAATCGTGATAGTGGTTATAAGTGAACGATCACTATTATGGTCTATGGCAAAGATGTGTCGCCTGATGCTATGACAGAGATTGCTGATCTGCTCTGAAAGAAATGTTTTCGTGATGCTGCACCTATGTCTATCGAGGCATGACAGCAGAGAGTAGAGGAGTTGATCAATGATCTCGATACTGCGAGTATCAATATGAAGAGATCAAATCAAATACAAGATATGAAGAAATACTTCGCCAGCATAGCATCATCGTATGAGACACTCTCGCATTATAAGAAAGTGATTAGACTATTCGAAGTGTATAGGACTCTCTCAGAAGGCAATGCTTGCGATATCGTCAGTACACCTCTTGTCTGATGAGCTGATGCGGACATTCTATCTGGTAGTTTTGCGACGTCATGAGCTGATGAAGCTATCCTTATCCCATAAAATACCAAAAAATACCTTGTAATAGCTACCCATAGTATGTATAGAGAGTATATTCATGTTCTATGAAATGCTCTTTTTTTTAATTTTTTTGTAGTGTGCTATGAAATGGTATAAAAACTCATTAGTCTGGTTTGTTGTTTTGTTTGTCCTTTCGCTTGGTATTATTTTCTTCGTGAAGAAGGAATTCAATCCTCAGACGAATACATCATCATTTACTATCTGATCAGATGCGTGGAAGCACTTCCGCAAGGGTATGGACATTGCAGGATGAGTCAAACTCACCTATAAGATAGATTTCAGCAAATATGATCAAATCTATACAGATGCAGCAGAGCGTGAAATAGCAAAAAGATCCGCTATGGATATCATCCTCCAAAACATCGACAAGAGGGTATCTGCATTGGGTGTTAGTGATTATCAAGCTCTACCTAAGAAGATCGGTAGTGATTATTATATCGCAGTAGAGATCGGATGAGTATATTCACTCGATGCTGCCAAAGAGATTATCGGCAAGACTGTCGAATTAGAATTCAAGGTGTCTGCTGATACTGCACCAAATCAGAAAGAGCTCGTTGCTCAGAAAGCGAGTCAGGCAAAAACACTTTTTGCCGCTATCAAGGCAGATCCTGCAAATGTCGCACAGCTCGTCATGGGCAAAGAATCGGATGATGTCTATGCACAGTATTTCTCATGAGTGAATATCGATAACTTACCACTAGTCTACCAAAATAATCGTGCAAAACTCTTGAAGGCAAAAAAATGAGATGTGCTAGATTTCTGACTAGGCGTCTATATGAAAGCGGAGCCGACAGCATTTGCTACGACGGGCGAGACGAGTGTCAGATGATATAGTCTGACTATTGTCGATGATGTCGTCAAGACGGAGACAGCTACGGGTGTCGTGACGCTCGTGAATGCGACAGATATTTTCGTCAGTGAGAAGCCGAGTCGGATCACTGCAGTCGATGCCAAGACGAAGAAAGTTCTCAATGGAGCTTTCTTTAGATCAGCAGGTGTGACGCCATGACAGACTGGTAGACCAGTAGTGACTATCAACTTTAACGATGAAGGGAAAGAAATATTTTGTAATCTCTCTACTGCACATGTCGGCAAGCAGATGGCAATATTTGTCTGATGACAGTTACTGACAGCACCAAATATCAATGAACCTATTTGTGGATGATCGGCACAGATTGATGGACAGTTTACTACTGCATCAGCCAAAGAGCTTGCAGACTGACTCAATGAGGGAGCATTGCCAGCACCGCTTATTCTTTCACAAGAAGAGAAAGTATCAGCATTGCTTGGTGAGAATGCTTTGCTCGGTGCTGGGTACGCGACAATAATTTCACTTATCCTGATCTTTATTATGCTTTTCATTATGTACGAGCGAAGATTAGCATTGGTCGGTGTGATAGTATTGCTTTCGTATGCAGTATTCTTATTGGCAGCATTTAAGATGATTGATTATGCATTATCATTGAGTGGTATTGCTGCTATTATACTTTCTTTGTGAATGGGTATAGACGCAAATATTCTTATGTTTGAGAAATTCAAAGAAGAACGTCTATCAGGTAAGTCATGGTTGGCATCCGTCGATGTTGCACATGATAGGAGTTATACAGCTATCTTTGATGGTAATGCTACTACTTTTCTTATATTTGTGATACTCTTCTTGATGGGTATGAGTATCTTCAAAGGATTTGGTTTTGCTGGTATGATTACATCATTATTGATTATCATAGTCAATGTCCCATTGACGAGAAAGATTCTCGATCAGATGAAAAAATAATTTTTTCCTTGCATTAAACGATGAGATCATTACGATGATCTCATCTTTTTTATTTTCATTTTTTGCTTGTTATGAAGCTTCAAAGTCTTTTTACTGCTATGTTGCATAGTGTCTGGTTTCGTCTGATCGCATGATCGATGCTTGTATGAGTTGTTTTTCTCGTATGATATGAATCCTATCATGCATATATGCTCAATCATACATATTACTTTGATATGCTCGATACGACCAAAAATCGAGGCATCGTATTTTGGATGCTCGTCTGTGCATGTATACCTGTCGGGACGATACTTCGATCATGACGCTTGTCTCTCAAGTATGTTAGTATCGCTACTGTTATTGCGTTACTTCTCTCATGACTTATTCATAGCTCCTATAAATGAGGGAGTGTCTGATGATGATGGATAATACAAATGTTTTATACTATCATATTGATTATATTTATATGACTGATGTTGGTAGGTATATATACTGTAGGAGCATGGTTCTATGAACGTTTTCTATCCAAGAAGATCGCGACTCGATATGATGTACTTTTCGTGACAGGTATATGACTCTGTCTTTTCCTTTTGCTCAACTATATTCTCGTTTTGTCGCATCTCTTCTATCCGATTGTTGCACGAGTACAGCTATGAGGAGTTATCTATCTCATCTATACAAGACGAGATCTCTGTCAGAAAGCATCTTCATTGCTCGAACCTATAGCTGATGTATTTCAGAAAGAAAGTATGTGGAAGTGGATATTTGTTGTGCTTTTGGTGATTAGCTTTGCCTATTTCTTATTTTGATTTCATCTGTCTTTCATCCCGTACTCGACCGCATGGGATGCAAATCATGCCTATATGTATATTCCCAAAGTATGGGCAGAGAATCACGGCTTCTTCCGAAAAGATTGACCTACTTCTGCTCCATATCTCTGGATGATCTATATATCCTATCGATTCTCACTGATGCAACCATTATCGAAAGTACTCGGTTTGGCACCTGATACTGTCGCAGTAGTGCTAAACTTTATGAGCTGACCATTGGCATTAATCTTTGGGCTTGGTGCTTTGCGTAAAGTTAGTAACTTTTTCCTTCCTTCGTTAGTATGATGATGAGATGCAAAGAATGATGTCACTCTGACACATCTCCCATTTGCGTTGGGATGGATGTATTTCTTGTTATGGTTGATGAGTGGTATGGGAGCATTTCTCGTCTTTGTCGACAACAAGACAGACCTCGGTGTGATGGCATTATCCATGGTTGCATTGATGGGTTGATTTCTCTTTCTCAGTAAGACGGGTGACACCCATACACATCACAATGCTACACATGAGAGAGATACGACTATATATGCTATCTTATCGTGAATATTCTTTTCAGCAGCAGTGATGGCGAAGCCGACAGCTTTCCAAGATGTCTTGATCTTCGGACTCTTGATGGTTGCATTGCGATGGAGTCGAGTCGGTGCGACATGATTGTTCTTTATTGTACTCGGTGCATTTGCTAAGCTGAAAATTCTTGGTATCGTATTCTTTCTTACCCCTGCGACAGGTAGCTTCCTCATCCTCATAGGAGTGGCGATATGTGTCCTTGCAGTGATTCTCACTCTGATGAAATCATCGAGATCGGACAAAAACTTGCGGTGATGGATAAAGCCAGTAGTTATACGATGAGCAACTATTCTCGTATCGCTTATGATAGTGAAGTTGCCATATCTGATACCGAGTAGTGTCATCAATAACACATTGACGCCGACAAATGTCGTCAAATGACTGATCATGGGATATAATGAAGATAATAAGTGAGATACGACAACAGTAATTGATGAGACAGTGAGACAGTGACACAGTCCCTTTTTGCTCGCTGCAAATGATGAGGTAGCAGAGATGCTTGTGACACAGATGCAGGGTAATAGTGGAGAAGTTTCCGTATCACCTCTCTCTCTTCGTCCAGAAGCATGTACACTGAGCAATGCCGGTCTGACATCTGACACACTTATGGATAATCTCCCTGAAGTAGTAGGATGAGGTATTGTCGAGGATCTCGGGAGATATATAGGTTTCGGACAAAGAGTCTTTACTGACCCATCGACACGATCAGCCAAAGAGAGGAGCGAATATGGCTTTATTCGTCTTGGCTACCCTCTGCTTCGTCTTCTTTATCCTGCTCCAGCGTTAGGTCAAGCTCCTCGTTGTTATGGATCTGATGAGTTGGCGTTAGCATTATGTCAGGACCCATCATTATTGGTCAATGTGTCGCCCGATACGCTTTCTGATCTACAACAAAAAACTTCTTCATGATCGCTCGGTAATGAAGTGATCGCTCAGCTTGTGAGACGTCATGATCGTCTCAGAGAGACATCCACATATCAGTCAGATCTTCCTGTTTTTATTACTGATATACAGAAATCTCTCAACGATTATATGCAGTCTCGTATTGTGCAGGTGTCTAGAGACAATAATGGGAAAGTATCTATGGCGATTCCTTATGGTATGCTCACGCCATTGAATGTGATCTTTAATCGATCTTTACAAAATCTCAGTTCCTATTATACGGATATCGGCTTTGTGTGGATTATTTCTCTTTTGTTGCTCTTGATTGGTTTGGTATCTACAGCTATCTATCGTCGTTATCAGCTCTTTGTATTGCATTTGGTGACACTCTTTGGTTGGATCATCCGATGGATGATAGCAAGCGGTATCATCTGGTATGCGGTGGGTATCGTCGCATGGACGCTCTTTACGAATGCATTGTATATGAGTTCTCTGTTGTCTGCATATCGTCATGAGAAAATATCATGAAAAAGTATTTCATCTATCATACGATCTCTGCTAGCACTTCTCATCATCTATGCTTTCGTTCAGACGCTCTTCAATCTTATCAGAATGGCATCACAGTGATGAGAATGACCGTTTACGTGGTATAAGTGATCCACTGGCAAAGAACAGGTATTCACTATCAATCCTCAAGGGATTGTGCCACAGGAGAAAGTATCATCATTTGGTTATGACGATGTCTTTGCTCTACAGTTCGGCCACTACAATACATTTATCAATGCAGTAGCACACAGAAAGAACGAGGATGGTATCCTGATAGCGGGTACTTATTTACAATACTTCCTCCCCAATCAGTATAATCTCGTAGGCGATGGTTTGCTTACATCGTTTTGGCAACGAGGTGCGGGTGGTGACACCTGTCGTCTTGCTCTCAGATTGAGAGAGAAGAATATAAAATATCTTGTTATCGATCCAAATATAGGTTCGGTCGTTATGGGTGGCGGGAATGCTTCACTATTTGATAGATTTCTTGCAAAGATAGATCCATCAAACAATAAAATTATCACTGACTGAACGATGACGATGCTCTCGAAAATGATCCGTGATGGATATCTGAGACTTCTCTATACGAATAATCTCGCTGCTAAATATGCGTATTCTGTTTCTGATGCAGATATGCTTGATGCTATACAATGATTGTCTGATACCTCGGCTCGTGACAGACTTAACCAAAAGTTTCAGTCAGATGTAATCTTGTTGAGAGCTAAGATGGCGATATTGAGGTTTTTCCCACAAGAAATCAATGATTATATTCTTCTTAGTTCATCAATCTTTAGACAAAGATTAAGTAATCCACAGACATGAATTGCAGATCTTGCTGATGCTATCGGTAAGCAGATACGTCTCGACGAATTGGTACAAGTCGTCGCTCTGATGCAACAAGATGCATGATCCTTTGCTTCGAAAGCGTCGCAGATCGATAGTGCACTGACCAATGATGAGAAGACGGTATTGGCATATTACCTAAATATATCACAATGATTGCAATCAAGTAATGCATCACAAGCAGAACAAATGCTTACGAATATTCTACAACAAAGTATAGGCGGTGGCAGTCAGTTAGTCACCTTTGAAGCAATATTATAACTTCCCTAGTGCTTAGATAATGTATAATTTCACACTTTATTCACATTTTTTTCACATTCGCTTGCATTCACTTGTTATTTAACTATTATCCAATCACCTTTTTATATTTTTTTCCTATACACGTATGAACACTAAATCTCTTTCTGTACTAGCTCTCGTTGCTCTTACTACTCTCGTTGCTGCTGGTTGTGTTACAACAACTACAACTGATGAAACTACTATGACTGACACAGGTGCTATGGAAACTACTACAACTACTGACACGACTACGCTTACAACAGATGATGTTACAGCAACAGACGATGGTACTATGACTGCTGATGAAGCTGCTACTGCTACAACAGACGACGCTGCTGCACAATAATCTTTCGTTGGTTATTTGTTATTTCCTTTTTGTATCATGCAATATCTCTACCGTATTATCAAAGCAATATATTTTGTCTTGACGATATGTGTAGGGATATTTTTCATGAAATGAAAAGTTGTTTTTTCTGCTATGTATGACACTATACTGACATATATCATGCCTTGATATGTTGTACTTTGCGGCCTGATGATAGGGTATTTGATTGCTCATATTCGTATATCTATGGAAAGTGATGATAGTCGCACACAAGCTATTTATCTACAATCGTTTATCATAGGTATTATACTTTGAGCAGTTCTTGGTTCGGTCTATGTTATACTCTAATACTTCTGCTATGCATCATCGTTCTTCTGTTTTCTTTCATCCTCTCTATTTAGTCAGTGTCGTGTGTAGTATGCTGCTATTTTTTTCAGGATGCGGATCGACTAATCAAGATATTGTGAGCGATAGTCAGACCATTGTATGGGATAGATTTAGTATGGTGATAGATCAAAGATTTATATCGACAGATATAACAACGCTTATCAATCCCGTGCTTCGTCAATCTATCATCCAAGCATATAGTATCCCATCTCCGAGTAGTGAATTTTTTGAGAAGAATATTATCATCTCTCGTGAGTCCTCCCCGAGTGCTGATCTGACAGAATACGCTCATGATGTTGCTTATGCTATTCAGCAGACGTGGTGAGGATATGTGCGTTCTTCGTTGTCAGCATATTCCTTTGATTGTGGAGCGACCAGTATACCCTGATTTATACATGATTTTTCCTTGACTCGTGGAAGCATCGCTGCTACATGATGACAGACGCTTTTCTTCGTGCAATATATCTTTGCATCGGATGATAATTTCTATATACTGTCTGCGAGTACCGATGATGAGAATGATACTGATGCATTTCAATGATACAGAGAAACAATAGGTTGTATAGATGATACCGTGTTGACTGGACAAATAGAGTAATGATGTGTGTGTTCGTATGATGTATATTTTCTTATATATTTTACTTTTTTATTATCCTCTTATGTCTTCTCTCGAACCATATAATCCATCTGGCGGTCAGATAGCTGCTAAAGTTTTTATCTGACTGATTGTGGGTATATTGATAGCATTATTACTGTTTGTAGTCGTATCGGCGTTGGGTATGGATTTTTTTCAAGAAGAGACGGGTATCTTTCTTTCCCTATTATTAGTATTATTGGTATGTATGGTGACAGTCATAGCAAGTACGGTCACGGCAGGCATCTATAATCTGATTTTCTCGTCAGACTATTACGATTTTGGCAAAATGTTTGGCATGACTATCATAGCACATAGTTTACTGTTTCTGTTGATGGTGCCATTGTACCTCATGTTCAATAATGAGATGAGTAGTCTGCTGCTTATCGTCGCATTACATATGAGCTTTGCATCATTTGTTGGTCAATTTCTCGTCGAATCATTGACGAGTCCGAATTATACATCATCCTGATTTATCGGTCTCTTGCTATGATATATGATGAGTATTATCATCTATCTAGCGATGTACACGAGTGATGCTGTCACAGATACATCGTATACGCTCTATCTTTCTCTCCTTTTGCCAGCGATTCTTGCATATACATTGATGCCATTGTGTCATAGCATTTGGTCAAAGGTGTATTATGGACTCTATAGTGCAGGGAGCAATCCCCTCTATATTGCCAATCCTGACGATGTCTCATTATCTAGTACAGAGACAGATAGTGTAAATATAAGTTTGTAGTTGAAAATATCTTTATCTTTTCGTTTTTGGTATGAAACATTTTTTCTTGACAGTGCTTCTCGGAGGAGTGTCCTTCGTGTCATCTCTCGGATATGCAACATCTCTCCCATCGGTAGATAGTGGTTTTGCATCTCTCTATCATGATCGGTTATCTGCTTGGGCACAGCAGTCATATGTATTGACTGCGTCATCATGAGGAGCAGAGGAGTGAACTCTCGCATTCTCTGTATCGGGTGCATATTATGATTATACACAATGCCACTACACTGGATCTAGCTATGATTATATCTGTGATACATTGACGTATCCAGTGACGACGAGTCGCTTATGGATGAACATGGCTATGCCCTATCGTGTCGCTATACGCCCATCCAAGAAGAAAAATAGTATAGACATGAGTATGTCTGTCGATCTCCGTATGGATCTTGCATTCACTGATGGTACGACGACAGTGGTCGTGCCTGATGCGCATATTGCCGGTACGATGATTATGAAAAATAATAATAGAAATCTTCATTTCTATCTTTCAGCTTTTGATATATCGTTGACTGGTACGCTCATGGGAGCGACTGATCAGGCAGAGATGCAAGCAGTGATTACTTTGATCAAGAGTAGGCTACTCCATACGCGATACTATACGAGAGTAGATACATATACGTATACGAGTCTGATGCAACTGATGCAACTTTCCAAACAAGCAGCACCTATCGATATGGCTATGCTGATGCAAGCATGAATTCTCAATAATCTCTGACGAGATCCTCAATCAGGCGGATATCGTATTACCATCAACATGGATCGTATTCCTGGTTTTTTTGATACATTGCTGATGTATGACAACATGTCCGATACTACACGTAATGCTACGAACTCTGTAGAAGATGAAACTACTGTACTCTCGGAAAAAGAGATGCTAGAGATACACCAAGCACTCGATGATGCTATGCTTATAGCTACTGGAGATAGCATCGGTAATGATGCCATGCTTGTGGTCTCAGGGACGCTGTGACGTATCACTCCTGATAATCATGTCGCCCTGACATTGGATACGCTCTCTTTCCCTCTCGATGAGGATGGTGTAAGTATGGATATAGCTGACTGTGCTTTTGCGGCAGAGTTGACAAAATGTCGTCTCTCAGCTAAGGATGGATCGTGAAATGCACTAGCTATCCAACTATCTGGATCTATTCTTGCGTCAGGATGATCATTTATGATGAGTGGTTCAGTTTCATCACATGAACTTATCGGTGTCGTATCGATAGCATCACAGAGAGCCTCTAGTGAGATCCGTGCGAGTGACTTTGCTCTCCCTCGTCGTAGTAGATCATGGGATAAGGCTATGCAATCCTTTGAAGAAATATTGAATTGATTATAAGAGATATTTTCTCTCACAAAAAGCCCCTCACTAGTGAGGGGCTTTTTGTGCATTTCTGTATCTTTTATTATTTTATAGGTTTCTTTTATTATTTTTTCTTTGTCATAACCTTTCTTGATGCTTTCTGTTTGCTCGTGGCAGACTTTTTTTTGGAGTCAGATTTTGCTGCCTTTGTCTCTTTCTTTTCTTCTTTTTCTGTCTCGGTGAGTCTTGCCAGAGCTTCTTTCTTCTCACGTTTTTCTTCTTCTATTTCGACTCTTTTTTGGAGTATCTTGGTTTCGACATCTTTGGGTAGTTCTGGCCATTTGAGATTCATCTCTTCGAATGCTTTGAGGATGGCTTTAGCGATTTGGTTGATCTTATATCGGTTGGTATCTGCAGGGATGATGTTTCGCTCTGGCTTATCGCATGCATCGAAGGCTTTGCTATAGGCATGGAGATATTCGTTGAAGTGTTCACGTGTATCCCAGTCAGCTATTTTATGTTTCCAGTGCTTTTGTGGATGGATGATACGCTCTTCGAGTCTCTCTTTCTGAGCTTCAGGAGAGACATGGAGATAGAACTTGAGGACGACAGTATTATTCTTTTTGAGCATTTTCTCGAAGTCGTTGATTTGTTCGTATCTTTCACTGATGACATCTTTGTCGACGCTATTGGTCACGACTGGGACGATCACATCTTCATAATGTGAACGATTGAATATCTGTACCATGCCTTTGGCAGGACATTGTTTGTGGACTCTCCAAAGGAAATCATGCGATTTTTCTTCGGCAGTCGGTACTCTAAAAGACATCGCACGACATCCCATAGGATTCATACCTGAGAAGATATATCTCACGACACCATCTTTGCCCGATGCATCGAGTCATTGGAGGATAATGAGCATACTTCTCTCTCATTCAGCATACATTTTGTATTGGTACTCTTTGAGTTTGGCGATCATCTTCTCGTTTTCCTTTTTGATCTTTTTCTTATCCAGATGCTTTGGTGGAGTAGTGGAGATTTTGTGGAGTTTTGATGACATAGCTATATGTATAAAAGTAAAAGTGTCTTGTAATTCAGCAGGAGAATAGTATAACATAGTAATACTATAGTCTTTAGACAAAAAATCAATAAAACACTATTTTACTCTGAGACTCATGCTGACATGTACGAAAAAGAGCTCAAAATACTGGACATAAACGTTGATAGTGTTAGATCATTACTTTTGGAGTATGGAGCGGTCAAGGTCTTTGACGGCATGATCGATGATATGTACTATGATAGCGAGGATGATCATCTTCGCAGTCGTGGCTATAGTTGCAGGATCAGACAGATTACTCCAGTCGAAGGCGATATATCCTATATGCTCTGTCTCAAACAGAAGATCAAACACAAAACATGTAAAGTCAGACATGAGAGGGAGTATGCGATAGACAATCCACTTTCCTATCACTATGTCCTCGAATCCCATGGATTGGAGCATATCGCCAGTAAGTCGAAGAGAAGAGAATCCTATCAGATCGGCAAAGTCGTCTTTGATATCGATCGGTATACGGGTAGAGAGCCCCTCCTCGAGATAGAAGGCAGTAAGAAAGCCATCCGCAGACGACAAGAGCGTCTGGGACTTGCAATGCACGAGACGAGCAAGAAATGAGCATGGGGATTGGGTTTAGTGGAGAGGAGATAGGTTTTATTGTTTTTGTTATTGATGAATACATCGACACTTATTATATCAAAAGAAGCACCAAGATCTACTGTAGGTATTAAAGATACATTATGGAGATTTGGAATTGTTTTGAGTGTTTTAATCATCATTGTATGAGTGGCATCATTCGTGATGCTGTATATGTTTACTCAGTATGAGGATTATCTTTTGGCTTCAGAGAAAAGATATATACTCTCTGTTTCTTTCATTCCCTTGCTATCTGCTTTGTTTACTGCTTGATATATTCTCTGGCATACAAACAAGATAGTCAATTTGAGGAAAGATATATTCATGTACGGAGTGCCTATTGAAGGTAGGGTAGAAGGTTATTATACTGGTATGGATTTTCTTTTGACAGCACCTTCCGCTCATAGCTGAATGAAGCAACCACTTTCTTTCTTTTTTATAAGTAACTGAAATAAATATGTTGTCATAGAAATTACCAACGATGATGGTAAGACCCTTTACCATACCATTGTGGCTAGTCGGCTTTCTGGCGATCCTGATGCATTGAAGCAATTGAAAGTAGGTGATACAATCAAAGGTCTTTCCTATCAAAACCAATACCTTTTTCCTTATGATACGAGCCCACATTTCTTAATAGAAGGGTAAATTACCAGTATCAATAGAAATTATCACTATCAGCTTCCATTATAGAAGAGCGGATGACTTCTCGGTTGCAAAAGGTCTGTTGTTTATTTAATGCCTTTGCAGATCATTAAGATTTTACTCTTTATGTCGTATGAAAGATAAGATTTCTTGTCCCTATCCCGATCATCCAGGCTATATGGCTGTGCGAGATACACTTAGTCCCGAAGAACAGATGAGAATGGCAGAGACTATCCGTATTACTGCTGATAAGAAGGTCGAGATAGTCCCACTGCACAAGAAGTTTTCACTGCTTAGTGCGGAACATAATGGTGTCGATATTTTTTCGGGAGATTTTAAAGATGCAGCGGGGAAGCAAGGAAAGAAAGGTGCTACATATTTCTCCGTCGATGCTGCAGTAAGAGAATGTACTACACAATGAAAACAGCTTATACCTCCCTATGAACAAGATATGGAGTGATTTGTAACACACTTTCCTGGAAAGAATAATAGAGAAAAAATGCGTTCTCTTATAAAAATCTTTGATCTTAATGATATTGGCTGGTTAGATTTTTTTAACTATTATGCACGGCATATAAATGAGGTTTGTTATGTGTTATTAACCTCTCGTGATGCTCTTTGAAGAACAGGCAAAATGGAATGGTTGTCGTGAGGTTCGGATTATCCACATTGCGGTTTGAGTGGTGGTGAAGCACCTATACCAGTTATGGTTTCTGAAGACTGCTAGAGTGCTCGCTTATCAATACCAATACCACCCATCAGCTCCACCTCACATGCTAGAGTTGATGATTTCTCGATTACAAAAACTTTCATTATTATTTTTATTGCTTTGGAGAGATCGATTATCTCCATTTTTGTGGAAGTGGATGAGATAGGTACTTTCTGATTCGCCTTTCATCCATATTGTCGCACGATCATCGCTATAGTGCATCACTTTGATAGTCTGTGGAGAGTCTCCGAGGACGCATCACTCAGTGAAAACATTATGTATAGGATCGACGAATTCGTCCTGATGCATATAGGACAGATATTCCCATCTTCCGTAGGTGAGGATTAATCACAGAAATATGATGAGAATTATTGTCCATAGGAATGATGTCAAACGCATATATGCAGAGGAGATGAGATAAATATACTTTATCTGTATAGTGCTTTCCTCTACGAGAGCAATATTATATTTATACATCATGCTGTCTATATCAAAAAACCTCTCGTACAGAGAGATCTACTCTAGAGAGACGATAGGGATTTATAAAACTTTATCCGTAAATACAACCAGACGCTGAGGATAGGTATTGGACTTTTTGTCCCAGACACAGGTGATGATATTGAGATGCGATTTTCCATCACTGGATCTGAAGACACTCGATGTGTCGGCATCGGCATCGTAGATTCTCAGTTTGGTGACAACGAAGGTGATGATTGCTCCTTTATCATCTTTGATAGAGACTATATCACCTTTGCGGAGAGTATGGAGATCGTGAAAGACGGAGATGTCGCCATTTTTCCATATTCCATAGTGTCAGGCTATGACTGCACTGCCCGTGTGGCCAGGTATCGTCCCGAGACGAAACCATGATACATCTGCAGGACCTACTGGTACATCCATTGCTCCATTAGGAGTCAGACCCATACTTTGTATCATTGCGTCGACATTAATCTTTGGGATCGTGAGACGGATCGGAAATCATTTTTTTCGTGTTTTCTTGATAGTGGTGATCTTTGTTCATGATTGTGTCGTTTGGACGCTTGGTGCTGTCTTCTGTTCTGGATCGCTAGTGTTGTCGGCATATCATATCCTACTGGAGAGATGGATAGTCGTCACTATAGTCATGGCGACAGTGATACATAGCATGCCAGAGAATAGAGGCCTTCATATCTTTCATTGCATGTGGTGATGTGTGATTAAAGAGATTTTTCCGACTCCATTGTGAGTTATTTCATAACAAAGGCAGTCACAATCATGATGATCGCAGCGATGAGGAGAAAGTGTATGATCCGCCCTATAGCACGAAAGAATGTGAGTCCGAGTAACCGAAGGATCATGAGTACAATACCGATAATCAGAAGCATGAGAGATGGATAGATGATAAAGTTTTGTACTATATAATTCTTTCTTTCCTCAAGACAACAATACTTCCGAGAGATCACAATATTAGTATATTTATGAGTATAATGATGTTCCATGAGTTGTTTTTTGATTCTGTAATGATTCATGTCTTGGGAAAGCCAGGAGTGGGTGTCGTCGTAGGGATAGGAGTGACGATATCGACTACTGGAGTGATAGTAGTGCCTGTGACAATGGTCGGTACGATGACTATGCCTGTAGAGATAGTACCAGTAACTGGTGCTGTGCCACACTGATTATCATAATATCCTGTCGAATAATCACCGTTGGGGCAATTATCCATTGCTAATGAACCTCAACCTCATCCACCTCATGAAGGAGGTGTGACAACTGCTATGTCATCATTCGTGATCGTACATGTCTTGTCTTGTCCCACGGAGAGAGTTACATTACCATTACTATCACAGTCTCCACCGAAACTTGCGGTATAGGATGTGCTAGCATCTTCACTGATGGTATATGTGCCCGCTAGGAGGGTATACAGCGTTCCTGATCATATACTCGTTCCTGATGCTGGACTTCCGACGGCATGTGCTCCTGTAGAAGTTTTGACCGAGAGATTAAATGATGAAGAGATTGCTGTACCGCCGTTATTATTGATGACTTGTTTGATGATATGGAGGCTACCTGTCGTGACTGATGGCGTCGTACATCATGTCGGTACAGTAATGCTGACATTAGTATCAGGAGTAGTCACTGTGTGTCCGAAAGTCAACGCTCTCCCTATCCATGATGTCATACTGAGTATGGTGATATCTTGTGCTATAGGGATAATTGTCCCTTGGAATGTGGAATTTGCATTGAGTGTGGTTGCACCATTTGGTGTCCAAAAGACATCACAGGCATTGGCACCATGTGTGAGTGTTACTGTCGAGTTCGCTACTGTGTTGAGTGCACCACCCATCCTAAAAATAAACGTCCCTGCACCACTCAGTGTAATACCAGATGTGCCGATAGACATCACTGATGAGATACCTGCAGTACAGTATACACCGCCTGTATAGACCCCTATAGGGCCATGCGTGGTGTCTGTCGCGAGATCGACTGCACCTGGTGCGAAAGTAAATGTACATCCCTGACCATTAAGATTGCTGAGTGCTATAGCTTGATCTGTTCATGCAGTAGCGTAGGGAGCTGCTGATCCATAATTTGTATGTGTTCCCAATGGAGATACCAAGGGAGCTGTAGTAAATCCTACATCGCCATTGAGTGTTGTAGGTCAAGAAGGGTTTGTATAGGTGTCAGATAATACAGCATAGCTCGAAGCCATCCCCAGTGATGGTGTCGTGGCTGCCATCGTGCTAGTCGTCGTGAAGAAGATGCTCATGACACATAGTGTTATAGCGAATCCGTGTGTGATTTTTTTCATGATAATATATGAGTAAAATATTCTCTCTCATATGAGTATAGGAAGAATTATTATAAAAGCAATATGCTTATATTGATATCATGTCTATTGACAACCCATATAGATAATATATAGTCAATAGTTGTCTTCTTGTATATAGTATATGCTGATACCAATACATTTGTTGTTTTTATAGTGTAAAAGAGTCTCATTTCTCGTATAGAGAGGATAAATACTTTTTTCTCATGAGCTGCGTATCTTTTACTAGTGTTTGATGACGTGCTTGCTTTTATCTTTCTTATTCATTAGTATAAGGCATTTACTCTTCGCACAGAGATAATAGCTATGCACCATGCCAAGCAATCACTCCGTACCTCTATCCAATCTGTAACAAAAAATGTTCCTCCTGATGAGAGGAGAGAGTCTGCCACAAAGCTTTGGGAGAGAGTCGAAGCGAGAGACGATTTCTGGTCAGCACAGACGGTCTTGCTCTATCGATCGCTTGACGATGAGGTCTGGACGCACGATTTTATACGTAAGTGGCAAGATCAGAAGACCATCGTCTTGCCTTGTATTCATGACGATATACTTGTCTTGAAACGCTTTGAGTGAGAAGAAACAATGAAGATTGGTCAGCACTTTTCTCTTGCAGAAGCACAAGGAGAAATTATTGCATATAACTCTCTAGATCTCGCTTTCATACCTGGTGTCGCTTTTGATAGTCAGGGTAATAGACTCGGGAGAGGGAAAGGTTATTATGATAGACTATTACCGCATTTGCATTGTCCAAAAATCGGTATCTGCTACAACCGACAGGTGGTAGACAGCATACCGAGAGAGGAGCATGATGTCGGTGTGGATGAGCTGATAATTGGGTAAATATTATCCCAAATACATTCTCCTGATTGCTTCTGCATATGATTCGGAAGGTACCATGACACCTCTTTTTGTCTTATTTTTATCGACGAAGTGGAGAGAGTACATATTACCCATATTACCTCTCTTGATGATGACGAGTTTGATGTCTTGGATATCGTCCATACGATGAAAGAGGAGATCAAGTGTATGCTTGCTCTGTGAACGAGCATAGGCAATGATAGCTATGCCTGCTACTAGTAAGATAATGCCAACAATAACAACAGCTATGGGTGCAGTCTCTTCGCTAGGGACGAAATATGCTAGAGCCATACCTAGTCCGAGAAGTCCTGCGAGTACTCCGAGGATAGTAAACATTGTACTCGTGAGTTTTAGACTTTTCTCTACTATAGTGCGAAATTCTTGCATTTGTTGATTAGTATCCATGATGGTTATAGTATGATATAAAATATAACTTTATACTATTCATTTTATTCTTTTCTTTCAAGACTTTTATCTGGAGAATTTCTCATTTGTTTGATAAGCGAACGATGACGATATCGGAGATAGAGAGTAAGGATGAAGCTACCCACTGCTATAATGATATTGATAAAGCCTAAGACTATGAATTGTTCATTACCTGTCATATGCAGATATCACCAGATAAGAGGCATTAACATGAAGCCAATATTCAAGACAAACTGTCTCATCTGACTATAAGCTCCATCATCTTCGTGATCGCTATCATGCACTGCGAGGATGTGCTGTCCACTAGCAAATAACATACTATTGGCAAGAGCGATAATAACTCATGCTAAGATTATCGTGCTGATGCCAGGAGATACGACGAGCCATACTCATCCGATCACTACCATGATCCATCATAGGATAACGATACGCCATGTATGCCGTTTGTCGACGAGATAGCCACATGCTACTGCGATGAAGACGCTTATCACTTCATAGATACCTATTTCCCATCACTGTGACAGATACTCTGGATGCTGTGCGAGATACAGTGGTACCACGAACCACAGTGATCCATAAAATATTCCTTCTCGTAGTGCGACACTCAGTGGCACGACAGGGAAATAACGACAGTTGCGGATAAATTTTCGCCCATGGATGAAGGCATGAGAGTAACTCTGGCTCAATGTCGTTCGGAGGGATTGTCGCCATATGTCTTTATCGTCAGTATTTGGTATTGTCCTATCAGTCTGAGATGCGAGAGAAGGTCTATCATCACTACTGAACCAGAGAAAGAGAGTGAAGCATATCATCGCAGCGATCATGATCCATGCACCTCGAGGATAACTCTGTGTGACGAGATGTGGCTGTATCAGTGTTGCTACGAAACGTCCGATTCATGCGAGTGTCACGAGAAAGCTAAATGCGATGCCACTGTTGCCTGCAGGGCTGACCCTGAGAATATAGGCCTCCAGCATCTTGCATGCATAACCAGCAGCGAAAAAGACCAACATCAATGTCATAGCTATGCTGATTCGTATCCCTGATGCGATACCCGAGAGTAACCGCAATACCGCACCCATCATAAAAAATAATGCATAGCCATAGAGGCTACGACGAGCACCATAGCGATCTGCAAATGACGCTGCGAGAGGGCCAAAGAAAAATACCTGACATATAGTCATGAGCATGATAGCGACTCATGCTCGAGTTTCTCCTCGGAGGTCGGTGAGGATGATCGGGAGGAGGATATACATGAGCATCGTACTCATGAGAGCGATGGCATAGCCAGTACTCATGGTGATGACGCTGCGGAGTTGGGATGCGAGAGAGGAGAGGATGTAGGTCATGATGGAGGAGACAGTAAGACAGTAGACAGGTAGGACAGTGCTTCTTGTATTATAGTATAGCTGAAGTGAGAAATAATGCAAATTTTGAGAAGTTTTGTAGATAGAAAAAAAGACAGCGGAGGGCTGTCTCACTATATGATAGAGTATCTAATAAAGATTTAATTATAGATTATGCTCATAGAGAAAGTGTAATACTTTTTTTCTTTAAAAACTTAATCATTGTTCTGATTGCTGATTCAGCATTTTCGTTTCTTCAATTTATGGCATCATTATAAACATTCATTAATACATTTATTATTCAAATCTCCACGACCTCTTCTTTTTGTAATTTATGCTTTAGTGTATTATGAAAGTTTGATGGTCGTTTCTTAATGATATAATGTTTGATATATTCTGATTCTATGGGAAAATCTACTCATGTTAAAGTAATATTGCTATAGTCGGGGATAGGTACTTTAATACCCTGTTTATTTAACTCTTCTATCAGGAAAGATATTTTCTCTGATTGATTTCTTTTACAAAATTCTTCTGTAGCGAATAACATCTTCTGTTTGGCATATGTTTCATTCTTTATATCCTCTAATAATTCTGCTAATGTAGTATGTAAGGTTAACGGACTTACTTTAAACTTTGCAGCTTCTAATAAATCAGGTAACTTTTCTATAGCCATTTCCTTCTTCTCATCTTCTCCCTTTTTTAATAGATATATAAATTTATTGAGAACTTTTATTTCAAGACACCTTTTCAGAGAAATAGGTGTATTTCATGATAATGGTTCGTTCAATCATAACCAATAATGGTTGATTTCCCTAGGAATGAGATTCTTTTCGGATCATTGCATTGAGTCAATAACTTTCAGTATCTCATCTATATAAATACCTATATCTGAATATGTACTCGTGCTGTGTAATAGTAATTCTTCTCCAAAGGCATCGTAAAACTCTTTTGTTATATGGCTAAAGGCATCATGAAAGTCTTCTTTTAGTATATCTCTTTGATGTTTTCCTAGTACTTGACAAAATTCTTTAGCATGTTTCATTGTCTTAGGCCATATAGATGGGATTTCTCTCCTATTTTTTTCTTCGCGTAAAAAACTACTTACTAAGCGTTTACGGAGTTTTTCAGAATATATTGCACTATTGCCTGGTTTTTCTAGGTCATCATGTTCTCTCAACTCCATAAAAGCAGTTATATATAGGAATAAAAGATGTTAAACTTATAATCAAATGATTAATATATTCAATAGATGAGTATTTTAGAGATAATAGAATATCAATATCATTGTAACAAAAACTCTTTTTCTGTCAACTTTCCAAAGCAAAAACCGCTAACGAATAGTTAGCGGTTTGGGTAAAAGTCATTATTTTGTTGTGAGAGATCCTTCAACTTCGTTCCGCTTCGCTACACTTCGTTCAGGATGACGCAAAGGGGTTTACTTGGCGTCTACTACCTCGCCATCGACTGATGAACCTTTATCTGACTCATCCTCGACCATGTCAGCAGGAGAAGCATGAGATGTGCTATCTGTTGCTTGGAATTTACCCATCATGGTCTGGAGTTCTGTTTCGATCTTCTTGATCATCGCTTCGATCTCATCCTTGTCAGCCGATTCATTTTCCTTGACCGTCTTGGCATCAGCGATGAGTGTCTTGATCGTATCTTGTTCCGCTTCAGGGATCTTGTCTTTGTTCTCATCGAGCATGCGTTCCATCTGATAGATGGTGGATTCGAGTCTGTTACGAGCTTCGACGGATTCTCTCTTTTTCCTATCTTCTTCAGCAAATCTCTCGGCATCAGCTTTGGCACTTGCGATCTCTTCATCTGAGATACCAGTAGCACCTTGGATGGTGACTTTTTGTTCTTTGCCTGTGCTGAGCTCCTTCGCAGAAACATGGAGGATACCATTGGCATCGATATCGAAGGTGACTTCGATCTGTGCTTCACCTCTACGCTTGGCTGGGAGATCGATATTGAACATACCGAGTGATTTATTATCTTTCGAAAACTGTCTCTCACCTTGGGTGACATGGACTGTCGCTGAGGGTTGGTTGTCGACCGCATTGGTGAAGGTGTTTGTCTTCTTCGCAGGGACAGTCGTATTTCTCGCTATCATGACATGAGCAAGTCCTCATTCTACTTCTGTCGCCAATGAGAGAGGAGTGACATCGAGGAGGAGAATATCTTTGACATCTCCTTGGATGATACCTCACTGGATAGCAGCACCGAGTGCGACTGCTTCATCAGGATTGACAGCGGCCTTAGGTTCTTTGCCGAAGATATCGTTGACGATTTTTACCACTTGTGGCATACGAGTCGATCATCCGACGAGGATGATATCGTTGACTTCATCTTTAGAGAGTTTACTATCTTTGAGAGCATCGAGGACAGGTTTCTTACATTTGTCGAAGAGGTCTTTACAGATTTCTTCAAATTTCGCTTTGGTCAGTGTGACATCGAGGTTGCGAGGCTTGCCATCCACACTCATCGTGATGAATGGGATAGTGATATCCACTCTCTCGGTCAGAGAAAGTTGTTTCTTTGCACTTTCTGCTTCATCTTTGATACGTTGCATCGCCATAGCATTGTCAGAGAGATCTATACCTTCTTTGGCTTTGAATTCTTTGAGGATAAAGTCGATGATGCGTTCGTCCCAGACTGCACCTCCGAGGTGTGTATCACCGGATGTCGAGAGGACTTGGTAGGTACCTTCGCTACCGATCTCCATCATCGTGACATCGAATGTTCCTCATCCGAGATCGAAGACACAGATTTTCTCATCTTTATTCTTCCCTTCACCGTAGTTGAGGGCTGCGGCAGTTGGTTCGTTGATGATACGCTCTACTTTGAGGCCAGCGATCTCACCAGCAGCTTTGGTGGCATTACGCTGTGCATCGTTGAAATACGCTGGGACAGTAATGACTGCAGCTGTGATAGTCGTACCGAGGAATTTCTCTGCATCTTCTTTGAGTTTCTTGAGGATAAATGCGGAGATTTGTTCTGGTTTATACTCTTTGCCATCGACGACGATGAGGACTCATCCGTCTTTGCCTTTCTTGGTCTTGTAGGGCATGCGTTCGCATTCTTTCTTGACTTCGTCGTAGCTCATACCGATGAATCTTTTGACTTCGTAGACGACATTTTCTGGTTCGAGGACTCTCTTGCGTTTGGCTGCTTCACCGACGAGCATCTCATCACCTTTGATATAGACGATAGAGGGAGTCGTGCGGAGTCATTCGCTGTTTGCGATGATTTCTGATCTGTCACCGAGCATATAGGCGACAGCAGAGTTGGTTGTACCGAGATCGATACCGATGATTTTGGACATAATAGTTTGTAGAAGGGGTAAAAAGGATAGGGAGAATAGAGAAGATAGCGAGAACGGGGAGTTATGTTTTTGATTTGAGATATTGGATGAACTTACCTATCTGAGCAATAATAATTGTTATCATATCAATTAACGACTCTTTCTGTTCTGACGATATATAAGAGAATTCATGAGCAATATAGAGCATATTCTTTACTTCAGCAGCTGATCACTTGGCAATATAAAGGAATTTCACATAGTCTTTGGCTGATCATCTGTCACCTCATTCGGCAATATTGTTTGATATTGATATCGTTGCTCTCATGATCTGATCTTGGAAACTGTAGTTTCTAAAATCCTTATCATAAAATACTTTTCATAGAATCTTCGCTAAAGCAAAAGATTTTTGCCATATCTCCAGACTCTCAAAAGATTGCTTCATTATCTTCTCTACAAGACATAAAACCCTATTTTCTCTTGTCTCTATTTTCCCTATTGTTATATATAGCACGTAAGCGAGTATGGTGCTATTATAGGGAATTTTTTTGTATTTGCAAGAGTTTTTGGACTTTTTTTTGAGACAAAGGAACAGTCTTTAGAAATTCTGTATTGATATGATTATGTCGATGTCTTTATTAAATAAGCACTTGTGATGATATATGTTATTTCATTTCTCGTAAATGTGCGAATGGTGTTTTTTCTTATGATTTACTATTAATTGAAAGAATACACAAACACTTCCTTGCGCTATTATATAATAATCTATTGACATTTTAGTATAGTATATTTATAAACTGTTATTGATTAATATTTATATCATATCATTGACCCTTTTGATGATTAAACATTCTCTTGTTGTAACCTGATCAGTAGAGGAGTTATCTTTACCTATTAAACATCTCTCTTTCGATGTATGGCAGACTTTGATAAAATGATCGAAGACTTTTAGAGATGCGAATCTTGATCTTATAATGAAGAGATTTAATACATTAGGAAAGTCTCGTGATGAGATAAAAAAGATTATGGACGATACTAAGGAGTATTGCGATATACAAGCAAACAATTATGGTATCGATATAGGGACCTCTACTTTATGGCACTCTATTCTCACTGCTACTACATGAAAGTGCGATCTAGAACTATTTGAAGACTATTATGAAGCACGTGAAAGGCTTTTCTTGGAGCATATTACCCCGCTGTATGATAATACAGTCAAAGATACACTCGAAGTATTAAGAGGAGCGGGTTATACAATGAGTATACTCAGTAATACTGGCCTTACTGCAGGGAGAACATTAGAAAGAGTTCTCAAAGCCCATGATATTGCTCACTTATTCGATTTCAAGCTTTATTCTGATGAAATACAAACTGCAAAACCTAATACTAAAGCATTCCAACTTGTTTATGAGTATGCTAAACAATTATATGATAATCATATAACTCCTGAAGAAATTATGCATGTTGGTGATAACATCAAAGCAGATATAGAATGAGCAAAAAACTATGGCATGCATGCTCTTTTAATAAATACCCCAGAGATGCCTTTTAGTTCATTAAAGAAACTTATCTAATGACTTATCCTTCCCATACACTTCATACTATTACTGATGAACAAAATCTTCCTTTTGATCCAGGGGAGTATAGTAAATTTAAACATGGTAGTAAAAGAATAGCAAGACAGTTTGGACATGATCTATTTCACAGTTTTATGCCCCTCTTAGTAGATTATATACAACAACATGGACCTAAAGAAATCGTACTCCTCTCCAGTCCATATGAACATATACCGACAGCGTCACATGCTCTTAGAGATTACTTTATGCAAAGACTTAATGTGTTCTTATCTGTTAATAAATTGCCTCTTGCTCTGGATAGTAAGTTTTATAGATATCAGCAATATAGCGATGACTTCAGTGCGATGAACGTCGAAGAAAGACGCCAAGCTTTGTTACAAGACTTTTATTATGTGGATCGTGAATTTTTCGAAAATAGGTTATTGCTTTGTATCGATGATGTCAGGATAACTGGTACCCATGAGAGACAGATACAATCAATTTTCACGCAGCAAGAAATAACGTCTGATGCTTTCTTTCTCTACTTCGCTACTTTGAGTAATCCGGCTATCTGACCAGCATTAGAATCTAAACTTAACCAAAGCCGTATACAGACATTAACAGATCTTCATGACATTATCGTAGCTGATGACTTTAGTCTAAACTCTAGAACAGCAAAGTTTATCCTCCAAGCTCCTGAAGGAGAATTGAGAAGTTTTATAGAAAGGTGTATGTCTCAAAGAGAAGAGTCCCTACTCTATCACATTTACTATGCATCTATTGGCAATAGATATAATTCCTTTAGTGCGTTCCAACGTAATCTAGATATACTCTGATCATATCTTGACCTAAACTTAGATAAATTAAAACGTCTGTAACCATTTACTTTTATTTATATACTCTATTATCTATGGCGGAATACTTCGTTTCTAAACATAAGATCGCTACACTTGATAATCTTCCTTTTGATCCCTCTGATTATAGTAGGTTTAAATATGGATCGGCAAAAGTAGCAGTACAATATGGTCAAGAAACTGCTAATGCTTTTCTTGAAGAGTTTGTTAGATGAAAGTCTATCTCTCCTCTTGTTGTATTTTGTAGTCCTGCTGTATATTTACCTACAGCGAGTGATGCACTTATGAGAGTATTTATATCTTCTATACAGGCAGAGCTAGGTCCTCAGAGCATCAGACCAGAAGTTATAAAAAGACGTGAATCTCATCTGGAAGATTATGGGTCTATGACAGAAGCCGAAAGAAATAATCTTCTAGGAACTGATAGTTTTATATTAGATCCACAAGTGATTCATGAACATGAAGTTGTCGTTGCTATTGATGACATCAAGATAACAGGCACTCATGAAAAGAGAATGCGTGGTGTCTTTCAAAATAATGGAATACTGAATGATATCGTTTATACAACATATGCAGAACTTGTGAGCACAGATGTCCATCCTCGTTTTGAATCATATATTAATGAATTCTCAATCCAGACATTAGCTGATTTGCAAAGTATACTTTCTGACCCCATGGACCAATTTATCCTCAATACGAGGGTCGCTAAATTAATGTTGAAACAACCGTTTGAACAATTTAAAGTATTTATCCGTCGTCAGAGTGAACAGTTTTGTCGTGATCTTCTCGATGGTGCGATTGGTAGCGGTTATGAGAGTGAGCCATTATTAGCGGTAAATCTTGCCTATCTTCGTGACTTTGTACAAACCTCTTCTTTGATAGATGCATAATAGATTTTACTATTATAAAGAGTTATGGAATATTCATGAGAATTGACAGGCATGTCCTGAGACATAATTATGCGTAATGAAACAGGAAATATTACAAAAGTTGGTTGACCTCGTTTAGAGGAACAATGAAAGAAGCAGGAATTTTTTTCTATGACTCATGATAATATACATTTCTTTGTTCCTCCTATTCTCTCGAAGGGATATCTCGATGAGACTAGATATCAAATCATTATGCCCTATATTCAAGGAAATCTATTAACGAGTCTGTTATTGTCATCGTCAGATGCACATATTATACGTAGTTATGCACAAAGAGTATTTGGTGTATTACAATACTTCTGATCGTCTCATCTTAGTTATGAAAAAACAGTACATAATGCCTCCTATCATTCACACTTACTCACTATACTTGATCAGAAGAGTGAGAAGCTCTCACTTTCAAAAAGAGTTGTTCACTTATTCAGAGATAAGCTTGAGGGCATTGATACAGATTCTGGTAATGCATCGTTTTTATGTCATGGTGATCTCCATCTGGATAATATGATTATATGAGAGGATGAGAAAGTATGGCTTATTGATTTTATTCCTGTTCAGTTTCCTCATTTTCGGAGAGATATTGCGAAAGTATTTCAACAGTATACATCACGATGTACGATAGTGCATGGTACACAAATACCGACAAAAAAGAAAGAAGTATTTCAAGAAGAGATCTTCAGTGCCTTAAAGAAATATTTTCCCCATTATCTGTCCTATCATAATGTATTGCTTGCTCATGGATTGATGAGACTGCTTCCATCTATGGCTCCAGATAGTAGAAATAAACTCTGAAAAAATGAATATGCTATGCTCTATGCTGATATAGTGGATCTTTTGCAGAGAAAGGAAACTTATTAGGCTATACATTATTCCTATTATCATAGAGTATTCTTTGGTAGAATAAGGTCTGTAGTATTATATTTCTTATAATAGTATGAGAAATACTTTGTAAGTTTTTACACAATGAAAAACCTTCGTTATGGCGAATCCATAACGAAGGTACAAATTTCTAGTGATTTTCACACGACTGAAGATATCACTTTTCTTTTGTTTTTGTTTCATGTGTGCGTTATAGGAGCTCTTGAATCGGCCGCACCAAATCCTTGTAGGTTTTGCTATCGGCGAATTGCCCGATGGCCTTGAACTGCCACCCAGTTTCTTCTCGCACAAACATTCCTACGATAATGCCAGTTTTTGCCTCCATGGTGGAGAGTTCATAACGACATACCTCACTTCTGTTTTTGCTTTCCACTACTCTGCAAAACGCATTTCTGACTGTCGTGAACTTTTGCCCACTGTAGGAGGAAATGGTCACGACCGCGTACTTCACGGTCTTGGGGATGTTGAAGAGTTCGCATTCGATCACCTCATCGTCGCCTTCGCCGTCACCAGTGACGTTGTCTCCACTGTGTTTGATTGACATATTGGCATTAGCCTTGTGGCCATACCAGACAGTCTCGCTTTCCAGAAGGGACTTCTCTTCGTCAAAGCATACAACGCTTGCATCCAAGTCGATGGAAGAGGTTCCTGTATCCCAGCCGAGTGCAGCAAAGCACTTGTTCAGTGCTGAGCTATCTCCACCCTTTTTGAGGCTGATAGCCTGACCTTTTGAGAGATTAATTGCCATAGGACATTCTAATTTACTTTTGAGTTTTGAGAAATTGAAATTTAAAAATATACTTGTAGGGTTGGAGTGACGATAGTGCAATACGCAAAATCGTCACTCCCGGTTCAGGTTTTTATACACTGACACCGTAGAGGTTGCACATAGAAGATAGATCTCCTGCTTGGCCTTCACCTGCTGCTTTAAACTTCCATTCGCTTGTCGCTGCATGGTAGTAAATTTCGCAGACGATAACCATCGAGACGCTTGAGAAGTCTTCCGTCAAATCATATTTACAGACTTCGACTCCAGAGTTGTTCAATACGCGAACGTATGCATTGTTTACTTGCCCGAAATTTTGTCGTCTTGCAGCAGCATCATAAACTGTTACTAAGACGATAAACTTGGGTGTTTTCTGTGGATCGATTTTGCTAAGGTCGATGATAATAGACTCATCATCGCCTGTTGCATCGCCAGTACGATTGTCGCCAGAATGGATGATGGCCCCATTGAAAAGGTCTTTGTTGTTAAAGAACAAGAAACCTTTCCCTTCATGGTCGCTTTTCCCATCTAGTCCCAAAAGAAATCCCGACACGTCCAAGTCGAAATCCACGCCACTTAAGTGACTGGTATCCCAACCAAGACCGATCGTAAAACTTCCTGCTCCTTCGCCATTTTTTTGTAAGGTTTGGCGACCCCCTTTTTCCAAATTAACGCTCATAGTTGTAAAAATTTTAGGGAAATTCCCTGTTATTGATATAATTGAGATTTTAATGATCTTCAGTCGTAATTGTTTATAATCATTTATGCAACAAAGTCAAGTTATTATTGGAGATTTTTTAATTTTCGATATCTAGCTGCTGCTGAGGCATCAAGTATCATATTATCCTTGATGGTCTTATCAATGTGTCGTTGAAAGATCTTTCACAGTCATGTGAGTACTGTCACGATAATCTCTTGTCCTGATACGGCGATATCGTGCAAGAGGATAGTATCATGGTCGGGCATAGATCTCGTTCGTGTCGATGTACCTCGAGAGACACTAATACTTGTTGTACTAACGCTTGATTGGAGAGCGGAAGTGGTAACTACTTTACTCTTGCTATATTCCTCGAGACGATCCAGGGCTTGGGTATATGAGCGATCCATATCCACGGTCTCCCCTTTGACAATATACCAGACATCACCTTTCTTGTAGAGATTCGATTCTGTATCAGCTGATATGGTATCCTGTGTTTGGAGAAGAGTTGTTATCTGGCTAGCCCCGATAGTGTAGGACTTGAGGAAATTCTTATTGCACGAGCTTTCTATCCAAACTATTGTATCAGCGATGTGTTTGATAGTATTTTCTCCTGATCAGAGTCATATTTTGAGACTGAGAGGTCTGAAAGTATTATTTTCATACATATAGACGGTGAGAAAGCGATCTCCATCAGCATTTTTAGACACAATCACACATCATGGTGCCGTTTTCGATGTATATATATGTGTTACTGTATCAGATGTTTGTAAGAAACATGACTCTTGACTCGTTCTATGATCTATAGTAGTGATACGATCTTGTATCAGATGTGTTTTTTTTATTTCTTGACGATAGATAGTACTATAGTGTGAGAGCTGTATATCACTAGCCTCTGCTACAGGCACATTAGCTGCATAGCCTTTCCCTGCTAGTTTTGCTAGCTGTCCTATTGTCTCGCCTATTTCCGGCATGTGCAGTAGTCTCTTTCAGTCTATGCTATTTGCTGATTCATCGATGTAGTGTATAAGTTGTGAGGTTTCGTTTATGCTTTTTGTATGGTGTTGTAATGAGAAACTAGGATCGGATAAGTTCTTTCTCGTGCTATCTTTTATTTGTTCTATATAGGTGCTCTTTGCTGTTTGGACAAGAAGAGAGTTTTTGTTGATAAGCTGGGAAAGTATCTCTTTTAACTTTGTGATATTTTCTTTCTCCGTTGGATGCATTATGCTATATTTTTGCAGTAATATACAGAGAGAGGGTATTTTTCGGGGAAAGGCAATGAGACACGTTATGATGATTATCTCTAGCAGAGATTTATCGGTCTTGAGCATGGCATCTATTACTTCTTCGGTGGGTAAGCTTATTTCTTTTTTTTGGTTGAGAAGAGCATCCATTGTTTGTATTACTTTGTCTTGTAGTTGCTTCTGTTTTTCTTGTTTTTTTCTCTCCTCTTCGAGACTCATAAGCTTAGTAGTCAAAGGAGGAAAGAGATCAGCTATGATACCTATGATATCACTTGTATTAGTCTTTCCCTTATCTATAACTTCTGTTCTATCTTGTAATGATTGTGATAAGCTACTACATGTATCTCCTATCTCCTTTATTGTTTCTGTGTATTTTTCTCCTTCTTCTGCATTATACGATTTCTTGTCTTGGAGGAGATTATCAGGTATACAGGGAAGAGTCTGTAGATGCTTTATATATGCATGAATATAGTCATGTATATGTTTTTTTAAGAGAAGATAACCTTCGTGAGAAAGTATGTTATCGCTTTTCAGTGTAAAGAGTATATCAATGAATAGGTTGTAATTGAAAATTAAAGTAATAGTATCTGACTTAATAACATTTATTTCACTTGCTATGAGAGAAAGAAAAGATTGTTGTTCGGGCGAGAGAGAAGCATTTCTTTTTATCTTATCCATCCATCATGCTTCTAATCATTGTCAGAGATCTGTCATAAGTTTTTTAGTCGTTTCCGTTGCTTTACCCGAGGGACTGAGAATGTGCGATGTGAGTTCTTGGAAGAGCTTTTTTTTGGTAGTATCGGCAATAATGACTTGTATATTCTTTGAAGAATCACCATCATCTGATGAAGCGGCGATAACAAGAGAATCAAGAAATTGTAAGTCTCTACCTGACATAGCTAAGAAAAAAGAACTATATAAAAGTTTCGTACGATATTATTATAACTATTAGCATATGTAAGTCAATACTTTATGGTAGAAAGTAATGCTATGGCTATATTCGTAATGGAGAAAGATGGTCCTAATGCTACTAGAATGATAAATTATCTTGCAGAGAGTTAGGGTCATCTTTATACTCATGATACTTTTTTACTTTAGTGATCCGTCATGCAGACTATCGGAATATACATAGGCAGATGTAATCCTCTCCACCTCGGACATGAAGCGGTGATCGATCGTATGCTCGAAGAGCATGGAGATCGCTGTCTCTTGATCATAGGCAGTAGTGATGCTATTCTGTCAGATCGTAATCCTTTTTCATATACAGAAAGAGAGAGTTTTGTGAGGATGCTCTATCCTGATCTGCGTATCGTTCCGTTGCCTGATTATCCGACTGATGCAGAGCGATTGCAGAAGCTTGATGAAATTATTCAAACCTATTTTCCTGACGCGTCGAGGGATCAGATCGTATTCCGAGCAGGGGCAGAGGAGGAGGTGAGTCGACTTGTCGATGATGCGAGACAGATCCGTATCGTCGATCGCTGGAGTGGTGAGACTCCTATCGTCTCTGCGACGCAGGTGAGAGATGCTCTGGCGAGAGGGGAGTCTCTTAGTGGTTTAGTAAACGATGCTTTGATTCCAGTCTTGAGAGAACGATATGACTTAAAAAGATTGTCTTAAAGATAATGTAAATACATGAAGACGCTTCGCTGAGACCATACTTTTGTCTTGATACAAAAGTAGGCAAAAGATCAAGACACACAAAGCGAGTTAGTATTGTTAGTGATTTTTTATACATGATATGAAGCTCTCTCCCTCCCAAAGGGACCCGGTCGTTCGCTGATGTTTAGATTGTTATTTTCGGATTATACTACAGATACTCGCAGTTTGTGTGTCATCCTAATAAATGCACTTGCAGAAAGAGCTAATTATCAGTATATATTCACTGCTTTATATATTATCTCACTATCATGCACACATTCGACACGATACACCACACTGATACACAATCTACCCTCATGTCCAAAGTCTATATGTGGATGGCAGGAGGACTTGCACTGACAGGAGTCATAGCACGAGGCGTCGCTATCAATTCCGATATGATTACTTTCTTAATGAGTAATTCTATTCTTTTCTATGGTTTACTGATCGGTGAGGTCGCACTCGTCTGGTATCTCTCTGCATCGATACACAAACTCTCATCGCAGTCAGCGACTCTTCTCTTTCTCCTCTATGCTGTGCTCAATGGCGTGACGATGTCCTTGATATTCATGATCTATACGATGTCATCGATTGCATCCACGTTTCTCGTGACGGCAGGGACATTTGCCGTGATGAGCTTCTATGGTTATGTCACCAAGACGGATCTCTCATCGATCGGTAATATCCTCATGATGGCATTAGTATGATTGATCATCGCTTCGGTTGTCAATCTCTTCTGGACTAATGACACGCTGACGTTGGTGATTAGTTATGCATGAGTCTTGATCTTTGTCTGATTGACTGCCTATGATACACAGAAGATCAAAGAAAGTATGCTTTCTGACCACGATGACGAGAGTATGCAAAAGAATGCCCTCATGGGTGCGTTGACACTCTATCTCGATTTCATCAATCTGTTCTTGATGTTATTGAGATTGCTTGGTACGAGGAGAGACTAAATGAATGATAAAAAAACATCTCCACAACGGAGATGTTTTCTGTATTCTATGATGATGTGCTTATGCATTGGAGACATCATAGAGTGTATAGGTCAATGTCGCAGTATAGCTATCTGCTGCTTGGAATGCAGGGATGGTCGCATGGATAGTGGGCAAGACGCCATATTGACCGATTTTACCTGCATTAGCACCATTTTTCCTCTCTATGAATGTGATAGGAGAGTTGAGTGCAGTCTGTGATGTGAGTGTATTCGCAAAGTTTGCAAGGACATTGGTGTTTGCTGTACCAGCCATGAGACTTGTACTATTACTCGAGACACTGATGGCAAGATTAGCTGCAGGGATGGTTGCTAATGTATTTACTCATGTCATGGTGGAGATTTGCAATGTCGTATAATATCCTGTATTGGATCATTTGAGATCTTGGACGAAGAATTCATTACCTGCAGAGAATGTATTGCTCACATTTTGTGTGACGGTCGATACGATTGTCGAGCCCAATGAGAATGTACCTGTACTACCGATAGTGATGATGCCTGGATCGATGGTAAGATCTACAGTCGTGTCAGCGGCGTTGACATGTTGATTGATGTTTTGGGAAAAGATGCCCAGTACCGCTGATACAGCGATAGCGATTGTTCCGATGATGACTTTGTTGTTCATAGTGATAGCAAGAGAAAGATAAAAGTGTTTTTTGATAGAACGATAGATTATAGTATATTTATTTTTTTTGTCAAA
>JACCDN010776383.1_pt1 | contig 33934 bp, 33 predicted proteins | sample 7441691 | NCBI WGS metagenome assembly JACCDN01 (sample SAMN15323439, study PRJNA562643) | freshwater metagenome | isolation source: river surface water | place: USA:Blue River Watershed | collected 2017-08-16
ACCTGAACCTGTGGTATGTTGGATTAAGTAGTTGTTACCCGTTCCTTCTTCAATAATGGTTCTCTTTAGTTTACGGATAACATCTAATTGGTGATACCTAGGAAATATCAATAGGTATTTAGTCTTCTCAACCACCTTACCTTTTTCATTATCCCATTCCTTTTCTTTCTCCTCTGATAGGTGAACAAAGTTTTCTAAAATATCTAAAATTGAAGATGGAGTGAGTATTTCTTCCCATAGATAATGAGTTTTATATCCATTTGGGTTCATTGGGTTCTCAATTCCCTTATTGTACGGTAAAAAGAAGGTTTTATCACCTCTCAACTCCGTTGTCATAGTTACCCTATCATTATCTACACAAAAGTGAACTATACACCTCTTAAACTTCAATAATGGTTCATTTGGGTCTCTATCTTTTTTATACTGATTTTCCGAGTGTTTAAAGTTCTGTCCAGTTAGTTCATTCTTCAACTCCATTGTAACAATTGGAACTCCATTTACAAAAAGAACCATATCAATTGAGTTCTCATTCTTCAATGAATAGTGGAGTTGTCTTACAACCACCAATTGGTTTAGTTTATACAACTCTTGGTGTTCTTTGTTTAAACCACTTTTGGGTTCAAAATAAACCAAATTAAAGTTTGAACCTCTATCCTTTACACCATAACGAAGTACATCAATAACACCTCTTTTACCAATTTCATCGGTTACTCTTTTAAGGAACTTATTCTCAGTATCTGAACCATATTGAAGTTCTAACTTCTCCCATTCTTTTGGTTGAGTTTTTCTAACAAATCCAATCACCTCATTTGGGATTAAACACAAAGTTCTATCATACTCATTAAAATGAATAGACGAATACCCTTGTTGATTTAAGGATAGTTCTATATGGGTTTCAAATCGTTTTTCTGATGGGTTACTCATCGGTTGTAACTTTAATTTTTCCAGTAACCACCTCTGAGATAAGTGATTGTCTGTATTCTTTTAATAAATCTATCTTCTTTTCTTCCAATTCTATTAAATAATCTATTTCTTTAGTTTTTGAATCAAGATATTCAACAATTTGGAGTTGTTCTTCAATTGAAGGTATTGGTATAATAAAATTATTTAGGATTGTATGACTAACTTGTTTTAAAGTAGGATTATCACTTGAATTTCTCAAAAGTTGGTATACAATATCAGAAGATAGAACAGTAAATAAATAATTATTTTCTATTTGATTGTTCTTAGTTTTAATAGTAAATAAATTATTACAAATAAGTCCTTCAATTCCTTTAACAACTCTTCCTGAATCTCCATATCTAAACATCACAATATCATCAACTTTAACTTGATAGTTTTGACTATTTAAAACACTAACATATCTTGGTTCTTCTTCTGAATTTGTGTAATCTGAAATTCTTAAAAATCTTAAATATCCTTCTTCTTGAATGAATTTTTGTTCTTCATAATCAACTTGAATCCCTTGTTTAGTATTTACAATTCTTCCAAGTTTATTAACTACCCATTCCTCTGGTATCTCCCCAATCCATTCAACCCCACTATCCTTCATTTTTACATTAGGATTCAAACCTTTTGTAACAATCTGATTAACTAGTGATATTCTTTGTTCTTTTAAGAGGATTATTTTCAGTTCTTTTGTCGAAATTAACTTATCAATTAATTCAGTTTTTTTATTCAAATATTGAACGATTTGGAGTTGATCTTGGATAGGTGGAAAAATTACATTGTATTCTCCCAAATCTCCAAGTCCTAAAAAATTCAAAACAGAACCATTACCTAATTTTAAATCTCTGTTGATTTTAAAAACTGAAGATTGTGTTTGATAAAAGAAAAAAGATGGATTGAATAATTCTGAATTTAGTCTTATATAAGTTAATTGAGGATTTATTATAACATGATTATTAAAGTCCCTATCCAAAATACAAGTAACACCAATATTTCCACGATTAACAAATAAAATATCCCCCATTTTTGAAAACCCAATTCTTAATTTATTGACAAATTCTTCCGGTATGTATCTAACATCAGACCATTGTATTCTACCTTGAAATACATCTGTGGGTCTTAAAAAAGGAATACCCTCATCAACAAAATCTTCAACTTTTGGATGTACTGAACCATGATTACCATCTTGATACTCACAAATTTTTGAAGTCTTTAAAAAATGAAGTTTAGTAACAACCCATTTTTCAGGTATTTCTCCTACCCATTCAATTCCTGAAGGTTTATATGATTGATATTTTCCCATTACCCAATCAATTTATTAATTAAACCATCAGATACCTTTTCTAAATCCAACAACTCTTTAGTTAAATCTTCCAATGAACGAAGTGGTTTGTATTGGTAGAAATATTTCGTAAAATTGATTTCATATCCAACATTCTTCTCTTTACTTTTATCCATCCAACTTTCAGGTAAATGAGGTTTTACTTCTCTTTCAAAGTACTCCTCAATATCTTCCCCTAATGGTATTCTTTCATAATCCCTTAATGAACTATCTGGTTTTACTTCTCCTTTCTTATCTTTTACAATCTCACCATTTACTTTTAATGGTTGTTCAATTGTTATTTTAGTATATCCAAAGAACTGATTAGGATAAATTTTAGATATTTTAGATTCTTTGAAATCTAAATAAGTTTTTAAAATCAATTCCCTTTGTTCATCTGAGACTTCTTTTCTCTTACTTCCCAAAGATTTTTTCATTGATTTAAATAAATTAGAACCATCAATCAGTTGAACCTTTCCTTTACGATTTGGTTTCTTCTTATTGTTTACAATCCATATATAAGTTGTAATTCCAGTATTAAAGAATAATGAATCAGGAAGTTGAACCACACACTCTAACCAATCATTCTCTAAAATCCATTTACGAATCTCACTCTCTCCACTTCCACAATCACCAGTAAATAATGGAGAACCATTAAATACAACTCCAATACGAGAACCCTTTGATTCCATCTTTGAAATCATGTGTTGAAGAAATAATAATGAACCATCTGAGGTACGAGGAGTACCAACTGAAAATCTCCCTTGTGGATTATTAGATTCATTCACCACAAATTCTTCTTCACTTTTCCAACTAACTCCAAATGGTGGATTGGTAATCATATAATCAAACCTATCACCTTGAAATCCATCTTCAGAAAGAGATGAACCTAATTTAATATTATCTGGATTACCTCCTGAAATCAACATATCTGATTTACATATAGAATAGGTTTGAGGATTTAATTCTTGTCCACTTGTTTTAATTTCAATATTAGGATTTATATTTTCAATAATCCATTCTTTACCAGTTGTCAACATACCACCAGTACCACAACAAGGGTCAAAGATTGAACGAATTTTACCCTCACCTTGTAAATCTTCTTTATTCTCTGAAAAAACTAATGAAACCAATAATTTTACCACATCACGAGGTGTATAGTGTTCTCCACTTGTTTCATTACTCATCTCTGAAAACTTACGAAGTAGTTCTTCAAAGATTTGTCCCATCGTATGATTATCAACCACACTTGGATGTAAATCAATTTCAGTAAACTTATCAATTAAGAGATATAGTTTATTACTCTTATTTAGTTTCTCTACTGGTTTTTCAAATTGGAAGTTCTCAATAATCTCGTATACATTCTTTGAATACCCATTGATATAGTTCTGAAAATTCATGTATATGTTCTTCGGGTCTGATTTCAAACGAACTAAATCGTACTTAGAATAGTTATAGAACTCTTTTTTTACAGTATTCTTAATAATTGGAGAAGGGTCATCCACTTTTCCCTTATACTCCTCATATAGATTATATATTTCATCCTTATTAGATTCTAATACACAATCCAATCTCCTTAATACAACAAAAGGAAGTATTACATCACCATACTCATGTTGTTTGAATAATCCTCTTAATACATCATCACATACATTCCAAATGAATGATGAAAGTTCTTGGTGTTTAGACATTTTAGTTTTTGTTTTTCTTCGTTAGTGTTATCCAATCAATATATTCAATAGAACTTCTCAATTGTTTATCAAAATCCATTTCAACCAGTTTTCTATATCCATTGGTTTTAGAATCATCTAATCTGATATAGAAACTATCTCCTAAATTGTTAATTACCTCTAAATCCCCATATTGATTCTGTATTACCAAATGGTTCTGATAGGTAAAAAGTACCCTATTACTCATATAATACTATATTTTGTGGGGGATAACTAAAATTACAGTAATTCATCAAAAGATTGATAGATGTCTTTGATTTCTTCTCTACTAATACCCAAATATCGTCTGGTAATAGATGTAGAACTATGGTTTAAGATGGAAGATAGTTTAATAAGATACTCATCAGAGTTTCCATTATTCTCCCAAATGAATCTACTTCCACTTTTACGAAGGGAATGGGTTGAAATATTCTTATTTCTAATTTTTACACCCCTTCCACCTTCCTTTAAGAGTAAATTGGTATGTTGTAAAGTGTATTGGAATACAAATTCATCTTTATTAGGTTGTTTTAATTCATTATAAAAGGTTTCTATACTTTCTTTAAGAGATTTACCGATTGTAATCTCTCTCCTCTTATTTGTCTTCTTTTCGTTCAAAATAAGGGTATCCTTTCCCACAATATCTATCCATTGAATCCTACTCAAATCTGAATAACGAAGTAATGTTTTTACCCCAAATTCAATTAATAGACACATTCTGTGGTTTCCTAATTTCTTAAAATATCGGATTAAACGAAGAATTTCATCGGTAGTTAAGTAATCACTTGTTTTGTAAATAGATGTTGTCATATCTTCTTGATTTTCTTGATATTACAAAATTATGACATATATTCGGAAATACAAAATATTTCTCATAAACGAATATTTGAAAATCTATCAAATACTAACTGTTTGATTTTCAATAACAACCATATTCGTTTATCCTATTAACGAATAATTAGAGTATGGAGGTCCTAACTTGGGTGATAAATACACATAAAATGATAAAATGATTCATTTTCAAAGATTTTTTGGGAATAAATCATAAAAAGTGTGTTTTGGATTGAAATAGATATACTTATTAGTACAACAGTAGTATATGGATACCAACTAACCCATAGAAACCCAACCGGAGGGGATATTGAAATATATCAGTAGTTGAACTCAAAATGAGATACTTGGACTTATACCGGTGGAGAGTGGAAACAACATGGAACTCAAATGAGAACTCCGTATGGATACACAACCCAACTCCCTATCAGTAATTAGATAATAGGATTATCATATAATTATTGGTGAGTATTGGAGTACTTGTTGGGAGAAGTGTATTCAACGGAATCTAAATGAGGAACAGTACTGGAAAATTAGATTAAAAAAATCAAAATAAATAAACATGGAAAGAGAATTAAACATCAAAACATCAATGTTATCTGAAAGGGAATTCATTAACATCAAAGACCTTAAAGAAACATTAGGTACATCACAAAACACAATTTATAGAATATGTGATAGAAAAGAATTAAACAAATACAAATTCAGAGGAAAGAACTGGTTTAGAACTGAAGAAGTAATTTCATACCTGAACTCAAAAGGGATATTAAGTTCAAATGACCATATCAAAATTAATATGGTAGACTTATAAGATGAATAATGGGTATCAAAATGTGGGGTTAGTATATCAATACTCTGAAAATCGTTGTTTGTTTAGTTTCTTGTAACTGAAAACATTTAAACACCTTATGACCCTATTCCCACCCTTTTACATATCGTAAACAGAATTTACAACAGAAAAGGTTTACCCAACTTTACCCAAATCAAATACAATGAAATTAAATTCATACGAAATAGATAATCAGTTATTCAAAAAACAAATGAGTTTGTACATGAAAATAGATAACTTGATTAATAGTAGATTTAACGAATTAGACCCTGATATGTTATCCGTTCTTACTAGAACTCTAATGGATTTGGATGATAAGATTCAGATTTTTAAGAAAGGATTACAACATGGTGAGATGTTCAATGTAAACTACAACATAAACCCAAAAGAAAGGAAATTAGAAGGTATCTCACTAGTTGAAATATATCGTTCCATATAAAAGAAAAACCCTAACAGATTATCTCTATTAGGGTTTATTTCTTTGGTTTCATTATTAAAATTTTAACTCATATACTTTTTGTTGAAGTGTAATTCCATTTGAATCCGGAAATTCTCCTTTTGTTTCAACTAATAACTTTACAAAATCACTAAACGAATCTGTACTTTTCATTATATCATAAATCATATTGTATGATTTTGAATTAACTATTGTTAGATTTAAAACTATTGTTTCCCAATCCTCATCTAAAACAGATAAATCAAACACCTTTAAATCTGATTTTCTCAGAAACATAAATTCTAATATATCATTCATAACTTATTTATTTTAAATTTTTAATTAATTTATTTTGTTCATAAAATGTATCTAAACAATCCACTAAAGGTGGTACTATATATTTATCAATACCGAATGAAAAAGTAGTATAATCATCATAACACATTACTTTTCGTTCTTCATATAAACAATCTAATATTTTACGAATCTGATTCTCTGTTAATTCTAATGTAACCCTATTAACAGGTACATATTTACCATATTTGTTTTTTACATATTTTATCTTAATCATACAGGTAATTTTATTTTTTAATAAAAAGGTTATCAAATGTTTCTAAAATACATTCAGTTGAATGAAAAATTCCACCATATCTACTACAAAAACTTTCCATTTCTTCTTCGGAAGAATAACCCATTTCTTCCCAATCAGAATCATTAAGTTCATTGAATGAATTTTTATTTACCCTTATTGTTTCAATAAGATAATTCCTAAAATCTGAAATTTGTTGGTATTTAATTTCAATTCTTAATTCGTCCTCATAATTTTCAATTTCCGATTCACATCTTTTTATCAGATTTTCATTTATAACCATACTATGAATCAAATCGTCAATTTCACTACTCCAATCTTCATTCAAATCATTTTCATATTCCCAAATTTGATTCTGAATTTGATTATTCTCATTTTCATAATTCTCAATCATCTCTTTTTCTGATTGAATGTTTTTTTCAATAATCTCCATTTTTTCTAAAATATTTTTCATCTGTTTTATTTGGTTATCCTAATACACCTAAGGTTTTAATTTGTTTTGTTTTTTAATAGATAGGGATGGATATTTCACCACCCCTATTTGTTTTTAAATGGTGTGATTTTCCACATTTAGTTTTTTAAACCAAGGTGTTTCACCAAAATCGGATTTTACATAAGAATAGAAACTTTCCCTATCCTTAAATTCATACCTACCGAACCCACCTTCATAAACACAATGTTTATCATTAAAGTAAGGTTGGTTTTCTCTGTAATCCCAAACAATGAAAACCTCTTTACGATAGTTTTTGAATACACCGAATTCACAAATTGGTTTGTACTTTTTACCAACATATTGAATTCCATTATGATTTGGATTTGGAGTATATGGTATCTCAACCACAATACTATATTTCCCTTCATAATCAGAGAAACTATCCACCACTTCATATCCAATTTCATTTTGGATATGATTTGTTACTTCATTAAGTAACTCTTTCGTTTTGATTTTACTCATAACTTTCCGTTTTTACCGTAGTTTACCATCTACCTTTTTTATTAATTAAAATCTTATTTCAATTTTATAGGTTGAATATTATGGTTGGATTCAAACCAACGATTTGTGTACCTTCAGATTACCCCACTAACAGTACATCCTTCATAATATCGGTTGGAGTAAACCTTTCTAAACATTGTATCCTTTAACAATACTCCTATGGGATTTTAAGTGTGTGTTTCACCTCACCTCATATATTCAACCCAATATTTTAAAGAACTTCATTCCCTCTCTATACAATATTGTAAAAAGATATAGTGTAGATTCCTACTTTTAAATTTAACCTCTATACTAATTCTCTCTTTTTACTATTAAAGAACTTCATTCCCTTTCTATACAATATTGTAAAAAGATATAGTGTAGATTTTCATATATTTGAAATACCACTATACACATACTATGAAAAAAAGAAACCTACCAACCGGAATAAATCGGAAAAGATGGATTGAAAGATTAAATGATTACGAGTACAATAACTTACCAAAAGAAGACCAGGAAAATCTTAAAAGATTTCAGAAATATTCAAGACTGAGGGAACAAAAAACAAAAACCTTAAATGAACTTAAAGGAAGAATTAAGATTTTAAAAGAGGAGATATTTGATTTAGATGGAGTTGAAGAAAGTAATTTTATAAAAGTTCAACATCTACATAATATTATGGGATGTAGGATTGAAATTACTCGTCAGAAAAAAACCCCTAAATCAATTAAAGTAACTCATTCTTATGGGGGTGTTTGGTCTGGTGACTTTAGTAAAGGGAATGTATCAGGTGTATTACATAGTGATTTCAATAAAAGAAAGACTTATGATGGAAAGAAGTTAAAAGAAAGTTTCATCTATCATGGTAAAATCATATCTAAAAATCTGAGTAAACCAAAATCATGTTACTTCCAAAATGAAGAAGGTATATTTTCCACAATCAAAGAATTAAAAGGTATTGATTTAACTAAAAGTAAGAATCCATTAAAAGATGTAAAGAATCAATTAATACCTTCTTACAAAGATTATATTATGACTTTAATGAGGGAAATGGGTATGAAAAAATTTGAAACCCATAAAGTTAAATTCTCGGACTTTAAAGAATGGTACAAAAAGAACAAAAAGTGATTAAAAACTAGTCTTATCATTGAGAAATAACAAGTTCATTAGAAGATTTAGTTCATCATGACAATTTGACATCAAACGGATAATTTTCACTATTTTTGTCCAGTAATTTAAGAGTTAGGTGGGTGGAATTATTTATTTAGAAAGTTCAACCCATCTTTCACACTAAAAACAACTAATCAATACTGTAATTAGAGGAAAATAATGAATAAAACCGAAAATACCACCCTTTTTTCCACCCATAAAAATCCATACGAATTTAACGGAGAAGCTATTGATTATCAATTAGTTAATGAAAATATTAAGTACAATAAGTACTTCTATGTAGAAAGTTATGGTTGTGCAATGAACTTTGCTGATAGTGAAGTGGTTGCTTCCATATTAGAACAAAATGGCTTTGGAGGAACAAAAAACATAGAAATTGCAGATTTAATCTTAATCAATACTTGCTCAATTAGAGAAAAAGCAGAATTAACTATCCGTAAAAGACTGACTGAATTTAGGAGGTTAAAGCAGAACAACCCAGGATTATTAGTGGGTGTGTTGGGCTGTATGGCTGAAAGATTAAAAGCACAATTATTGGAAGAGGAAAAGCTAGTGGATCTAGTAGTTGGCCCTGACGCATACAGAACCCTACCCGATCTGATTGCAGATGCTGGTTCAGGACAGAAAGCGGTGAATGTACTATTAAGTAGAGATGAAACTTATGGTGATATTGCACCTGTTCGTTTGGACAATAATGGGATCAGTGCTTTTGTTTCGATCATGCGAGGCTGTAATAATATGTGTAGTTTCTGTGTGGTTCCATTTACAAGAGGTCGTGAGCGAAGTAGAGATGCCTTTTCTATTTTAGCTGAATGTAGAGACTTATTTGAAAAAGGATATAAAGAAGTGGTTTTATTAGGTCAAAATGTAGATAGTTATTATTGGAATAATCCAGAAAATAATGAAGCTACTACTTTCGCCATGCTATTGGAACAAGTAGCACAAATTGATCCTAGTCTACGTGTAAGATTTAGTACTTCGCACCCAAAAGATATCACTGACGAGGTTTTGTATGCTATTGCGAAATACCACAATATCTGCAAATACATCCACCTTCCAGTTCAAAGCGGAAGTTCTAGGATGCTACAATTAATGAACAGAACTTATACGAGAGAATGGTATATGGCTAAAATTGATCGTATTCGCGAATTGATTCCAAATTGTAGTATTTCCTCTGATATCATTGCAGGATTTTGTACAGAAACAGAAGCCGATCATCAAGAAACAATTAGTTTGATGCAATATGCAAATTATGATTTGAGCTACATGTATTATTACTCTGAACGACCTGGTACGCTTGCTGCAAGGCGTTATGAAGATGATATTGATTTAGCAACAAAAAAAAGAAGGCTTCAAGAAATTGTTGATGTGCAATGGACACTTTCTAATGAAAGCAACAAACGAGATGTGGGTGAAATTTTTGAAGTATTAATTGAAGGTAACAGTAAAAGAAACGACGCAGAATGGATGGGACGTAATAGTCAAAATAAAGTAGTAGTGTTCCCAAAAGGTAATTTCAATCACAAAAAAGGAGACTATGTTCAAGTACAAATAAAAGACTTTACCAAAGGCACACTATTAGGAGCAATCATTTAATAATTTAATTACCATGGAATTACAATCTTTAAAAAACAGATTCAGCATCATTGGCAATACGCCATTACTGAACCATGCTTTAAATACTGCAGAACAGGTTGCTGCAACAGATTTGACTGTTTTAATTGTGGGAGAAAGCGGTGTGGGTAAAGAAGTGTTTTCTCAAATCATACATAGCCTCTCTTCAAGAAAACATAACCCTTTCATAGCGGTGAATTGTGGTGCCATACCTGAAGGAACAATAGATTCTGAATTATTCGGACACGAGAAAGGCTCGTTCACTGGTGCGGTTGATAGTCGTAAAGGCTATTTTGAAACAGTAAATGGTGGTACCATTTTCTTAGATGAAATTGGAGAAATGCCATTGGGTACGCAAGCAAGATTATTGCGTGTTTTAGAAACTGGAGAATTTATTCGTGTAGGTTCATCCAAAGTGCAAAAAACCGATGTACGCGTGATTGCCGCTACCAATAGAGAATTGATTGAATTTACACAGAAAGGAAAATTTAGAGAAGACTTATATTATAGATTAAATACAGTCCCGATTCGTGTACCTTCATTAAGAGATCGTAAAGAAGACATTCCATTACTATTTAGGAAATTCGTAGTTGACTTTGCAGAGAAATATAAGACCAAGCCTATTTACCTTGATGAAGAAGCAAGAGGCTTATTAACAGAATATAGCTGGCCTGGTAATGTACGTGAATTAAAAAATATCGCTGAACAAATTTCTGTTTTAAGTAAAAGTGACCATATTAATGCAATGCAATTGAACGAGTTTTTACCCAAACATGCATCTCACAATATGCCCATGTTAACCGGCAATACCCCAATAGGTGAATTTGCAAATGAGCGAGAGATTTTATATAAACTCTTTTTTGATATGAAAAAAGACGTGAATGAATTAAAAAAGATGTTTTTAGAAATTTTACAAAATCCAAGTGTTTCGGGACAAGCAGCTCACTTTACAAAAGAAGCAATTATCAATGAATTAAAAGAAGATATCAATACATCTATTGCGCCTCTAACCAATGTGTCGCTTCCAACTAGTACCATGCTGCCTCACCATAGCAATACTATCCCACAACATCAAACAGTAATTCTAGATAATGAACTTCAGAATCATTATGAGATAGAAGAGTCTTTAAATATCATGGATAAAGAAAAAGAACTAATTTTAAAGGCACTGAAAAAACATAAAGGTCGACGCAAAGATGCCTCTACCGATTTAGGCATAAGTGAAAGAACTTTGTATAGAAAAATTAAAGAATACGACATTGAAGAATAAACTGTATTTATTAAGCTGTTTAACACTAACTATCCTACTGGCCTCATGTGGTGTGTATAGTTTTAAAGACGCTATGATTCCAGAAAATGTAAAGACGGTTAAAATTGGCTTTATTGATAACAGAGCACGCTATGTCAATCCACAATTAGCCCCTTTGTTAACGGATAAGATATTACAAAAAATCATTGCTCAAACTAAGTTAACAAGAACTAATAGCGACGATGCGCATTATCAAATTTTTGCCACCATTACTAATTATGACCCTTCTCAAACCGTGGGTGTTAGTGGCAAGGAAGCTGCTAGTAACAGACTCACAGTAACTGTCCATGTGGTCTTAAAAAAGACTTTAGAAAACAAAGAACAGGAATTTGATGTGTCCCGTAATTTTGACTTCTCTGCCAATCTAACCCTGAATCAAGCTGAGAGTCAATTAATGGATGAAGTAGTTCGAAGTATTACAGATGATATTTTTAATCAAATTTTTTCAAACTGGTAAAGCATGCGTTCAATAGCCATCGATGATATAGTAAAACAATGGACTGGTCATGCTTCATTGGAAACCATTGACACAGAGGTATTGGAAAAATGTGTGGAGGAGAACCCTTATGCGCCAACCCTTCAGTTGCTTTTGGCTAAAAAATACCAAATGAATGCTTCACCTTTGTTGCAGTCTCAACTAATTAAAGCGACAGCCTTTTTCCCCTCCAGTTTACATGTTCATTTTCTGATGAACTTGACAATAGAACAGGATAAAAATTCGCTTTCTGATATTAAATTAGACACTTTATTAAATGAACATATAGCTCAATTTAACGAGTCAGTGGATGCCTCAGCCACCTTAGAGTATGAAAAAGAGGCAAATACGACGCTTCAAAAAGACTATTTTGCTGCTCAAGGCATAGAAATTGACCTATCTAAGCTTCCACAGGATAAATTCACGCAACAGCTTAGAAGTTTTACTGCCTGGCTAAAAGTCATAAAAAATAAGGATGGTGTACTCGAAAACAACCAAACAGACGAAATAAACGCAGTTCAAGAGCAGATGATTGCTCAAATTGCCGAAAAAGCCAATGTTCCTTCAGAGGTTCTAACTGAATCCATGGCTGAAATATGGGAAAAACAGGGGAACTTAAAGAAAGCTATAGCCACTTATGAAAAATTAAGTTTTATTTTTCCTGAAAAATCCGTTTATTTTGCATCCCGTATAGAACTTTTAAAAAATAACAAATGATAACTTTCTTCTTAATATTAATTGTAGTAGCCTGTATTGCTTTAGGTTTCATGGTATTAATCCAAAATCCAAAAGGCGGTGGTTTAAACGCCAATGTAGGTGGTTTAAGTAATAATTTTATGGGTGTAAAGCAAACGACCGATGTACTTGAAAAAGGTACTTGGATTTTTGCTTCTGTGATAGCTGTTTTAGCCATCACGTCTACCCTTTTCTTAAGTGGCAATACAAATAATGGTAACGGTGTACTTGATAAAGTGAATACTTCCACTTCTACTGCTCCTGCAACACAAATGGCTCCTCCTCCAGCTCCAGCAGCTGCTGACAGCAACAAGAAATAATTTACTTATAGAATGTTTCCACATTCTATTTCAATAGTATTTTTCCCCACCATCCTAATGGTGGGGATTTTTATTGTATTTTGAAGTATAAAATAGTCAAACATTTATTTAAAACGATTTTTAACGAGTGAAAAAATTAATCTTAATATTATTCTTTGCCTTATTTGTTTACTTAGCCTATTCTGTTTTTGTGAACAGTACCCATTTTGAGAAAGCACAAACAGGCTTTAACTACACAAAAGGTGCTGGGGGATTAAATGCTTTGAGTGATACCTTAATGGCCAAGAAAATCATCAGAGAACCATGGACATTCAAATTGATCGCTACGCTATTAAATGTAGAAGAGCGAATGAAATCGGGCCGATTTATGGTCAAACGACAAACAAGTCTATTGAATCTAGTTCGAATGCTTAGAAATAACAGACAGGCGACTGTAAAATTAGTATTGAATAAAGTGCGTACAAAAGGCGAATTAGCAAAATTAATTGCTGACCAGTTTGAAAAAGATAGTGTCTCTGTGATGGCTTTTTTAACTAGTAATGACTCCTTAAGGGCATTTAATACAGATACCACACAGTTGTTTACCATGATCATACCGAATACCTATGAATTTTATTGGAGTAGTTCGATGGCTCAGATTTTAAACAAATTGCAAAAAGAGCAAAACCATTTTTGGAATCAAAAAAATCGCATTCAAAAAGCAGCAGCAAAAGGAATGAGCCAAAATCAAATTTATACTTTGGCCTCCATTGTGGAAGAAGAAACCAATTATGATTCCGACAAATCCTTGATTGCAAGCGTTTACCAAAATAGATTAAAACAACAAATGCCATTACAAGCATGTCCAACTATTAAATATGCTATGCAAGATTTTACCATTACACGTATCTATGAAAAATATTTAACCAACCCCTCTCCTTATAACACTTACCGCGTAAAAGGACTCCCTCCTGGCCCAATTTGCACTCCGGCAGCTAAAACCATTGATTTAGTATTAGATGCTCCAAAAACAGACTATCTTTACTTTGTAGCGAAAGCAGATTTTAGTGGATACCATCATTTTAGTAATAATTATGCAGAACATGATAAATACGCTAAGGAATACCAGAAGAAATTAGATGCGTATCAGGCAAAAAAAACAAAAGAGTATAAATAGACCCATACCTCATTTGAAAAAATTATTACAATACATTCAAATCCCGTTACATTTTGCTAAACAAAAAGCAAAACGAATTGTTATACCTGGTTTTCAGGAAGTGAACTTATTTCAAGTGCTTCAGTTTTTATTTAAACAATTGAATACGATTGGACTCTATGATCGCGCATCTGCCATCTCATTTAATTTGATTATGGCATTACCTGCAGGATTTTTATTTTTATTTTCAATCATTCCATACTTTCCAAAAAGCTTCAAAATAAAAAAACAAATCCTATCCATTTTCAAAGACATCTCTCCAAACACAAGTACTTATAGATTCATATTAGATATCATCAATGACTTGTTAAGTCAACACGTGGGTATTTTCTCCTTTGGTTTTCTGTTACTGTTATTTTATGCATCCAATGCGATGACGGGTATCATAAGAAGTTTTGATAAATCCATTATGCAGAATAAGCCTTTCTTTTTACATCAAAGAATGAGGGCACTTCGATTAACCCTAATATTGATGCTACTCGTTTTTGCCAGTTTATTAGTGCTTATAGGACAAGACCAATTAACTACACTATTAAGAAATGTATTTGATATAAAAAGAAAAGCAATTCTTCCTTACTGGAATAGTATAAGATGGGGCATTATTATCTTATTGCTGTTTTATGGCAATGCATTTATCTACAAATATGCACCACACGTAAAAGAGAAATGGCCTTTGCTTTCACCAGGCGCTATCTTATCTACCACATTGATGTTAGTGACCACATTAGGTTTTTCTTATTGGGTGAATAATTTTGGTAGCTACAGTAAAATATATGGTTCAATCGGAACCGTATTGGTGGTCATGACATTGATCTATATCAATGCATTGATTTTATTGATAGGTTTTGAATTAAACGTAAGCATCGAAGTACTTAAGAAAGAACAAGATCAAATTGATTACTTTAATTAAAAAAAAATGAGTCTCTTTTGGAGACTCATTTAATATATTTTTTACCCATTTTATTTATTAGCCATATCTGGAATTTCAGCAACTTTATAAGCTCCAGCATCTAATTTTGCTTTGGTCTCGCTAAATGCCTTTAATGTTAAATCAATTTCTTCCTGTGTATGCACAGCAGTTGGAATCAAGCGATAAATGATATGTCCCTTTGGAATCACTGGATAGACAACAATAGAACAGAAAATCTTGTAGTTCTCTCTTATATCCATGACCATTGCAGTGGCTTCTTCTACCCCACCTTTCATATAAACCGGAGTCACTACTGAATCTGTTTTACCAATATCAAAGCCCTTTTCTTTCAAGCCGTTTTGTAGTGCTAACGCATTTTTCCACAAATTATCTTTCAACTCTGGCTTTGATCTTAATAATTCTAAACGCTTCAAGTTACCCACTACATAAGGCATTGGTAAACTTTTAGCGAAAATTTGAGAACGAATATTATAACGAATATAATCAATGATGGTTCTAGGTCCTGCCATGAATGCACCGATAGATGCCATACTTTTTGCAAATGTAGAGAAGTATAAATCAATTTCATCTTGACAACCTTGCTCCTCGCCAGCGCCAGCTCCCGTTTTACCTAATGTACCAAACCCATGCGCATCATCAACCAATAAGCGGAATGGAACTTTCTTTTTCAATGCAGCAATCTCTTTTAATTTTCCTTGATCACCAGCCATCCCAAACACACCCTCTGTAATGACTAACACTCCACCTGATTGTTGTTTATCCACCAGAGCCTGTGCTCTCAATAATTGTTTTTCACAATCTTCAACATCATTATGCTTGAATACAAAACGATGTCCTGGAATCATCCTTAAAGCATCAATGATACATGCATGACATTCCGCATCATACACCACCACGTCGTGACGGCCACAGATAGCATCAATCGCACTCATTATACCTTGATATCCGTAGTTCATTAAGATCGCATCTTCCTTATGAACAAATTCAGCTAGTTCTCTCTCAAGTTGCTCATGCAAGTCACTGTTTCCACTCATCATTCTCGCACCCATTGGCAAGGCCAAACCATATTGAGCAGCACCATCAGCATCTGCTTTACGAACTTCTGGATGATTAGCTAAGCCTAAATAGTTATTTAAGCTCCAAACGATCATCTCCTGACCTCTGAATTTCATCTTTGAACCCACTTCACCCTCAAGCTTAGGAAACGCAAAATAGCCATGAGCTCTTTCTCGATGTTGACCAATTGGTCCATAATTTTTGATCAGCCTTTCGAATATATCTGCCATAGGTTTCTAATTATAGGTGCAAATTTAATAATTTTTTAGCTTACTGGCCTATAATTATCCGTAATTTGCAGCACTAAAATCAAGTGAACATGCGTATTTACTCCACTTTATGCTTAGCTCTATTATCACTAGGCATCAATGCTCAAGCACCAAAATCAAACCGATCAGTTACTCCAATCAAGCCCAAACTAATAGTTGGTATTGTGGTTGATCAAATGCGTTGGGACTATGTTAATCAATTTAAAGCCCATTTCACTTCACAACAAGGCTTTATGCGCTTTGTCAATGAAGGTGCAAGCTGTAATAATAACCTTATTCCTTATGTACCAACTGTAACTGCATGCGGACACGCTGCTGTCTACACAGGCTCGACTCCAGCCTTACACGGTATAGCTGGTAATCAGTGGTTTGATAATTTCAAACAAAAGTCAGTGTACTGCGTAGAAGATGAAAATGTGGCGTCAGTAGGCGTAGAAGGAAGTGCAGCAGGAAAAATGAGTCCAGTCAATTTATGGACAACCACAATAGGAGATGAATTAAAATTAGCAACTAACTTCAAAAGTAAAGTATTTGGTATCTCTATAAAAGATAGAGGTGCCATAATTCCAGCTGGACATAGTGCAGATGGCGCATATTGGTATGACAGCAAAACTGGTAATTTTATTAGCTCCACCTATTATGGGAAAAGCTTGCCAAAATGGGTCAGTGAATACAATAATCAACATCGTGTAGATAGTTTTTATACAAAAGGTTGGAACCTTAGTTTAGCAAAGTCTGTCTATGAATCTAATTGTGATAACGACATGAATAACTATGAATCAACACCATTTGGTTCAGAACAAAAAGGTTTCCCTTATTCTTTATCACAATTTATTGGAAAAGATTATGGTAAAATCGCTTCCACCCCATTTGGCAACAACCTTATTGTAGAACTGGCAGAAAAAGCATTGATAAATGAACAATTGGGTAAGGATGATATTACAGATTTGTTAGCAATCAGTTTTTCTTCGCCAGATTATATTGGACATGCTTTCGGTCCAAATGCTTGGGAAACATTGGATGGCTATATTAAATTAGACATGCAACTTGCAGCATTATTTGCAAGTTTAGACAATCAAGTAGGTAAAAATAATTATACTGTTTTTTTAACTGCAGACCACGCAGTCGCAAATATTCCGGACTTTGCTAAAAAACACCATATCCCAGGTGGCTTAATTAGCGAATCAAGTATCAAAAAAGAATTAGGCAATCTACTAACAAAAAAAGGGATGGATGAAAAGTTAATCTCCGCAATTAGTGAATATAATATTTATTTTAACCATAAATTAATGGATAGTTTAGATGTAGACCAAGAGGATCTTATTGATATGGTTCGTGACTATGTCGAACAAAAACCAGGGATTTTACAAGTCATTGAGACCCGCGAAGCCGCCGAGGCTCCATTACCAGCTCAATTGAGAGAACGCATTGTGAATGGTTTCAACCCTCAAAGAAGTGGCGATCTATTCATAGTCACTAAATCAGGTTATATGGACGGCTATACCACTGGAACGACACACGGGGTATTCTATAATTATGACGCCCACATTCCTCTTTTATGGTATGGAAACGGTATCAAAAAAGCTCAGGTTAATTCTGTTAACTACATGACTGATATTGCACCAACAGTGACGACCCTTTTAGGTATTCAAATGCCTAGTGGTTCAATTGGCAAACCGATACTTGAGGTATTGAAATAAAACCTGATAAGATTTTATGAAAAATGAGTTATATCATAAGGGAAGATTTCAAATTTTTCATAATAAATAATTAAATTGCAAATAGGAAAAATTATTATAAACCTAAAAATTATCATATGAAAAAAATAGCTACTGTTTTATTCGCTTCAGTTTTATTAATGGCTGCCAATACAGCTTCTGCAAACTGTGGTAAAAAAGATTGCAAAGACTGCAAGAAAGAAACTAAAGCACATAAATGCGATAAGAAATGTATGAAAGATGGCAAGTGTGCTGAAATGAAAAAGAAAGGTTAATCCGACTAGTTTTTGAAGTGATCAAACTTCCATAAAAAAGCCACTCAATTGAGTGGCTTTTTTATGTTGATTCAATTTGTTTATGCTAACTTCTTTTGCAAATTATTATCTAATGCATCTAAAAACTCCTCTGTGTACACATAATGTTCACCATGTTTTACTTTATTACCATGCAAACAAACAGCTAAATCCTTGGTCATGATGCCAGACTCAACTGTTTCAACACAAACTTCCTCTAAAGCCTTAGAAAAACGAATCAATTCTTGGTTATTATCCAATTGACCTCTAAATTCCAACCCTCTTGTCCATGCAAAAATAGATGCAATTGGATTGGTAGAAGTTCGATTACCCTTTTGGTGTTCGCGGAAGTGACGTGTCACAGTACCGTGTGCTGCTTCAGCTTCCATCACTTTACCATCAGGCGTGATTAAAGTAGATGTCATTAAACCCAAAGAACCAAATCCTTGAGCTACTGTATCTGATTGAACGTCGCCATCATAATTTTTACAAGCCCATACAAAATTACCATTCCATTTTAACGCACTCGCTACCATATCATCAATTAAACGATGCTCATAAGTAATGCCAGCTTCAGCATATTTTGCTTTGAACTCATTTTGATAAACGTCTTCAAAAATATCTTTGAAACGGCCATCATATTTCTTTAAAATAGTATTCTTTGTTGATAAGTATAAAGGCCATTTTTTTGATAATGCTTGATTGAAACAAGCTCTTGCAAATCCATAGATACTTTCATCTGTATTATACATGGCCATTGCTACGCCGTCACCTTTGAAATTAAATACTTCAAATTCTTGCACTGTACCATCTTCGCCTTCAAACTTCACTGTTAACTTACCTTTACCCTTTGTAACAAAATCGGTTGCACGGTATTGATCTCCAAATGCATGACGCCCAATACAAATTGGCGCTGTCCAGTTAGGTACTAGCCTTGGTACATTAGAACACACAATTGGTTCACGAAAAACTGTACCATCAAGAATGTTGCGAATGGTACCATTAGGGCTTTTCCACATTTGCTTTAACTTGAACTCTTCTACTCTTTGTTCGTCAGGTGTAATAGTCGCACATTTGATCCCAACACCATATTGCTTGATTGCATTAGCTGCATCAATAGTTACTTGGTCATTTGTTTGATCACGGTATTCCATACCTAGATCATAATATTTAATATCCAACTCTAGATAAGGTAAAATCAATTTATCCTTAATGAATTTCCAAATGATTCTTGTCATTTCATCTCCATCCAATTCTACGACTGGATTAGCCACTTTAATTTTCTGTCCCATAGTTTTAAAATTTTGTATGCAAATGTACAAAATGTAACCAAAAAGAAGTTGGATAATTAAGAAGAATGGTTCACAATTAAAACAGGTATGCTTACCTTGTGGCGAACTGATTCAATCGTCTCACCAAAAAAATAATCTTTCCATCCCTGATGGCGGTGCGCACCCATGACTAACAACTGTGCGTCTACCATGCCCACAATACGAACAATCTCTTTAACTCTATTTTTATAGCCTAATTCCACCTTTACTGTGTACCCCTTTTCTCTAAGTGAATAGGCATATAATTCAAGTCTTTCTTTATCTTTCCTTGATTCCTCGTCATCACTTGACTCATGTAAATAACTAGCAGTTGCACTTTCTACAACATGAATTAAAATAAGCTGTGTTGACGGGTGTGCTTGCGCAATGGCAGACTTAATCAAATTGGCGTCACCAGTCGTAAAATCGACTGCAATGGCGATTCGATCTATTGGTGCCACTTTTGTCCAATCAAGCTCTACTGCAGCTCCATGCAAGGCAGTTCTTTTTTGCTCTTTGTTGGTTCGTACTATAGGGAAGATAACAATAAATAATAACAATAATAAGAAAAGTAGAATGATTAAAAGCACCCCAATTTTTAATAATATGGAAGAGGAACTAGTTAATAATTCTTTTGCAAAGTCAAATACTAAGTTGGTATTCAAATAGACCAAAATACTAGCCACCAACCATGATAAAATTTTTACCCAGGATCGAATAGCAAATTCACCCATGGTTTTTTTATCACTCACAAAATGAATCAATGGGATCACAGCAAAACCTAATTGTAAACTGAGAATAACTTGACTAAAAACGAGTAATTCATCCACCCTTCCTTCACCCATGATTCCGATGACCAATACAGCTGGAACAATGGCCACTAATCTTGTGAGCAATCTTCTGATCCAAGGGTTTAACCTTAAATTTAAATATCCCTCCATTACAATTTGACCTGATAAAGTACCTGTTACTGTTGAACTTTGACCAGCAGCAATTAAAGCCACTGCAAATAAAATAGGGGCTAACTTGGAACCTAATAAGGGTGCTAACAAAGCATGAGCTTCTTCAATTTTTGCGATAGATTGATTCCCTGTTTGATAAAATGCAGTTGCAGCCAAAATCAAAATTGCTGAATTAACAAAAAATGCGGCATTCAAAGCCACGGCACTATCAATAAAATTATATAATAATGATTTTTTTATACCAGCACTCGTTCTATCAATTTTTCTAGTTTGTACCAATGCTGAATGTAAGTATAAATTATGTGGCATCACAGTGGCACCAATCATACCCACTGCAATATACAAAGCACCTGGTGATAAGGCTGATGGCACTAATCCTTTTGCAGCACTCACTAAGTCTGGTTTTGCAATAATCATTTCTGCTAAAAAACTTCCACCAATTGTTGCAACTAATACTAAAATGAAGGCTTCCATTTTTCGCATCCCATAACGTTGTAATAACATGAACAAAAAAGTATCTAACACGGTGATGATCGTACCATACATCAATGGTAGACCTGTTAATAATTTAATCCCAATGGCCATACCTAAAACTTCTGCTAAATCTGTAGCAGCGATGGCTAATTCTGCTAAAATATATAAACAGAAATTAACCCCCTTGGGGTAAGTTTCTCTATTGACTTGTGCTAAATCTAAACGCCTTACAATACCTAATCTTGCACTTAAGCTCTGTAATAAAATAGCCATAATATTACTAAGCAGTAAGATCCAAATTAATTGAAATCCAAATGCGGCTCCACCCTGTAAATCGGTCGCCCAATTGCCCGGATCCATATAACCTACACTCACTAAATATGCAGGTCCAATAAAGGCAAAAAGTTTCCTCCAGCCAGTTTTATTTTGTACTGGAACAGACTCGTGTAATTGATCTAAGGATTTGTTAAACATAATAGGTATGTAAATTTAACCATAAACCCTTTGTTAAACTCATATTGTTACCTATTTTAGCAAAAAATAGAGTGCCATGCGCCATCTAAGTTATCTTTTGATCCTATTGGCATTAATTGGTTGTTCCGAAACTAAGACTGACCTTTCTGGAAATACCCCTTTAAAAATTAATGATTTCAATGCTGCATTTAAAGCAGTTGAACTACCCTTGCGCATTAACGACACGAATTTGGCCTCATTAACAGATACATTAGAAATTGGAAAAAAAGCATTGAAACAATTTTTACCTGACTCTGTCGTTGAAGATATTATTCCTACTACACAAAAAAATACCAAACTTTATCCAATTGGGAAAATAGAGAAAGAATCGGAATATTATTTATTGTTAAATAATATTGCAACAAAAAAACAATCTGTTTCTGTAATTACTTTTAGTAAAAAGAATATTTTTCTTGGCCATAAAATTTTAACTGATTTTGATTTAACGCACAAAGGCTCTCAATTTTATGGAAAAACATTGTTAATCAATAAAGAGCCTACCTTTTTGGTGGAAGAAAATAAATTAGATCCTGAAAATGGATTAACGTTTGAGAAAAAAGGTTGGGCTTATACAGATCAAGGATTTAGATTAATTTATATAGATGCATCTATTAAACCTTCACAAAAAGCAATTTTAAATCCAATAGACACCCTCCCCACAAACAATACTTTGAGCGGTGATTATGCAAGGGATAAAAAAAACTTTATCTCTTTAAGAGATTTTGGGAATCCTAACAAGTATCAGTTTTTTCTTCACTTTGAGAAAAAAGAAGGCACTTGTGTAGGAGAATTAAAAGGTGTTTTGAATTTTAATAAAAATCAGGCTACCTATTCTGAAAAAGGAGATCCATGTACCATTCAGTTCACCATAAATGGTAATATTATTAAGATTAAGGAAGATGGTAATTGTGGAAATCATCGAAATATGACTTGCTATTTTAACGACAGCTACGATAAGAAAAGAAAGCCCAAGGCAAAGAAATAATCCACATTCTGCTATTGCAAACGATTGTTATCCACACTAGGCTTGAGTTTGGTCAAAATTTTAGGCAAATAGGTTTATATTGTGGCTCAAAATAACCAAAGACCAAACACATGAGTTTTAGAAACTACCAAGTTCCTTACCCAATCAATGAAAAGTATTCCAAAAAAGCGGCCTATTTTTCAATGGAGTTCGCCATCCACCAACCGCTAAAAATTTATAGTGGTGGATTAGGTTTTTTAGCTGGTTCACATTTAAGAAGTGCCTTTGAATTAAATCAAAATATGATTGGTATTGGTATGCTATGGAAATATGGCTACTATGACCAATCAAGAAATCAAGATCAAACTTTGCAAGTGACTTTTATGGAGAAGATGTACAGCTTCTTAGAAGACACTGGGATCAAATACCAAATTTTAATACATGACCATCCAGTTTGGGTAAAAGCTTATTACTTAGCACCTAATGTTTTTTGTAGTGCCCCTTTGTTTTTATTAAGTACTGATTTGCCAGAGAACGATTATGTTTCTCAAACAATTACACATAGATTATATGATGCCAACGTGGCAACCAAAGTAGCTCAGTTTATTTTATTGGGTGTAGGTGGGGCAAAGTTAATTGACGAATTAAACTTCAATCCTGAAGTATATCATTTGAATGAAGCACATGGTTTCTCTGCAGCATTCTATCTATTAAATAAATACAAATCTTTAGAAGAAGTTAAAAAGCGTTTAGTGTTTACAACGCATACTCCTGAAGAAGCAGGTAATGAAAAACATGATATTTATCTATGTCATAAAATGGGTTATTTCTGTGGCTTGGGTATTGATGAAGTAAGAAAATTAACAGGTATTCAAGATGACCAATTTAACCATTCTTTAGCTGCTCTTCGTTTTGCAAGAAAAGCAAATGGTGTTTCTGAGCTTCATGGTCATGTGAGTCGTGAAATGTGGGGTAAATATGAAGGCATCTGTCCTATAGATCATATCACCAATGCACAAAACTGGCGTTATTGGGCAGATAAGCAATTGTATAAATTTGCGGAAGCTGGTGATGATAAAGGATTCGATGATAGAAAATGGTATTTAAAAAAGCGTGCTTTTGAAATTGTAGCAGACCAAACAGGTAAAATATTTGATCCGAAAGTATTGACCATTGTATGGGCTAGACGATTTGCAGGATATAAGCGTGCAGACTTCCTATCTTGGGATTTAGAAAGATTCGAAAAATTATTATCTAACTTAAAATACCCTGTTCAAATTATATTTGCAGGAAAGCCTTATCCAGTAGACCATCCAGCTATTTCTCAATTTAACCATTTGGTGAACCTTAGTAAAAATTACAAGAATGTAGCAGTATTAGTTGGATATGAATTGGCATTAAGCAAGCGCATGAAACAAGCTTCTGATATTTGGTTAAATAACCCAAGAGTGCCAAGAGAAGCATCAGGCACAAGTGGTATGACTGCCGCTATGAATGGTGCCGTAAACTTCTCTACAGACGACGGTTGGATACCAGAGTTTGTTAACCATGGTAACAATGGTTTTGTGGTTCCAAAAGCTGATTATGCGAATATGAGTACTGAAGCACAAGATGAATATGATTTGAATGAACTATACAAGATCCTAGAGCAACAAATTGTGCCAATGTATTATGAGCAAAAAGATACTTGGAGACAAATTACTCAAAATGGCATGAAAGATGTTCGTTTCCAATTTGATAGCAATCGAATGGCAGACGAATATTATGAAAAAATGTATAAAATCTAATTTGCCCTTACCCCCATAAGGATTTCCCCTCCAGTATGTTGGAGGGGATTTTTTTATATCAAAATTGGTCAACTTTTAAAGCCTAATTTTGTTAGTATTATATGTCAAATAAAATCGTCATTGCTATAACGGGTGCTAGTGGTGCACTATATGCCAAAGCATTATTAGATAGTTTAGTTCAGATTCCCTCCCAATATGAGGCGGTGGGAGTCATTATGAGCGATAATGCAAAGACGGTATGGGAGACAGAATTAGGCAATCAGGATTACCTAAAATACCCCTTTGAATTTTACCATAAAATGGACTTTAACGCCCCATTTGCATCTGGCTCTGCTCAATACAATATTATGTTTGTAGTACCTTGTAGTATGGGTACTTTAGGTAGGATCGCTTCAGGAGTAAGTGACGATTTGACCACTCGTGCTGCTGATGTAATTTTAAAAGAACGAAGAAAATTAATCCTTGTAGCTAGAGAAACGCCTTATAACTTAATTCATATTCGCAATATGGAAACAGTGACACTTGCAGGAGGAATCATTTGTCCAGCTACCCCTAGTTTTTACAGTCAACCTAAAACAATTGAAGAAGTAGTTATGACTGTTGTGTCAAGAATGATGGACCTTGCAGGACTTGATATTAAAACTTATCGATGGAACACGAATTAAATTGACTTTTTTAAAAAAAAGGCCCCGAACTTAAATAATCCGGGGCCTTACTATTTAATAGTTTAATATGCTTAATCTTGTTTTGGTTCTTTAGGTGCTTTTGGCGTTTTTTCTTTTTCCTTTTTTTGTAAAGTAAAAGTCAACCCTGTTTTGTCCTTATCAAGATCACCCACTAATATATCTCCTTCTTTTACCGTATGGTTTAAGATCTCTTCTGCTAATGGATCTTCGATATACTTTTGAATGGCTCTATGCAAAGGTCTTGCACCAAATTGAATATCATATCCTTTGTCTGCAATAAATTCTTTCGCTGCTTCTGTTAAGACTAAGTTTAAACCTAGATTAACTAAACGAGCAAGCACATGCTTCATGATGATATCAATGATCGAGTAGATATTTTCTTTTGTCAAAGAATTGAACACAACCACATCATCAATCCTGTTTAAGAATTCAGGTGAGAAGGTACGCTTTAACGCTTTCTCAATCACAGATCGGTTGTTTTCGTCAGTTTGTTGCATTCTGGTTGCAGTTGCAAAACCTACTCCATCACCAAACTCTTTTAATTGGCGTGCCCCAATATTAGAAGTCATAATGATCAAGGTATTTTTAAAATCAACTTTACGACCTAATCCGTCTGTTAATATACCATCATCTAATACTTGTAATAAAATATTATAAATATCTGGATGTGCTTTTTCAATTTCATCTAACAAAATCACACAATAGGGCTTACGTCGTACTTTCTCGGTCAATTGTCCACCCTCTTCGTAACCTACGTATCCTGGAGGCGCTCCTATTAATCTAGACACTGCAAATTTCTCCATATATTCACTCATGTCTATTCGAATCAAAGATTCTTCTGAGTCAAACATGTTCCTAGCTAATGCACGTGCTAATTCTGTTTTACCCACACCAGTTGGACCTAAGAAAATAAATGTACCAATTGGTTTCTTTGGATCTTTTAAACCAACTCTATTTCTTTGAATCGCTTTTACTACCTTGCTAATGGCATCATCTTGACCAATCACCATTCCTTTCATGTCGTCGGCCATCTTACGTAATTTAGTCGTCTCAGCTTCTACCATACGCTTTACAGGTATGCCAGTCATCATACTAATTACTTCTGCAATATGTTCTTCATTTATTGGGAATCTTTTATTCTTACTATCCTCTTCCCAATTTAATTTTGCTTTTTCTAATGCTTCGCCCAATTTCTTCTCTGTATCTCTCAAGCTTGCAGCTTCTTCAAACCGTTGACTTTTCACCACTCTATTCTTCTCGTTCTTTACTTCCTCAATTTGTTTTTCAAGTTCAACAATATCCTCAGGCACTGAAATGTTTTTTAAATGCACTCTAGCACCCACTTCGTCCAATACATCAATTGCTTTATCGGGCAATAAACGATCAGTCATATAACGATCACTCAATTTTACACATGCTTCAATTGCTTCTTGATCATAAATTACACTATGGTAATCCTCGTACTTGGACTTAATATTATTTAAAATAGTAATCGTGTCTGCTACACTTGGTGGCTCGATGATTACTTTTTGGAAACGACGATCCAAAGCGCCATCTTTTTCAATATGCATTCTGTACTCATCTAAAGTAGAGGCACCAATACATTGCAATTCACCTCTTGCTAATGCTGGTTTGAAGATATTAGAGGCATCTAAAGAACCGCTCGCGCCACCAGCACCCACAATGGTGTGGATCTCATCTATAAATAAAATAACATCTCTGTTTTTTTCCAATTCATTCATAATCGCTTTCATTCGCTCTTCAAATTGACCACGGTACTTGGTACCAGCCACCAAAGCAGCTAAATCTAAAGAGATTACTCTTTTATCAAATAAAACACGACTTACTTTTCTTTGTACAATTCTTAATGCAAGACCTTCTACAATGGCCGTCTTACCCACCCCTGGTTCACCAATTAAAATTGGGTTGTTCTTTTTACGACGACTCAAAATCTGACTTACTCTTTCTATTTCTGCTTCTCTTCCTACTATTGGATCTAATGCATCCTGCTCTGCCAACTTAGTGATGTCTCTACCAAAGTTATCTAATACAGGAGTCTTAGATTTACTAGGGGCATTGGGTTTTGATTTTGATCCAGCACCAAATCCGCCTCTTCCTTTTTCATCATCAAAATCATCCTCCCCCTCTTCTTGGAATTCTGCGCTTGGACTTGAAGGTGTTGAAGGTGCTGAACCCACCATACCTAATTCATTTCGAAACAAATCATAATCCACATCAAATTGGTTTAAAATTTGTGTCGCAATATTTTCTTTATTCTTTAATATACTCAATAAAAGGTGTTCCGTTTCTACCATGGGACTTTTCAAAGCCTTGGCTTCCAATACGGTCACTCGAATCACTTTTTCAGCTTGTTTGGTCAAAGGCAGACTATTGATATTGGCAATGTTCTTACCAGACTTATCCTTAACAGCCAATTCAATCTCCTTTCTTAATTCTCCCAAGTTGACATTCAACTGCCTTAGTACTTTGATAGCAGTATTTTCTTGGTCACGGATTAAACCTAACATAAGGTGTTCCGCGCCAATAAAATCATTGCCTAATCTTAATGCTTCCTCTCTGCTATAAGAGATGATTTCCTTAACTTGTGTTGAAAAATTGTTATCCATATAATTTATTCGAGCTGTTATTAGATAAACGAATAATTTTACCCTAAAGTATGTGTTTATGCACTATAAAATTGATACCAAAGAGAAATTCACCGTTTTAAGCTTACTCGACTCTAGTCTTAGTTCAAATCTCGTGCCAGAATTGAATGAAATGTTCAAAAAATTGGGTACAACTGACCCAAAAAACCTAGTAGTGAACTTAGCAGCTGTAAAACACTGGGAATTAAGCATTATGGCACTATTTGCTCAACATCAAGAGGAATTTTATGACAATAATACCAGTTTTGTAATTTGTTGTTTGTCCGATGACCTACAAAACGCACTAGATTTAACTGAATTTGCCGAAGTGATGAATTTGACTCCAACAGAATCGGAGGCTTGGGATATCGTTCAAATGGAAGAAATTGAGCGAGAATTACTCGATAGTGACGATATGGAGTTTTCTAACCAAGAATAGTCTAAGATTTGTTAAATTCGCGCTCCTATGATCACGCCTCAAACTATTCAACAAATAACCAGCCGAATTGACATCATTGATGTGGTGGGTGAATTTGTTAAATTGAAAAAAAGAGGCACGAACTATCTAGGCAACTGCCCTTTCCACAACGAAAAATCTCCTTCTTTTACCGTATCTCCAGCCAAGGAAATCTATAAATGTTTTGGCTGTGGCAAAAGCGGAAATACCATTACTTTCTTGATGGAACATGAAAAGTATAGTTATGTAGAAGCATTAAGGTGGTTGGCAGCAAGGTACAATATCGAAATTGAAGAAACAGAGACAAGTCCAGCACAAAAAATGGCGCAACAAACTGCAGACAGTTTATATGCGATCAACCATTTTGCTATGGATTTTTTTACCAAACAATATTGGGATACAGAAGCAGGAGCTAGTATTGCGCAGAGCTATATGCAACATCGAGGCTTTTTACGCCCGATTGTAGAAAAATTTAAAATTGGATACAATCCTTCTGATAAAGATAGTCTAGCCAAGGCTTTGATAAAAAATCAATTTAATCCAGACCTATTTGCAAGAACTGGCTTAGTGGTGGAGCGCAATGGAGAATGGCAGGATAATTACAGGGACCGTATTATCTTTCCAATACACAATACGACGGGAAAAATTATTGGTTTTGGTGCAAGACAAATTGCCAAGAATGACCGCTCTCCCAAATACATCAATACCCCAGAGAACGAAATTTACATAAAAAGTAAGATTTTATATGGCTCCTATTTTGCTAGGACAGCCATTGATAAAGCCAATGAATGTTTACTGGTAGAAGGGTACACAGATGTGGTTAGTCTTCACCAAGCAGGTATTGAAAATGTAGTAGCAAGTGGCGGTACCTCTTTAACGATAGACCAGTTAAGATTAGTCAAAAAGTATACTCAGAACCTAACGATTATATATGATGGGGATGCGGCAGGTGTGAAAGCAGCATTGAGGGGATTGGATATGGCATTAGAGGAAGGCCTGAATGTTCAACTTGTATTGATTCCTGACAACGAAGACCCGGATAGCTATGTCAACAAAGTTGGACCTGATGCTTTTAGGGCTTTTGTACAATCTGCAAAGAAAGATTTTATTTTATTTCAATTAGAAGTTCAATTAAAAGAAGTTGGCAACGACCTCAACAAAAAGAATAGTCTTGTCAATCAAATGGCTGAGACTTTAAGCAAAATTAATAAGGCAGAAGATTTTACAAAATTACAAGAATATGTAAGAAAGTGTGCCGATATCTTACGCATTGACGAAACAGGCTTGACACAGTTAGTAAACAAATTCAAGCGTGATAAAATTGTTAAAGAAGAAAAGAAAATGGCTTATGATGAAGCAGCCATTTTAATGCCTAGTTTCCAAAATGAAACACAGGATCTGGATAATATTGTTCTTGACAAGGATCTATTACACGAAAAAAATATCGTTCGATTATTGATTGAATATGGTAATGAAATATTGGCGGATGGAAGACTCGTTTCCACTTGGATTGCAGAGGAATTAGAACCTTTCCCATTAGAAAATTCAGAAATGATTCGATTGGTGAAAGTCTATTTTGAATGGCAAACCGAAGGTAAAATTCCTAATAATAAGACATTGCAATACCATGATGACCCACAGATTCAACAATTGGTGATGGGGCTATTTGAACCAGAACATGAGCTAAGTCAAAGATGGAATGAAAAATTGGGTATTAAAAAAGTTGTTGAAGATGTAACCTTTCATCAAGACGTAGAAGTAAGTTTATTGTATTATAAACTAAGAAAAATAAAAAAAATGATTCGTCAGAATCAGGATGATATGGAGCAAGTAAGCGGCGAGGAACAAATCCAATTATTACATATACACAAGCATCTTAAAGACGCAGAGCGTGAATTAACTCAAATTATCGGGACCGTTATTTTCAAATAAAACTTGTAAGGATTATTTCTCAGAAGGATTTTGCTTACCAGCAATGAGCTTTTCTAAAGTTGCTTCCAATCGCTTTTGCTTGGTTTCTTCCTTTTTAGCGCCATTGATCCAACTTAAATATTCCTTTTGGTTGATAATGGAAAGTGAAGTAAAGAATTCTCTTGCTTCTTCATGTGATTGAAACAACTTTTCCACTTCAATGGGTAATGCAATTAGCCTTTTCTCAAAATCATCGATTTCGATATTTGGAGATTTAAAGTCAGCGAATGACCTATTTCTATTTGGGATTTGGTCATATTTAGTAAAACGTAGTGCTGTCCAAACATGATCTAATGTCACTTGACGTATGGCTTCATATTCATTATTGGCTAAAATTTCCCAACTCGCGTCTCTATTCAAATCAGATACAATCTTAGAACTGGTTTTAGGATAAGCAATCCATAATTTACTCTCTATTGTCAATGCAGAAAAAACTTCTTTTAAGATATTATTTAGCTGCAATTGGTTGATAGCAAAAATAAGCGCAAAATCAATTTTTCTTGACTTTAATAAAGGTGTCAAATTCTTACAATAATTCAACTTAGCAAATTGTTTCTCAACACTAGAAGGTAAACCTTGAATCAGTAAGTTTTTCTCATCCTTTAACTGTAATTTCTCCAAAATATTCTGACTGATCGACATAAATGTTAGGATTTATAAGGACTGCAAAGTTAAGCAATTTCAACTAGTTGTAAGTAGTTTATTGAACAAAACTGCATAAAATATTGATAATCAATATGAAAGATGAGCTTTCTAGCTAAATTAATTTTGCTGTTTCCTATTTTTTTTGAAAAGAGGTGCTTTATGTTCCTCCCCTTTAAGTAATCTTCCTATGTTCTTTTGATGGGTAACCACCACCATTAATGCAACAATTATTGCAAATATTCTATAGGAAGTTTCTTTCTCCTTGAAAATGAAAAGTATTAAAACCATAAATGCCATCCCAGCCAACATTGAACTCAGTGATACAAAACGTGTAGTAAACAATGTAACCAAAAATACGATGATACAAATCAAAGCGACAAGTGGTTGTATTGCTAAAGCCATACCTAAAATAGTAGCAACGCCTTTGCCCCCTTTAAAATCTGCCCAAATAGGAAAAACATGGCCAACCACAGCAGCCATACCTAATGCAATCATAAAATTAGTTCTGGCCAATTCGTTATGCAAATAATAAGGAATGAGGATATACAAAGAAGTAGCAATAATCCCTTTTGTAATATCTGCTGTCATCACAAATATTCCCCATTTAGAACCTAATACCCTAAATGTATTGGTTGCACCTGGGTTGCCACTACCATAATGGCGTATATCAATTCCAAAAACAGCTTTACTTACCCATACTGAAGTAGGTATTGAACCTATCAGGTAAGCGACTATAACAAGCATTATTTCGTTCATTGAATTTTGTTTGGGGTAGACAAATATACAACCAAAAAAATAAATGTCTTTTGGGCGCCAATTTTATAAAAGCAATTTTATCTATTAAACAAGATACTTACCCAGCCATTTAAAGGCTTTGCCTGTTGAAATTTCCACCCTTTTGAATTGGCTAATTTAATTATATCAGCTTGATCCTCAAGCAGTAATCCACTTAGCATTAAAACACTTCCTTCTTTCCCAATGAGGGTTAATTCGTCCATATTGGCTTCAATGATATGCCTATTTACATTCGCTAAAACAATGTCATATTGATATTTCTGTAAGGCAGATTCCACTTTTTCAATAGTAATTACCCTGCTTTTGTTGTTAAAGCAATTTTCTTCTGCGTTTTCAATACACCAATCGTCATTGTCTACAGCATGTACTTTTGCAGCTCCTAATTTTTCAGCAAGTATGGCCAATATACCTGTACCTGTACCAAAATCATATACCGTTTTGCCTTTGAAATCTAAACTTTCCATCAACTGAATCATCAAATTTGTGGTGGCATGATGCCCAGTTCCAAAACTCATTTTAGGTGTAATATAGATTTCATATTCTACCGGCGGATCAAACGGAGGATGAAAATGCGCCCTAATTCCAACAAAGTCGTCAACCCTTACAGGATCAAAATTTGATTCCCAAACTGCATTCCAATTTTGTTCTTTAATGACTGATTTAGAATATGTTAAAAGATGTTTATTGAAAATAATATCTAAATCATTTTGGATTTTTTCTGCTTCAAATTTTGATACCAACATGAAGGTTTTACAGTGTCCAGCACCCAGCCCAAAGTGATTGGTTAATTGAACACCATCATTTTGTCCTTGCTCTTGCTCCTCTTCGCTGAACCCTTCAAAACCTAAATTAGTAAGCTCTGCTATCAGCATGTCAAATTGATCTTGGGTTTTAAAGTCAAACTCGATTTGGATATATTCTTTAGACATTTTAATTAAATTTAATTGGTTAATTCTATTGGTATAAATACCTATTTCTAGACGCTCGGCTCGCAAGCTCGAACGCAAGCTACGAAATAGTATCTACTCCAATTTTTCTAGAGAAAGTAAGCGTACATAGTAAAGTTAATACCAAAAAAATGCTCCGCGATATTAGCGGAGCATTTTTAATTTTAAGCTTGTAAAGTTTAACCTTTAATTAAGGACGTTCTTCACGAGGTGCTTGCTCTGGACGCGGCAATAACGCTTTATGACTTAATTTGAATTTACCTGTTTTAGGATCCAAACCTATCAATTTCACTTTAACCGTATCCCCTTCATTAAAGATACCTTCCATTGTTTCTAAACGCTTCCAGCTAATTTCACTAATATGTAATAATCCTTGTTTACCAGGCATAAATTCAACGAATGCACCAAACTCTTTGATGCCTTTCACAACACCTTCATATTCGTCTCCAATTTCTGGAACGGCAACGATTCCATTGATCCATCTTACAGCAGCATCAAGACTTTCTTTATTTGCAGAGAAGATGCTTACTTCACCATGATTGCCTACTTCCTCAATATTGATTGTAGCACCAGTCGTTCTTTGCATTTCTTGAATAATCTTTCCTCCTGGTCCGATTACTGCACCAATGAATTCCTTATCAATAATTATTTTAACCATTCTTGGCGCATGTGGCTTCACATCTGCACGAGCAGCTGGTGTACACTCATACATAGCATCCAAAATATGTAAACGACCTTTTCTTGCTTGAGATAAGGCTTCTCTCATAATGTCCATGCTTAAGCCATCTACTTTGATGTCCATTTGAACACCGCAGATACCATCGCGTGTACCAGTTACTTTGAAATCCATATCTCCTAAATGATCTTCATCACCTAAGATATCTGTTAAGATTGCATACTTACCATCTTCTCTAGAAATCAATCCCATTGCCACACCACTTACGTGTTTTGGAATAGGCACACCTGCATCCATTAAGGCTAATGAACCGGCGCAAACAGTTGCCATTGAAGATGAACCGTTTGATTCTAAAATATCAGAGACTACACGTAATGTGTA
>JACCDN011214169.1_pt1 | contig 33910 bp, 31 predicted proteins | sample 7441691 | NCBI WGS metagenome assembly JACCDN01 (sample SAMN15323439, study PRJNA562643) | freshwater metagenome | isolation source: river surface water | place: USA:Blue River Watershed | collected 2017-08-16
ATGAATGTGGGCTAGTAAGCTTGGAAAAGAAAGTTGCTGGTTACAACTTTAATTAAAACCGCCGTATGCGACAACGCACGTACGGTGGTGTGGGAAGTCCCGCCTGTGAGGGCGGTCTTACCCGATTCTTCGCTATTATTTACAAGCTGATGGTAAATATTGTGCAGGAATTGTTGTACCAGAGCCTGAGCATGACCAAGTTATACCATTGCTGCTGGCATTTGGTGTGAATGCTAACACATTTGTCGAGCTTGTTAACGCTGTAATTGATGCATTATTCATAGTTACACTAATTACACCGTTTGTACCAACAGATAAACCGGTTACATTAGTACCACTCATGGTAGATGAAACTCCTGCTTGAGAGGCTGTAGAAGGTAGTGAACCATTAGATTGATAATATTCAGCTACGGCTGTTTGTGCTGATTGGGCAAATGAAATTGCTTCAGTTACTTTTGCTCTGACTACATAATTACTATAGGCTGGGACAGCAATTGCCGCTAATACACCGATGATTGCAACAGCAATCATCAACTCAATAATTGTGAAACCTTTATTATTATTTGTTTTCATGATGATCTTCTTCCTCAAAATTTATACAGTGAAACCACCCTATAACTTTTCATTATAGTTGAAGTAATTTACTACCCCTATCGATATTTTACTTTAAAAAAATATTAAAGTTAATAGTTGGGATTCCTTTAGTAGCAATATTTTTGTTGTGGTTAAACGAAGTTAGATAATAACAGACTGTTTTGTTCGTTAATTTCAATTATGTTGTAAAATGTATCAAAGCTATATAATGAAGCATTTTATAGCTTAAAAGGAAATTGCATACCTAATATTTACACTGAGATATTTACATATAGAATTTAGAATTTACTAGTTTATTACATCCTTAATAGTTTCGATTTGCTACTAGCTACTGTATAAATTAAGAGTGTTATAATCAAATTGACTAAAGAAAAAATTCTCAATACCGGACACTTTTATCGCTACAGTTTTAAGTAAAGCGTGTTTTATTATAAGTCAATTTATTCATAAGAGGACTTTATTTATATTCAAATATTACGGATATAAGGCTTTGTAATATTCATTGGCTATTTGTTGATGCCTCGCGAGACTCAAACAGTTCAACAAATAGCGCCAATCTCATAAACAAAGCCTAATACCCTTCATAATTCATATAAATCAAGCCTCCATTATAATAACATTATAATAAATCTAATAAAGTTAACTGTTGCACGTAGCATCAAATATAAAAGTGTCCGGTACTAAGAGCGAGATTGTGCATAACATTAGTTAGAAGACATTAAACGAGGAATGGAATATGAGTTTAGATGCTTATAATGCTAGGCTAAGCCGGCTAACGGCTAAAAATGATCAGCGTAATTTTTCTAAATTGCAACAAAATAATGAACTAAAAAATTTCCTTGAAGAAGCTATTACGTATCTTAAAGAAAATAAGCAAGACTCAGAGCTAGTAGCTCATTTTTTAATGGGTAAGACCAATGATCTACCGGAAGGGATAACAAAGACACTGCAACTTACCATGGCTGAAAAAAATACCTTATATGACCTTTTGCGGACTCATCGCTATAACAGCGGGATATTAAGTTGGTTTGGTAAACCAGAAGAAGCAAAAAAACAATTCGTAAGCTTGAAATACTGCACGAAAAATTTATTTATAGTATACATCAAGAAGTTGATAAATTAGTAAAACAGCAATTTCCTAAGGTAACTCAAGAACCATGCTATATAGTTGCAGATTTTGTTAACCAACTAGTAAATAATCCTGACTCAATTTCTAAGGGTGGCCCAAGTTCAGCTGTAAACTGGTATATAGAACATCTTGAGAAGTTAAAAAAAGGACCTATTCTTCTTAATCGATTGAAAATGGGTGGGCAACTTGATGTTGGCTCTTGCTTTAGTGGTAAGATATCTTCCGTACAGATTGGTTCTTTAATTGCTGAACAATATGAAGCTATCGAAAGAAGATATGCTTTTAAGATAGAATCTACCGCGGAAGCTTTTAAACAAAATTTTGCCACGCTTAAAAAATTTATTAGAGAAAAGTATCCTAAAGGCTGCTTTTTTAAGCTTGGGGGCAGTAGCGGCCATTTTGGTTATTATGATCCTGCTATGAATACTGTTTTTACTGGTGGGAGTGTGTCGTATAATAACAAAATTTCAGGAGTAACATTAGAAATGTTTTTTGAAAATCAATATAATGGAGCGATTGGAACCAATAAACAGACTTTATGTCTTATGAATTACACTATGGGTGAAGTTATAGATATTATTGAAATAACTGCTACTCAACTAGGAATGACCTTAGAGAGGTTTTTATAAGCTATAAGTTTAGAATAAAAAGATAATAAAATTATATTCCAAAACAGAATGAAGACCCCCTTATCTTCATCCTGTAAAACCCTTATCTTTAGACTGGCCATCCAAGCCGTACACCGCAAGTTTTATATTTAATGCTGGTAGTCCTTGTCTTGGTAATTGACTAATGGTAAATGAATTTTTTTATTGATTGCCCACATCCGCACGGCAAATCCGCCAATTAGTAACAAAATGGTAGCATAAACGGTATTATGCCAATATTCTAAAATTACGGCTTGCACCAGCCCGACAAAAAACGCTACCATGGCATAAAGCTCACTGCGAAATACCAGCGGTATATCATTGCATAAAACATCGCGCATAACCCCACCTGATGCACCAGTTACGATAGCCATTATGGTTGCAATCGTAATGCTGTGAGTGGTATTATAGCCAATTATACAACCTAAATAAGCAAATGTTACAAGCCCGGCTGAATCCAGCATCAAAAAGAGATAGCGGAGTCGAATAACATAGTTAACTAATGGTAAGGCAAGCAAAGCCGCAATAATCGCAATCAAAATATATGCAGGGGTTGCTACCCAGGTTAGCGGATAAACACCCAACATCATATTTCTTACCGTGCCGCCTCCTAATGCGGTTATGACCGAAATCGTGACAACGCCAAACAAATCCATTTTTTTTCTTCCGGCAGAAATCGTACCTGTCATACTTTCAGCAATGATCCCTAATACATATAAGACATGAATCATCATTTCTATTTCTTTATCGGTAATATGCATATAAAAACCTCTCCTAACAGCTAAAGCTCAACTGTCGCAATTTTATATGATTTTTGAGGTTAAGTCCCGCATTTATTTTATTATAGAGTGTATCATCGCTTAATAAAGTATTAGTACCACTCCTGATTAAACTTTATTAAATATAATTATTTTCACAAAAAATTTACAATAAAGATTATTTTGACGAAAATTTAATAGCTTATTCATAATCCCATATCCGTAAATTCTGAAAGAAGTCATACCTGGCATTTCATTAAAAGGAAAAAATTATGCAAGAAAAATTTTCAATAATTAAAGCTAATATCGACCACAAGAGCAGGCATGTGAGTGTAAAATTTTCGGATAACCCGGATATTAGCTGGAAATTTCATTATCAGTGGTTGGCAAATTCTGATTGTAGCCAAGGGTTTTCCAAAAGTGCAGTTAGTTCACCATTTATGCAGGACAATAAGTCAGTAGATAAAGTTACAATTTTAACTAGTGGCGATTTAATGGTTACTTGGCTAGACCAGTCTAGTTCAGTGTTTCCGTCTATTTGGCTTAAAACTTTGGCATGCGAAGTAGCATCACCAGATAAAGAATTTGCTGTACCAATGTCAGAACCGGTTAACTATTGGTATGCAAATACGCTCACTATACCTGAAGTTGGCTGGGATTCAATCATGAATGAAGATTGTGAATATCATCGTCAAAGTGAGAAAGTAATTGATTTATTGGTTAAAAATACTGAATATGGCATAGTCAAGATTACCGATTGCCCCAAACCAGACTTTGAGTCGGAGCGAAAAACTGAAAATACATTATTAACCAAGCTGTTGCGAAAATTATTTGGTAGTGTTTTTTTTCATCCGCGTCGTGGAGCTGATAAAACATTTAACGTATCAAGCGACAATGCAGTTCGTGCAGCAAAACTAGATAACTATGATGTTAGCAAAATTCTGCTGCCGCATACCGATCATGCCCATTATATTCATCCTGCGATGGTGATGGGACTATATGCTTTAGAGGGAGTTAGCGTAAATACCTGGCTCGATGGATTTACGGCCCTTAAAGTATTAAAAGAAGAGGATCCGCAGAGTTATGCTTGCGTTACCCAAGCGCCGCTTACTTTTGGTCGCATTGCTAAATACTACTCACCGGCTTTAATCCAAGCAAATACGGATACGGCAGTTACCTTTGTTCCTGGTAAGCCTAATCAGGTAAAACGGATCAAATGGCATCCACATTTAATCGGTTGGCCATGTTGCAGCTTTGCAGACTATGAGCAAGTAATAGCTGCGTTACAAAAGTTTCAAAGTATTATGCTAAGACCAGAAATAAAGCTTGAGGTTACCATGAATCCTGGAGATATGTATATATGGAATAATTTTCGCATCCTGCATGGTAGGCAAAGCGTATTAGCAACACCGCGTACTAGTGTAGGCCAAACCGTTCCTGAGGAAGTCGTTATGGATACGCTCCGCAATATTAAAATTGCTAAAATTAAAACGTTAAATGACGATTGGCTTGCCCAAATTCCTACGGCGCTATTAGATGAATTATATAAATACGAACTACTCAAGTTATAGGTTATTAATTAATTATGCAAGTTACACAATTTTCAACAGCATTTATACTTGGTTTTGTCAGCGGCATTACGCCTGGAGTTGTGATTACTTGTATATTTAGCCAGATACTTCGTCATGGATTAAAAGAGTGTCTATCATTCATCATGATAGCGCTAGTTAGTGAGCTTTTGCTGGCTTTTTGTGCTTATTCGATTATCAGCCATTTTCATTTGGATGAAAGTTCGTTTAAGATAATTTCTGTAGTAGGCGCGGGTATATTGCTGGTTATTGCTCGTAAAATGTGGTGTAGCAAACCGCTAATCGTTGATGCTAAAAAGGATGCCGGTATAAATAAAAGCTCTCTGGTATTAGTGGTGTTTACTAATAGTACCATGTGGTTATTTTGGTTAAGCGTTTGTTCACCTCTAGCGCTAACAATCTCTGAAAAGATAAGTTTAGGCTGGTTATGGTTTATTCTAGTTTTTCATTTAGGTTGGCTCATAGCATGTTTATTCTTATCGATTGTTTTTCATTTTTTTAGACCGATTTTGCTAAACCCTAAGATTACCGCTGGAGTATACAAAATATTTAGCCTGCTCTTTGTATATCTTGCAGCCAGGCTATTATATATAGCTATTAAAACTTAAATTCAGCACCTAGCATAATAAAATTTGGGTTAGCACTGGATACAAAGCTATCTCCGGCATATATAGTTAATACGCGCAATCAGTGTTTATTTCATCACTAAAAGTGTTGGATGTTTCATGACCTTCCAATTCGGGGCAATCAATAGAACCACTAAAGGCTTCTTGAATATATTGATGCATATCCATATTTTGATTAGTCATTTCAGTTAGACTATTTGAGTTAATGATTGACATCTGGTTTTTCCTAGAAAAATTAAATTTACTTTTAGCACCATGTAGATAGAGGACAAGGTCAGGCTTAAAAGATACTGCTTAGCGACGATTAACTAAGCAGCTAAAATAACGCAAGAATATACTTGATTCATTAAAGTAATACCAGACAACAATTTTGGTTGGTGTCCTAAATTACCAAAAATGATTAGATATTAACTCGAGGTAAGAATAAGCTAATCTTAGCCTCGAGCCTTCGTTAAATTAAGCTTTTTCAGTTGATTGATGTTTTAGCATTAAATGATATAAAGAATCTTTTAATGCCAATCGTTCTTTTTTAATTGTTTCTATTTCGAAATCACTTAAGATTAGTTCTCGTGTGGCAAATACCTTTAACACTTTTTCATCTAATTTCTCGTATTCTTTTAGTAAGTGCTGAAAGTGATGGTCATTCATTTTTAAATAATGGTAAGCCTCTTTAAGTTCAGGGAAACTTTCAGGGAAATTTTGGTGTGGAGTTAGCATATTTTTTCCTTACAAATAATTAAAAATTAAAGTTATCGGACCTCATTTTTATATGAACTTGAGATATTCCAAATAATTTAACGTAGTATAAACCATGATCTAAATGTGGGCAATAAGCAATTTTGCTGATTGTACTTCTTGTGATAAATCTGCGTGTTGCAAACTTAGAACATCAGTTTTATAACTAACAGTTTGGTAAATTTATACAAGAATTTATGATATATTTGCGACTTAAGTTGTAAAAATATGGAAATTAGGAATATTATGCGGAAAATAGTTGTAATCGGGGGTGGGGTTTCTGGCTTGTCAACAGCTTATTTAATATTTCAAAAAGCCTGCGAGCATAAACTTGAAGTTGAAATTACGCTATTAGAACAAGGGTCACGAGCTGGAGGTAAAGTTTGGAGTCAGCAAATTGACGGTTACTTATGTGAATGGGGACCAAATGGATTTCTAACTAATAAACCTCAGACTTTAGATTTGTGCGAAAAACTAGGCCTTACCCAACAACTGCATAAATCAAATGATAATGCGCGCAAACGTTTTGTTTATTCTAAAGGAAAACTGCATAAATTACCTCACTCACAAATAGAGTTTCTTACAAATAGTTTATTAACTCTTAAAGGTAAATTAAGAATACTAGGCGAATACTTTATTGCTAAGCGACAAAACACAAATGATGAGTCGTTAGCTGATTTTGCCCGCCGACGGCTTGGATATGAAGCTTTAGAGAAATTGATTGCACCAATGGCAGGAGGTATCTTTGCCGGAGACCCGGAAACAATGTCACTAAAGGCTTGTTTCCCTCGAATTTACGAGTTGGAGCAAGAATATGGAAGCTTAATCAAAGCGATGGTGAAACTTGCAAGGAAGCGAAAAACTGATCGATCAAAGGGTGAGGTTGTTGCTAGTGCAGCAGGCCCTGGCGGGGTTTTAACTTCATTTGAAGATGGCCTACAAGTATTAACTGATCGATTGATGGAAAAAATCGGTGTTGATAAAGTTAAGTTAAATGCAGAAGTTTCTTTAATTAGGAGAGGAGCTTTAAATAAGTTTGAAGTTGTTTGTAATACAGATAAACTTGAAGCTGACATAGTAATTTGTGCAACACCTGCATATGTAGCCAGTAAGTTAATTAGTAAATTATGTCCTGATTTTAGTAAGTTATTAAGCTGCATAAACTATTCACCACTAATCGTTGTTTGTTTTGGTTATTCGCTAGAGCAAATTGAATATGATCTAAATGGTTTTGGTTACTTGCTGGCCAAGGGCGAAGAAATTCCGGTTTTAGGAACTTTATGGGATTCAAGTATATTTCTTCATCGCGCACCAGATGGTAAAGTATTATTTAGAACAATGCTTGGCGGTGCGACGAGACCTGAATTGATAAACCTAACTGATTACGAAATTCAAACCCTTGTAGAGCAAAGTTTAGCCACTATTCTCGGGATATCCACTAAACCTGAAATGGTACAAATTTTTCGACATCAAAAAGCAATTCCTCAATATCAGCTGGGACATCTGGATATTGTTAAAAAAATAGAAACCTTTGAAGCTCAAATTCCAGGGTTGTTTCTTACTGGAAATGCCTATCGTGGGATAGGTATTAACGATTGTGTTGCGTCTTCGTATTTAACCTCAGATAAAGCCATCAAATATCTTTTAAGTAATTAAAAAATATTTTTGTTGGCTAGGCATATTGTTTGATGATTATAATTCCAGCTATAACTAAGGCAAATCCAATAGCGGAAATTGGATTTAATTGGGATTCACCAAGTATTAAATAGGCAAATATAACTGTAAAAATTGGATAGCTGGCTTCAATGATTGCTGCTAATCCGGCGTTACTAGTTTTAATGCTTTTAAATATAAGTAAACTGGCAATTAGAAAAATGATACTGCTACCTGAAATCAAGGCTAATTGCTTTGGGTTAGCAAGTTTATGTAAGAAATTGCTAAAGTTTTCTTTCCATAAAAAGTAAATGAAAATAACAATCGAGATTAGGACAGATTCAAAAAATAACAGCTCCAATGCAGAAAATTTTTTTAAGGTAATTTGGTTAAAAGTATAGCCAAGTCCCCATAATACTGCTGCACTTAAGGCAAGCCAAAACCAAGACATAGTGTCATCCTATAAAAATGTTAATGTAACTCTAGAGCTTATAATAGAGTATAAATCGTGAGGTATTGATAATACATCACTTTAGGTTGTAAATGATGTTACGCACGCTAATAAAATTTAAGGTAGTCTATTTGATTTATTAAAAAATTAATTAATTTATAACTCAAATCTTCCGCTTATAAGATTTTGTATTACTCGTTTGCTATTTGTTGATAAACTCGCTTCACTCAAACAATTCAACAAATGTAGCAAGCTTCGTAAACAAAATCTAATATGCTGCATAGTTCGTATAAATCAATTAACCATTTTAATAAATCTTATAATTTTGCCAGAAAAGTTGAAAGTGAGAAACATCAATTAGTAAGATAATTTAACCTTTTAGCAAGACATACTCAACTATAATATTTAGTGAAAGAATTTACATTTTACTAAGTGAACGGGTTAATAATATGAGATGTTATTTTATTGTTAATCGAGATACTAAGTAGTAAACAGTATGATAAAATTCGGATTATTTCGTTCGTAGAAAATCAATAATTATGGTAAAAACAAAACTAACCTTTCAAGAACATGTATTGCAACAACTTGAAGAAGATGAACGTGTCCAATTTGTTTTTTTCTATCGTCAGAACTGTAAAAATCTAGGAATAGCTTATTTATGGCTTATTTTTCTTGGCGTTTTTGGGATGCATAAGTTTTATCTTAATAAGCGCTCTGGATGGCTTTATCTATTATTTAGCTGGAGTTTGATTCCAGCAATATTAACAGTAATTGATGTATTCTTGTTACCATTCCAAGTTCGTAACTATAATCGGAACCTTAGTATCAGTATTTTTGACCTGATAAAAAAACATACACCTTCTTCGGCTAATTTATTATTAATTAATCGTAAACTGGCTGCTAAACGAATTAAATTAATTGAGTGGGTCTTGGCTATTGCTCTAATTTTTGCTGGTATATTTCCGGCAATAGCTTATTCCAGTATGCGACTAACGGCACATCGTTTAGAAATTCATTATAAAACTAACCATCTTGATGGAAGCCAGAGCGATAGCTATCTGATATTATAGAAATATGTTTAATTTAAAACTCGTTAATAAAATTCATCCCCAGAAAAACCACTTAGCAAAATTACCGCTAAGTGGTGATGCTTTATTCATTTCAGAACTTAGCAAACAGCAGAAAAAGCCTTTTTTATATATCGTAAATGACGGCTATCAGCTACAGCGGCTTGCCAATGAACTTACGGTTTTTGCCCCGGAAATAAGAATTGCTGTTTTTCCTGATTATGAAGTTTTACCATATGAACGTCAGTCGCCATATAGTGAGCTGGTAGCTGAAAGATTGCGCACATTATGGCGTATCCAGCATAAGCAAGTGGATATATTGCTTATCCAAGCAACTACTGCCCAATCTTTGTTGCCGCCAAGGGAATATTTCTCACAACGGGTGCTTTTAGTAAAGCGTGGCGATAAATTAGATAGCGAAAATATTCGCCGCCAACTCTCTACCGCTGGTTATCAATGTGTGCAAAATGTTTATGAGGCCGGTGAGTTTGCAATCCGTGGCTCAATAATTGATATATTGCCGATGGGTTCCAAAAAGGCCATCCGGATTGATCTATTTGATGATGAAGTTGAGACTATCAGCTATTTTGATAGTAAAAGCCAGGCTGTTTTAGAGTCTATTGATTTTATCGAAATACTGCCTTCGCGTGAGTATCCCCACGATCTAACCAGCCTGAATAAAATGGTCGCGAACTTTGTTAGCAAGTTTCCCAAAGAAGCAAAAAGTAATTTAGCTAAAGATTTAGTGAGTAGTATCTTACCTGCGGGGATTGAGTTTTATCTACCATTATTTTTCGATGCTTGTGCAACGATATTTGATTATCTTGAGCCTGACTGGCAGATAATCATTAATGAAGATTTACAAACTGCCCTAAATCTAAATTGGCAAGAAATAACCAAGCGCTATGAGTTTTATAGTTATCAATATCCTTGCCTTAAGCCAAGTGAATTATTTTCTACGACCGAAGCAATCTTTGCTTCTTTAAAAAAACATTGTGTCTTTGAAATTGCCCGTAATGGAGAATTTTACACCGGATTTAAGCATTTACCTGATATTGCAGTTGATATTAAAGCCTCCAACCCTTTTTATAAATTAGGCGAATTAGCCAAAAAGCAGCAAGTGGTTATCTGCGTGGCCAGTCTTGGACGGCTGGAAATTTTGCGGCAAACTTTAAATCAGAACAAAATAATCTGTAAACAGATTGATTCCTGGTCTGATATAGCTAGTAATCCAGTTTCGCTCATTATTGCTGATATTTTCCAAGGCTTTTGTTATGCTAACTATGTTTTTATTACTGAAGCTGACTTATATCCGCGCAGCAGTTTGCGGCGAACCAAACAGCAACGCCAGGCAAGTAAATCTTCGCTTAATAATGATTTAATTGTACGTGATCTTGCTGAAATTAAGGTAGGGGATTATGTCGTCCATTTAAATCATGGGGTAGGTCGCTATGTCGGCTTAACTATTCAGTCCATCGGTGAAACTGAATATGAAATGATCGAGCTTGAATATCAAAATAACTCGAAATTATTTATCCCGGTCCATAATTTGCATTTAATTAGCCGCTATTCGCATATTGAAGGCAGTAGTGTAGAATTAACTAAACTTGGTTCCAAACATTGGGACAAAATCAAAACTAAGACTGAACAGAAAGTCAATGATTTAGCTGCAGAATTGCTGGAACTTTATGCCAAGCGCGAGATGCAGCAGGGTAATGCCTTGCCGCTACCCAAAGAATATCCGGATTTTGCGCACAGCTTCGGCTATGAGCCGACAGTCGATCAACAAAACAGTTTTGAGGAAATTATCAAAGATCTGGGGCAGGCAAAACCGATGGATCGTCTCGTTTGTGGTGACGTTGGTTTTGGTAAAACCGAAGTTGCGATGCGTGCGGCATTTATTTCCGCCATGAATGGTTACCAAGTAGCTATTTTAGCTCCAACAACCTTACTTACGGAACAGCTATATCAAAATTTTGTCAACCGTTTTGCTGGATTCCCAATTACCATAGGTGAAATATCTAGATTTAGAAGTCGCAAGGAGATCAACCAGAATTTAACAATGCTTAGTGAAGGTAAGCTTGATATTATTGTGGGAACTCATCGGTTAATTCAAGATGATGTAAAATTTGCTAAGCTTGGTTTAGTAATTATCGATGAAGAGCATCGTTTTGGGGTTAAACAAAAAGAGAAATTAAAACAGCTTCGTAGCAATGTCGACATTTTGACTATGACTGCTACCCCAATCCCACGAACCTTATCAATGGCTCTTGATGGTTTACGTGATTTTTCGGTTATAGCGACGCCTCCTTCTCGTCGCTTAAGTGTCAATACACTTATCTGCCAAGATGATAATTCAATTATAGAAGAAGCGATCCTACGTGAGATTCGGCGCGGGGGGCAAGTTTTCTTTCTCTATAATGATGTAGCAACTATTAGCCGGATGTTTGATCGACTAGCAAACCTGATTCCGGAATTGCGAATTGCGATAGCGCATGGGCAAATGCCCGAGCATGAACTAGAGCAGACTATTAAAGATTTTATTCAGCAGCGTTTTAATTTATTACTATGTTCTACCATTATTGAAACTGGTATCGATATACCGAATGCCAATACTATTATTATCTATCGTGCCGATAAATTTGGCCTGGCACAATTACATCAATTACGCGGACGTGTTGGGCGAAGCCATCATCAGGCATATTGTTATCTGTTAGTTCCCGAAAAAACTACATCAGATGCCGAGAAACGCTTAGAAGCTATAACTGCAACAAGTGAACTGGGTGCTGGGTTTAATTTGGCAATGCATGATTTAGAAATTCGTGGTGCCGGCGAAATATTGGGTGATACTCAGGCGGGGAATATAAAAGAAGTCGGGCTTTCACTGTATACCGAAATGCTTAAAAAAGCCATTAAAAAGCTAAAGGCTGGAGAAAATATTTCTGGTAAATATGAGGCGGATTTAAATTGTGAAGTAAACCTTAATGTTACTTCTATATTACCAAGTGATTATTGCCAAAATGTCCATGAGCGATTGGTATATTACAAGCGGTTGGCTAAAGCCGAAAACATCGAACAGCTAGACCTCGTTTACCAGGAAATTATTGATAATTATGGGTTACCCCCAACTGAAGTCCGTAACTTAATCACTTTGCATGAGCTAAGATTGATTGCCATTAGTCTAGGAATTCAAAAATTAGATGCGACTAATAATACAATTACCTTGAATTTTATTGATAAGCCACCGGTTGAACCTCTACAAATTATTTTATTATTACAAAAGCTCAAAACCTGTAAATATGATGGCAAAAATAAATTGATCTGGCAGGTAAAGTCAGATAATTTTGAAAATAAAGTTGCAAATATCCGTTCATTATTACACGAGTTGGCACCTAATGTAGCGAGGATAGAATAATGCGCGAAGGCTTAGAATATAAAATTGTTAAAACCTTAAATGGCCAGACTGGCTATGTTTCACTTGGGCAAGGGCAACCTTTAGTCATGCTTGTCGGTTATTCCGGCAATTTGCTACACTGGAATAGTGAGCTTATCTATGCTCTTGCGCAAAATTATACGGTTTATCTTCCAGATAACCGCAAAGTCGGCTTAACTGATTCACGAAACCCTGAATCATTGGCAGGAATGGCATTAGATGTATTAGACTTTATTAATGCTCTACATTTAGATCGACCAATATTAGTTGGCTGGTCGATGGGCGGCATTATTGCTCAAGCTTTGGCCTATGACAATGCAAGTTATCTATCTGGGATTGGGTTAATTGTTAGCCAACCTGATTATAGTTTTACCCATGGCAGATTACATAAATTAGTAACTAATCTACGCGAAAAGCCGGGTAAAGAAAACCGCGATAAGTTAACTGAACTATTTTTTTCTGAAATGCCAAGCTTGGAATTCCGTAAGTATTTAGCTAAAACGATTTTACCTATCCCAGGCTATATCCATCCATTTAATAAAATAGCACAAGATTTTCAGGACCAGGCAATCAATAATTGGCAGATGGACCAGAATAAACTTAGCCAGATTAATTTACCGGTATTGATTGCCTGCGCTAAAAACGATCAGGTGACTGACCCTAAGGCCAGTATGTTTATGCATGATAAAATTGCTAATTCGAAATTAATCAGCTATCCAACTGGTGGCCATTTCTTCATGCATCATTTTCCAAAAAGTTTGGCTGAAGAAATCATTAATTTCTTTAACCAACGCTAAAGAATGTGCTAGAATAATTGCTTAAATTCTTCTAGCACATTTTACACATCTACTTTGGGGTCTTAGCTCAGCTGGGAGAGCGCTACAATGGCATTGTAGAGGTCAGCGGTTCGATCCCGCTAGGCTCCACCATAAATTTTTACCTATATTTGAAAACAATAGTTTTTTAAACGAATACAATAAGTTAACTTCTCTTAATCTTTCTACTATTTTCTTGTTTTTTACTAAAATTTCCCTTAATTTCTACGAATTTGGGCATCAACTTTACTCTACTCTGTAAAAAGTAATTTTTTATTTACACTATATTTAATAAATCTAGCATACTTCTCAAACATGATTTTAGGACTCTCATGTCCAACCATTTTATAAAGCACCATTGGATTATTTCCAATCTTAAGCATATAACTAATGAAAGTATGTCTCATCTGATAAGGGTTACGGTAAGTAACTCCTGCTATGTTTAAAGCTTTCTGCCAATATTCCCTAAAAGCACTGGTTTTTTGCCATGGCAGGTGATTTTTAATTGCTCTGAGTATACTTTTAGTTCTAGTGAGAACTATATGGTATTAGTTTAATTATCAAATTAAAGATTTTCCTGTCTAAATAAATTATTTTAATAAATTTTTCTGTAAATTCCATAAGTATATAATTTAAAAAATTATAATTTGTACCGTAGCAAGAGTAATAAGTTTTAATGATATTTTATTTAGTTATTTCAGCAGTCTAAAACTTTTTATTGCTTATTCTTATTCCTTTTTTCTAATTTATTACAAATCAATAACTACGAAAATACAAAATAAATCTAATTTCTGTTTCAAATAAAATAAAAAATTACTTAATTATTCAATTTCATCGATATTATAAAAGTTTACAAGCCTAAAGTTTATTGATATAAACGCTACTATAAAAGAGAGCAGAAAGCTTATTTAAAAGATAATCAAAAAATACATTTATACATGTATTAAAAGATTGGTTAATTAAATAACGTTAACTACACTAAATTAATAATTAATGGGTTAAGAAAAGATGGACAATAAGCTAAGGTTATCTCCGTATCACAAAGTGTTTTATTATGAATGGTTATTAAACCCCAATTCAAAAGAATATAACGTTGTATTTGATCAAACACTAGACAGAAATTTGAATGTTGAATGTTTAGAGAATGCATTATTACGTTTTATTGAACAGCATTTTATTTTTAATTGCCATATTTTAGAGCATGGCGAAGAGTCATTCTGGGTATTAAATAACTCAATACAAGTTTTGGACAAATTTGAATCAGATATAGAAATCTATGAATATGCTTCTAAACCTTTTGATTTAAAGACTGGCCCCTTATACAGGTTTGCAACTTTTACTGACTCTGATGGGAGCTATAGATTTATCTCTGTAATGCATCATATATTGATTGATGGGAATTCGTTTAATAGTTTTGTATCAGAAATATCTAATTATTATAATTCTTCAACTTATAAGACTGAACTTTCTTTGCAAGAGCAGAAAAGCATACTAGAGAATGCTGTTCAACTATACGAAACACAATTAGAACAGTTTGCTTCGCAATATCAACATTTCTGGGATGAGAAATTAGGTAATATTGAAGCTCTAGATCTTAGGTGGGCAAAGTCAGAAAGTAATACGAATAAAATTAAAGAATATAGATTTACTTATTCGAATGATGTGATTGAAAAGCTAAGCCAAATAACGGAAAAACACGATATTTCGACTTATCTCCTTAGCCAGTGTATATTTGCTTTATTATTATATAAATATACAAGCCAGAATGAAATTGCTATTAGTTATCCGATTAAAATCAAAGGCGGAATATCATTAATATCTGGAGCTTGTGTTAATACTAATATTTGTGTTTATGAATTTAATAGTGAAACTACTATAAGTGAATTAATCAGGCAGAGCAGAAATTATATAAATTCAGCAAAATCTATAGGACTTAATGCCTGTTATTATCCAATAAATAAAATTATAGATAATGAAAGAAAAAATTTGTTGGAAGTAATGTTTGCACAGACCTGCTTAAAAGACAATGCTTTTACTTTTAATGGAGTGAATACGGTCAAAGTTAATACTGAGCTGAATATTGATTTGCCAGTAAAAATCATTTTAGAATTAAAAAAGACAGAAAATAACTTAAACTTTAGGGTCCGATATAACTCACATGATATCGATGAGACGATATTGACTAATTTTGCTCATCAATATGAAAGGTTGTTTTTAAATGTAATTAATGATTTAAGCCCTGAAATACTTGCTAAGCCAATTAATGACTATTCGATACTAAGTGAGATGGAATATCAACAAATTGTATATAGCTGGAATGAGCCCAAAGTGTGTTGCAGGCCAGAAAAAACTATTCAACATTTGTTTGAAGAACAAGTTTTAAAAACTCCAGATAATATAGCGGCAGTATACAATAATGTTAGCCTAACATATACTGAACTTAATGAGAGAGCTAATCAATTGGCACACTATATAAGAAGCAATTACGATGTTAAAGGTGACGATCTAATTGCTTTATACTTAGATAGAAGTGAATATATGTTGATTTCAATCCTAGGAGTGCTTAAAGCAGGCGGTGCTTACGTACCTATTGATATTACAAATCCCAAAAAACGTATTCGTTATATACTGGACGATACAGCCACAAAATTACTAATTACAAATGAGCACTTCCAGGATTATATCCGTGACGTAAGTATTAATGATGAATATAAAAGTGATTGTAAACAGCATAATAAAAATGTTTCAATCATTGCTGTAGATAGCTGTAATTTACAATATCAATTGAGACAAAAATCAACTAATAATCTAAGACAAAATATAAATGAAAGAAATTTGGCTTATGTAATGTATACTAGCGGTACAACTGGTAATCCTAAGGGGGTAATGTTAGAGCAACGAAGTGTTACTTCAAGAGTGTTATTGATGATAGAAAAGAGCGGCATAAATGTCGAAAGCAAATATTTATTCAAGACAAATTATGTATTTGATGTATCGTTTTCAGATATCTTTATGGTGTTATTATCAGGAGCGACACTCTATATTACAAAATCGATTTTTGATGTAGCAGAAATATGTGATCTGATTGAAAAAAACGAAATAAATACTTGTCATTTCGTTCCCTCTCAATTAGAAGTAATAAATGAGTATTTAAGAGCAGAGAAGATATTTAGTAAACTCAAAGTAATAAATGTAAGTGGAGAAAAATTTAATAAATCAGTAATTAATGCTAATAGTTGCATAAAATATGTTAACTATTATGGTCCAACTGAAACAGGAGAGGTAAGTTGCGATATAACAGATATCTCTAATCAGATTTCAGATCATCTAAAATTAGGTACTATTGGCTATCCACTAAGTCATTCAAAATTATATATTTTGGATAACCAACTAAAACCTTTACCAATAGGCGCAGTTGGTGAATTATATATAGGAGGTTCAAGCCTCGCTCGAGCTTATCTGAATTTACCAGAGCTTACACAACGATCTTTTATACCGAATCCTTTTCAAACATCAACAGAAAAGCAAGCAAATGAAAATGAGAGATTATATAAAACTGGTGATTTAGCTCGTTATTTATCTGATGGTAATATAGAGTATATAGGGCGAAGGGATAATCAAGTAAAAATACGTGGCTTTAGAGTAGAGCTAGATGAAATAGTAAGTAGATTATCTAATTATCCAGGAGTAAAGCAAGCTGTAATATTGGTTCAACAAAAGAACACTAAAATAGATACAAATGAGCAATACTTAGTCGCTTATTATGTTTCTGATACTAGGTTAGATGAGACAATGATTTTAGACTATTTAATGCAAGACTTGCCAGAGTATATGGTGCCTAGTGTAATAATGCACTTGGAAAATTTACCATTAACAACAAATGGCAAATTAGATAAACGATCGCTTCCTCGAGCTGATATCACTGCAAATTTGAAAAATAGATATGTTGCACCTAGGAGTGAATTAGAACAGAAGATTTGCGCAAGCTTTGCAGATATTCTAAAAATAGGAGAAGAACAGATCGGTATAAATGACAGTTTTTTCAAATTAGGTGGCAATTCAATTTCAGCAATACGGCTATCTTTTAAGTTACAGCAGTATTTTGAAGTTACGGTTAATGACATATTTGAATTAAAAACTCCAGCCAAGCTTGCTAACTTACTTCCAGCAAATAATATTAAATTGCTAGATAGATTAGAGCAAATTAAATTAGCGTACCTGAAATTAGCTCAAGAAAAAGATACTTATCAATCGAGAATAGAACTAGAGCATGCGAAATATCAACGGCAAGTTAATTCATTAATATTTGATATTGAGAATAGTAGATTTACTTCTGTGGTACTATTAACAGGAGCTACTGGGTATCTAGGCTGTCACTTATTATATCAATTATTAACTACGACTAATCATATAATATATTTACCAATCAGAACAAATAATAAATGCAATGCATACACAAAACTTTACAACAAGTTTAATTATTATTTTGAAGAAGATTTGAACGTATACAATACTAGAATAAAAGTATTCTCATCCGATATTAGTAAAACTAAATTAGGCTTAAGTGATACCCAATATGAAGATCTGGTAGCAAATGTAGATAGTATTATTCACAGTGCTGCACTCGTCAAACATTATGGAGAGAATTCAGAATTTTATTTGGAAAATGTGCAATCTACAATAAATTTGCTTGAATTAGCTAAACTGACAACAAATAAAGACTTTCACTATATATCTACAATAGGAGTATTTACTGATATTCGTGTATCAGATTCGGATTTTAATATTTTTAAAGAAGAGAATATTGACGAATCGTACGCTAACCTGAATAATATCTATACAAAAACTAAATACCAAGGAGAACAAGTTACTCTAAAATACAGAGAATATGGTATTAAGGCTAACATCTACCGCATTGGAAACCTTGCCATAAATTCGACAACAAATAAAACTCAAGAAAATCTTGAAGATAATGCGTTTTTTCAACGAGTAAAAACTATATTAAAATTAGGAATGCTTTCTCAAGAATTATCTGAAGTAGAAATTTCACCAGTTGATTCTACAGCCACGGCAGTTATATTGCTATTTAATCAAATCGGATTATATAATCAGATATACCATGTATTTAATCCTGTTAATTATAGCTTACATAGATTACTAAATGAAGTTACGACAAATAGTGTCAAAGAAGTTCCATTGTCTACATTTGTTGATAACATAGTGGTTCAATTAACTGGAAAGGATGATACTTCTCAACTTGAATTATTTATGTTACACCAATGGGGGCTGCACTCTAACCTAGAAAAATTAGCAGCAACTATTATATTTCAAGATAAAACAAACTTAATCTTAGATAGACTAAAATTTAGATGGCCAAAAATAACAGATAAAATGTTATGTAATTTAGTTAAAAAAACTTAGAATATTCTTTAAAGCTGATTAGGATAGATCAAAATGTCAAAAAAACCTAAAATATTTGATGAATTAAGTCGTATCGCCCCCTTAATACCGACACCGGTTTATTGGCTAGATACAGATTTTGTTATTGTTGGAGGTAACGACTTATGCTTAGATGCTATAGGTAGTAATGCTAAAACAATAAACGAAGTACTGATTGGCAAAACATATTATGATTATTATCCGAAAGATATTGCTGATGAGTTAACTAAGATGATTAAAATAGTAATAGAAACAAATCAAGCGATAAAGGCTGAGGAGAAAATTACTGATGTAAGGACTGGAAACTATAGATTCTTTGAAACAGTAAGAGCGCCATTATTTGATGAAGATGGTCAGATAGTAGGTACTATTTGTACAGCAGTAGAAATTACAGACAAGAAGAATGCTGAAAAATTAATGTTTGAAAACCAAAAACATCAGGTAGAAAAAGAGCAACAAGAAAAGTTTAATAAAATAGTTGGACAAATGGTACATGATATACAGTCTCCTTTGTCGAGTCTAAGTTCTCTATTAAACCAAAGTAGCTCTAAATTACCAGAAGATGAGCGTAATCTTGTCCACAATGTTTTAAATAGTATTACGAGCATTACTAATCATGTTCTGAATAGATATAGAAATGAGCCAGAATCTGAAGATGAACAGAAACAACCTGTTTTTGTATATGGATTAATGCAAGAAATTATTAGCGAAAAAAGGTATGAATATAAAGACAAGCCAATTGAATTCATTATCGAAGTAGAGAAAGAAAATGAATTTTCGTTTATTAAGATAGAGCCAAGTGCTTTTAAACGAATGTTGTCTAATTTAATTAACAATTCAGTTGATGCATTGGAAAACAAACCTAATGGTAAAATCAACTTGGAATTACGGAAAGGCTACCAACAGACAATTGTCGAAATTACCGATAATGGTAAAGGAATTCAAGAACAAGAATTGAATAAAATCAAAGAAGGAATTGAATTTTCAGCTGGAAAAAAAGATGGGCATGGATTAGGGCTAACTCAAGTGTGGGAAGCTTTAAATCGTAATAATGCAAAATTAGATATATTCTCTGACTATGGTGAGGGTACTACTATATTGCTTAGATTCCCAGAAATTGACAAGCCAAGCTGGATAGCAGATGAAATCAAAGTTTATAAAGGAAATACTGTTGTTATTGTTGATGATGATGAGTCAGTTCATTCAGCTTGGGGCAGCCGATTTAAATCAATAATAGAAAAGATTCCAGAAATTAAAGTTAAACACTTTAAAAAAGGGTTGGAAGCAATAGGTTTTATTAATAGCCATTCAGATAAAGAAAAGGAAGATATTTATTTGTTAACTGACTATGAGCTGTTAGACCAAAATCTTAATGGCCTTGAAATAATAAAACAAACAAATATAAAGCATGCATTGCTGGTAACCAGCTACTATGCTAATGTAAAAATCCGTGAATTAGCTATAAATGCCCAAGTTAAGCTATTACCAAAAATTTTGGCATTTAAAGTTAAAATAAAGGCAGATAAAAAACTTGTACATGGGAGTAGAATAGTTGATATGGTTTGGCTCGATGATGATAAAGGATTTATTGACGGTATAATAAAAGAAGAATATAAGCATTTAAAAGTAGATACTTATGGCGACCCAATAAGCTTTTTGGAAGATGTATACCAGTACCCTATAAATACGCGAATAATCCTGGACCATTATTTCTACGACTTTGATATTAACTGTGAGTTAGATGGCGTAAAGGTTGCCAAAGAGTTATATGATAGAGGCTTTAATAATCTTATATTGACTACGGGCGAACGGCCTTATCAGGCAGTGCCAGACTATTTAAAAATTGTCTTAAAAAAAGATTTAAAAAAATTATACAATTTGGATAAAATTTGAGGACAAAGACATAATTAATCTGTATACAATTTAAAAAAATACAAAAGCTTTAAGCGAAAATCAGGTTTTGCAATTAATACTAAACTTTAGAAAGAAAATCAGAGGCATACAAGTAAATGTGATTTATACTATTTTAATTAATGTCAGTCTTACATAAGCTATATTACCAATTATAAAATGTAGAAATTTAGACTTGATCTAAGTACGCCACGAAGCGTATTTACATTGGTGGTGTAAGTCCACACGAGAAAGCAGCACCTACTGCATCTCGAACCGAGTTTTGAGCTGATATCGGCGACGATATGAGTTAAGTGTAAACAGGGATAACAAATAGGCCGTAAACATAAGTTGAAGTGATTGAGCCTCGTTAAAGTCAAAACGGAATGGCTGACGCTGTTCAGATAGCGGAAGGCAATATCTGGGTATACATATATAGGTTGTATGCCTAGGCATTCCCGGGGTCGTAGAGCATGGCATGTTTGGAAGGTGTAAATATGAACGTGGGAGATCTTGAACTGCTCTAATAAGCAACTTACCAGAAGCAATTAGTATACTGTAACAAGCGTAAAAGCGAGAAACCGTAAAAGGCGTTCAAGAAGTCAGAGTATCCATAGTACTAATGAAGTATCTAACAAATATGGAGGGAAGGGATACGTGGTGTAATTGCCTTATTTGGGGAAATATCGGGAGTGAAACGAAACTCATATGCAGATAGACACACAACTAAATAAGATAGCAACTCGTTCAAAAAGCGATAAAGCAGCTATTTTTAATTGGCTAATGCCACATTTTAATCAGCAAGCGCTTACTGAATGTTTCCAGCGACTAGATGGTAACAAAGCCGTTGGAATAGATGGAATGACTAAAGAGCAATATGGTGCAAACCTAAGCGAGAATATTAATAATCTAGTTAATAAATTAAAGACAATGTCTTATCGCCCATTAGCAGTTAAGCAGGTTCACATCCCAAAAGAAGGTAAGCCTGGCCAAACAAGGCCATTGGGGATTAGCGCTTTTGAGGATAAGATTGTGCAACTACGAATGGCTCAGATACTGAATGCTATATATGAGCCATTATTTAGCGATTCGTCCCATGGTTTTAGACCTGGTAGAAATTGCCATAGTGCGCTGAAACAATTGCATGGGTATCTGAGCTGGAATGCTAACGAAGTCATAATTGATGTAGATTTGAAGAATTTCTTTGGGCTAATTCAGCATAATGCTCTAGTAGAGCTGCTAAGGTACAAAATCAAAGATGAGTGCTTTATCAGATATATCATTAGGATGCTAAAAGCAGGAATACTGGACCAGCTGGACCAGGGAAACTTTGTATTATCTGAAGAGGGCTCCCCTCAGGGGAATATAGCTAGTCCTATACTTGCCAATGTCTATGCTCATTATGTAATAGACATCTGGCTTGAACAGACTGTACTGCCATATTTACTAGGGAAGATTAAAGCCATTAGATATGCAGATGATATAGTAATCTGTGTAAGCCGTCATAAAGATGCAGATCGTATAGTGAGGACACTGATAGGTCGACTAAATAAATATGGTCTTGAACTAAATTTAGATAAAACAAAGATAATCTCTTTCAACAAATGGAGTAAAACCAAACAAGGATTCTTTGATTTCCTGGGTTTTACTCTGTACCTTCGCAAAAGTCGCAAAAGGACTCCTATGATAGGGGTAATGACATCAAAGAAACGTTTTAATGCAAAACTGCAAAAAGTGAAACTCTGGTGTCGTGAAAACCGTCACAAAGCTAGAATAAAGTCACTGTGGCAAACCTTTAGTGCAAAACTAAGAGACATATTGAGTATTATAGTGTATCTCTTAATCATGAGAAGGTATGAGAATTTGTGCATCAGGCCGAGAAGATATTCTTTTATTGGATAAACAGAAGAAGTCAGCGTAAAAGCATGACATGGGAGCAATTCAATACTTTTAAGAAGGCCTTCCCTCTTCCGAGAATTAGTATCAAGCATTGCCTATTTTAGTGGACATTCGAGTTGTGAATGAGTATGTCATCAGCCTATTGCCTTAATAGGGCACGATGGGTTGGAATGGGGGGCCAGTGTAGGAAACTTGCTGGTCTACCTACTCAGCTCCAACTTAACTGACGGTTTCTGTAAGATGATAATAGTGACTAAATGGTGGTAAAATTGATACATTTCTTCAAATGTACCTGAAGAATCTTTTTATTTGGCAAATTAGGTCTTAACATCTATATAACTGAAGTATTGTGGTTTTAAGAAAAATATTTCCAAAATGGTAGCCCTTTTATTGATTAAATGGGCACTAGGAACAAGTTAGATTGGCTGGAGATTAGTTTCCAATTGATTACGGTTTTTCATTAACGTTATTCGTTTTAAATACATTTCTCTGGCGGACATTCCAATAATAGCAATTTTTGAAGCTTTTAGCTTAAATTTTATAGCTAGCCTTATTTCGTTTAGCTGTTCAAAATCAAAATCTTCTAGATACTTGCTAAGATTAATGTTTTGATTAAGTGCGTAAGCTGCTACTTGCATATTAAATGAGTTAATACTTGGTTTTGCAAAGCTTGATGGATCTATTCCATCAGCAAGGCAGTTATTAATAATTTCTTTTTGATAAATATCAAAATTATCTAAATTCATAGTTTCCTTAATAGTTAGTGGTTCAAAATTGGTTCTTGAACCACTACAAATAAATTAATTACCAGCGAGAATTATAACTTCTATTCTGGTTACGATTTCCTGAGGGCTTGTCTTCTTTAAATTTTACAACAATTTGTCTGCTATTTACTGTAGCGTTATTCAAGTTATTAATGCATTCTTGTGCTTCTTCTTGAGTTAACATATCTACGAAACCAAATCCTCGGCTTTGACCTGAAAATTTGTCAGTAATAACTTTTGCTGTTTCAACTGTGCCATAAGCACCAAAAATTTCTTTTAAATTTTCATCAGTAATTGCATAGTCTAGACCTGCAACAAATAATGCTTTTTTCATTATGAATTCCATATAAATTGATTAAATAAAGTAACTAAATGCTGAGGTTAGCAAAGTAAGGCAAAGTGATGCGCTAGCAAATACAATGAGATAATTGACTAAAGAGTATTTAATTATTGAGACTGCAAGTCTAACACAAAATTAATGAAATAGCAAATTTTTTTACTAAATTACCAAAATAACCTATAGCCTCACCATAATCGGACTACCGTCAATAATAAATTTATCTAATTTTTCAACGCAAGCTCGAGCTTCACAAATATTAGACATCTTGATGTAGCCAAAATTAAGCTTTGGAGACTGCTGGGTACTTAAAGTTATTGAAGTAATGGTTCCGTATTTGCTAAATAATTTTTTTAGTTTATCGCTGGTCACCTTTTGATCTAATTCACCAATATATAACGTGGTGTTAATGCTTTTCGGATTTAATTTATGCATTTTTGTAATTCCTTCACAAAAATAAAATTCCTGATTAAAAATTTATTAGAAAGACTATAAAAACATGCTAACTTTCAAAAATACGGGCATTTACTCTAAATAAGAAGAGTCTGATATGAGAGAAAGTCACAATTTGCGATTAAAATATATAATTAAATGCTGGTAGAAAATTAAGGCAAGGTCTTGCTTTGGCATTGGCGATGGAATAGTCAACTAAGAAGTATTTAATTACTTGAAAACATACTATAACATAGAAATAGCATTAAAACTATTCTTTAAAGTCAAAATTTTAAGATTAAAAATTTCCTTTAATTTTTTAAATTAATCAATTGAAGTTCATAAAATACTAGCTAATTTTTGCAACAATATTGCAAATTCTTATAGTGAAGGTAATAGTATACGTTTAGCCAACAAGCCATTAATATCGGACACTTTTGTAATTGATACTACGTACAACTGTTAATTTTATTAAATTTATTATGAGGGAGACTTAATTTATACGAATGCGGGAGAATATTAGACTTTGTTAATTTATTGGCGTAATTTGTTGAACTCTTGGAGTCTCGTGAGTCATCAACAAATAGCCAATGAATAATTACAAAGTCTTATATTCGTAATATTGAGTTATGAATTAAGTTTCCCTCATGATAAATCAATTATAAAAGACATCCATTTTTACAATACATCTATTTAAGTGTCCGGTATTGAGATTTTCATTACTCAGAGCTAAATTTAATCATGATATTTTAATATTGATATAGGAAAAATATAACGAAATATTTTATTATAAATAATTCCGATTTAATGAATTTTATATGTAATCAATTATAAGAATTGATAATAATTAACAATGTGCTACAATTACTTTATACTTTGTGGAAAGTATATCAGGAGATTGAAATGAAATATAAAGTTTGCGCATTAATTTCAGTTATTTTTACGCTATCTTCATGCAGTAATGGCGGAACGGCCGCAACTTCGACACAAACTTCTCCATTGCTTCAGGCTCATGTGGCCTGTGATGTAGTAAATAATCAAATTGTCCGGGTTAGGGCATATATCCCTAATGGAAGCCAGAATATAGTACTTCCAGAGAATGTGTTATATACTTATTATCCGCATAGTAAATATAAGTATCTGACTTTGAATAATGAAACTCCTGTTACTTATTACTACAATAATATCTATGACTACAGACAGGCTAGGGCAGGTCTGGACCCAAGCTTTATTCCTGCAATCGCAAGCCCAAAAATTGCTGCTACTTTAACCCCGCAGTATCTTAGTCAGTTCGATATTGGATATCAACCTTCGATTGGAGCTGAAGTAAATAATTCGGGAGCACTATACAATAACCAACCTATCTGTTTTAATTATACTGCCAGTATTAATAGTGGTGCAATTGGCCCTAATAATACACCTTATATCGTTTCAAGTAATATGGACTATACGACCCAGGTTGACAACACCGCTAGCACATTAAATGAAAAAAATAGTATCAGTGCATTTTATGGTGAGTTTAAAGGTTCGAATAGCTTTCAATACAACGACAAATTTCAGGGAACTGATTCAAGCAACAGCTTTTCGTTTTTTGGCTATACATTAGTGAATATGGATTTTACCATTTACAGTTTATCAGCCAATGGTTTAACACTTTTAAATACCAATCCTCTTGCGTTCCAAAATCAATGTGGACGCAATGTGATTACGCAAATGCCAATGGGTATAAATATACTAGTTAATTTAACTTCATCCAATGCTGCGGAAGCTTCTACTACTAGCTGGAAGGATACCTTAACCGCGGGTTACGGCGATATGATTAGTATGGCAAATACTCTTGTTAGCACACAATCAAGCAGTCTTACTGATGTTACGGTACAAGATACCTTTATTGCAGATGGGGACTATTTATTTCCACTTAATTATCCAAACAGTAGTTTTGCCGGGAATTCGGCCAATGATATTATAACTAACTGGCAATTAGCTAACGATACGGCGCAGTGTAATAACCCAGCATCTTCAGCTTGCACTATTTACCTTACACAGTTTAGCGATGAGGTTACTTATGTGCTATCTGAAGTACAAAACGCCTTGGGCTATTATCAAATTTCCCCAAATATACTTAGCCAGCTAGCTGTTTATCCGAATGGGGTGAATATGTTGAATTCAGCCGCCGGTTACTCAGGGGGTGAAACATATCAAGATATTTTTACAATTCCTGGAATTGCAGCGCAAGTAAGTAATCAAAATAATGTAAATGACCCATGGGCACCATATTCAGCTAATTTGGCTAACTATACAAATCTGATTTATCAAATTAGTTCCCTTGCTAACCGAGCAAGCATGTACGCAAGTTATTTGTCTCCAGCTTTAAATGCACCAAATGCAAATGTGAGTAATAGTATTTCAAGCTTGGCAAACTATTATTACAGTGATATTACTTCTTTGACTAATTTGATTACTCCGTGCCTAAATAATGCTCAAAATTGTGCTACATTGCCTCAGTTAGGTGCGGTGAGTGTAATTGATTACTACTCTAACCCAACACTATATAACTCAATTGAAACCTCAGGGTCTCAATTTCTAAATGATAAACTTATTAATGCTTCACTTTTATTATTTGACGGCTACTATTCTGAGCAGGCGATAGTAGACAGTCCAACTGGGGAACCTTGGTATAACTGGAATGGTAACAATAATAAAGATGATAGTAATTATACTGGTTCAGGTATACCTACTGTTAAGAATAGTGTTCCAATGCGTCTTGTTTATCTTTCCTCCAACGATGTTGCCGGAAATTTTGCAAGAGGACTCTATGGAATTGCCTCTTCCGGAGTAACGTTAGGAAATCCATATTGTGCCAATCCAATGGCTAGTTACTGCGTATATTCTGGTAATGGCCAAGGCGGTAGTGATTCTTGGGAACTTACTACCAGTCCGTTTAATACGACACCCAGCAGCCTGGCTAATCCGACTCCATTTTATTACGTGTTAAGCACGGTAGGTTCAATTGCAGATATTGAGAAATTCTTTACCGGGCAGATTACTATTCCTTCTAATACTCCGCTAACGTATGTTCCCGGTTCAAGTAATTTACTGTTTGCAATGCCGCTAAAATATATTAATGGGCAAATTTCTATTGACGCACCATTAGTGTTTAATGGGGGGACTGTTGAACAGGATTTAATGAATTCTGCAAGTGCCTATCCTTCCACTGAACCAAATCCTTTACCTGCTTACTTGCAAAGTCCTTGGACTAATTATTATTCGGCTTCGGGTAATAATGGTGGGCAGCCAACTGCTAACACCCAAATTACTATAAATCCGAATGGCCAGCTATCACCTTTTGTCATACAGTCCCAAGGGGCATTAGATATGGAAGGAGGCACTCCGATTAACGGCGTATTTGGCCCTCTAGGTACTAGTTTGCAGCTAGCTAATGTTTTAAGTACTAGCGTTCCAACATATTTCCCTCCGCCAGTGCTTCCGGTTAATGCTTCCATTTATGGCTTGAATGCGGCCTGGATCATGGTGATCCCTGATGGACTATTCAATAATTGTGGTGGGGCATATGGATCCTATGCCGGATGTAATGGAACAGGGTTATACCCATATGGAGATATTTTTACTCAAGGTGGGCGTGGGTCAAATACAGTACAAGTTATGAGCACCTTAAATTCTTTACAGTTTAATCCAGTACCTGGTGGTATATATTAAATTATTTCTGGAATGCCGAACTAACCCAGAGTTCGGCATTATTCTAAACTTTTTGATGTCTGGAGATAGTTTATTAACTTATTTTACTTGCTGGAACTAATTCCTATATCTAGATCTCGGGTTGCACTTATTTTATGATCAGGGTTGATTTTATGACATTTATAGAAATTGGCATATGCTTTATCTAGGGGGCTTAAATTAATGCTATTACTTACTTTACCATCACCAAGCGAAAGCGATACTTCACTAGGAATCTGTAAATCAATATAATTAATATCAAGTTTATTATCATTGGCGTAATCTATTGCTTTATTCATCAGATAGCCAGTAGGTCCCCTTAAAGACAAAAATTGGCCTTTCGTCTTTAACATGGCCCAATTATAACTCTCAGAAGCAACTAATGAACCACATCCCCAACTAGCTGTTGGTGTAACATTATAATTTATATATACAGTATTTCCATTATCCAATTCCTTTTTCTGAATTTGCAGATCTGATAAAGAGCTACAAGCTGCTAATGCACTAAGCGGATAAAGCCATATATACTTTAGTCTTTTTTTATCATATTAGATACCTTCAAATATAAATATCAAGAAATGAACTAAATATTGCCAACTTATGTTTAAGATGTTGTTGGGCGTCAAGAGACAGGGAAGATATTAACTCAATCTGATGTACTTAATGGATACAGGAATCCGAATATTCCCTAAAGCAGCTTAAGCCTTAGCAAATTTAGGAATATAGTTAAAGTGTGCTCTTCTCGATAATATGCTAATTTTACCTAGTTTCTTCTAATTGCTTTTAACTTCGAAATAATTATTCTTGTGGCTGGCAAAGCGTTAACTGCAAGTGAACGTCAGTAATTGCAGTAACTAGTCAGTAATTAATTGTCATCAATAAACCTACAGTGAAAAATTTATACTATATTATTATCTTGAATAAAAAATTTAGTGTGGTACTATGTGTCTTCAATAGAAAGCTAATTAAAGATCTATAATTTGATTCATTCATAAGCAATCTGAAAGTTATTGTAATAGTTGAAACTAATCTCGCAATTTACTTTTTTTATAATAGTCAATGAAACTTAGGCTTGGATTTTCTTTTTTGTCTTATCTTTTTTCTAATAATAAATCTACCTTTAATAATTAAGGAAATACAAAATGAATATAGCAAAAAAACCGCAAAAACAACAGTTTCATAATCGCAAAAATACATTTTCTTCGCAATTGTTAAAGATCAGATCTAGCCAGAAGATCAATTTAACCAATATAAAAAGCTTTGAAAAGCCGATTGTTAGCCTTAAAGTAAATGAGATTACTATCGATGGTTTAGCTATAACAGGGAGCCAATCTATTGTCCACGCGATAATTAAAGAGCCAGTGCAAAAAGAAAAACCAGAGGCCAATGAAATTTTTGAATCAATGGCAACTCGAGGTTATATCGACCTGTAACCTGTTATGATGAAATAACTAAAATAAACAAACAACCAATTACAATAAGCACTAAGTTAGTTGTAGTATTTAACTCTAAAAGGTAACTAAAATGATAAATAGCCAAAACTCAATATTAGCCAGCTGGAATGATGCTTGTTATGACCAAAGTCCAAGCGCTCCTTGGTCTGACCCTTCACTTTATGATAATAATAATTCTAATGATTGTCCTCCAGGTACAATATTACGCTTGCCAAATGCATTTCCAGGGAAGGATAATTATGGACATATTCGCAGGCTAAACTGCTTAACTATATAGCATGAGGGAAATAGGTCTTTTTTTATTAATTTTACATTAATCAAAGGAGAAATTAAAATGTATAAATTAAAATCTGCAACCTATCAAGAAATTAACACTACTTTATTTGTTGGAGGATTTGACCACGCAATTACAAAAAGAAAATTAAAAAAACTATTTGGCAAGTATGGAACCGTGGAAACAATAATCTTAAATAAGCTTCAGCTTTCTAATCTAAGTTTTGGGTTTATTCGCATGTCGAAAACAGAGGAAGCCAGAAAATGTGCTGAAGTATTGGATAATTATATTATAAATGGTTATCCCTTAATGGTAAGATCTTAAATAAGGGGCATCTGTTAAACTTACTCTCGAATTTAAAGCAAATAAATTATAATCATGAATAGCCCTATTATATGTTACACTTAAAGCCTCATTGATTAAATTCTTCTAAGTATAAGTATCTCATTGTCATTGCAACAAGCAACACTTTGTCTTATTTTTCTTCCCAGTATTTAGTTACATTTAATAAAAAAATATATATAATTTATATGGAAATAAATCATAATGAAAAAATCATTATTTGTTGCAGGGCTTGACTTTGCAATTACTAACGAAAATTTAAAAGAAATATTTAGTGCATATGGTTTAGTGGAAGCTGCCAAAGTTGTGACTGACAAGTTTACCGGCCAAAGCCGTGGCTTTGGTTTTGTTGATATGTCTACTCAGCAAGAAGCGGATGAGTGTATTAATCGATTAAATAATTCGATGGTTAACAATAGACAATTAGTGGTTAAATATAAGGAAGACAAACCAGCAGGTAGTCGTACCCAACGTCGTGATTTTAATTCACGCTGGTAATTCCTGTCTTTAGCGTTGCGGTTCTAACTAGAAGTTTAGAGCTGCAACTGAGTAACCAGTTTATCCTCCTCCTTTTTCTAGCCTATTTATATTGAATATAGGCTATTACAGTCAATTTGATGGCTTTTTAGAGTATCTTTAGTAGTGTCAGTTGGTTGGCTATTGGTATATTTAAAGCAACGCATAAATTTCTTATCATTATTATAAATTATCTTCCAAAATGATTCTGGTACCGCAATTTGATGTTTTCCAATTCGTTTTGGGGTTTGCGTATAATCGACGCCATTTATAACTGATATAGTTCTAATGCTTTTTGCTACTGCCCGTTCATATTTTTCTGCTTTCACCCATGTGTCGCGATTTACTTTAGGATCTTGTGGGATAATATTTGCCATAGAGTAAGTCTGGTAGACTGCACTTGCTGAATAATCAAAATCAGCATGGTTTGCTAAATGGCCGCGATCATATCCACTATGTGTATAATCAGTAGGATAGCTGCGATATTTAACCGGTATTTGGTTTTCAACATAAAATTGTGGTCTTTTCTTTATGTGAAGGCTGGAATCAACTTTGTTGCCATCTAAAGTATAGGCGACAAATTTCGCGCCCTTTAATTTATAGTTATAACAAATTTTATAAACTGACTTAACAATTATTTGGTCACAATTGGTATTATTAATGAAAGTTTGAACGTCTAGTGCATAGATATTATATAGCATGGGAGATAATAGGAGTAAAAGTCGTTTTTTCATGGGTTAATTCCTAAGCATTTGGTAAAACTATTATAAATTGCTAAAGCTGGTGATAGGTATACGTATTAGAAATAATGAAGTAGAGATGAAATTATCTCTACTTCATTATTTGAAAATATATGTAAATTGAAGCAATATGAGACTTACAACAAGTAGTAAGTATTATTGGCAAGATTCGCAGCCTTCTTCCATATTACAATATGGAGTTGACTCTGCTAGCCAGTCATCATTAGAATCGATTTCGGCATTACTCATATTCTCAGTCTCGGAATTGATTTGATTTTCTTGATTAGTCATAGAAGATTTCCTATATTAATTGAATACTAAACGGTTAACTCATCTGTAATTATACTATAACTCATCTAAAAACGCTAATTCGGGTTAAGCAGAGCCTATTAATGCCAATTTGAGTAAAGTTTACTTTATCAGTCAAATATCTATTTAATCCTAGTTGGATTAAAAGATTTAATTTGAGTTAGGTAATTTATTCTGGCAATTTAGAGTCTCAAAAATATCCTTAATGGCAATCATTGCATTACTAGCTGCAGGAAAGCCTGCCAAAAATGCAGTTTGTAAGATTACCTCAGCAATTTCCTCTTTTGTAGCGCCCACTTCAACTGCAGCTTCCACATGAGCTCTTACTTGGGGCAATGCATTACCTAATGCTGCTAACGAAGCGATTATGGTTAGCTCACGTGTTTTCAAATCTAATTCTTTACGTTGTAATAGTTCGCCAAATATTATTTCAATTGTCATTTCTGCCATTTTAGGGCAAACACTTGCAAAATCTGCAAGTATTTTTTCGCCCGTATGGCCCCCATGTAATTTATTCAATAGATTAAGACCTGATTCATATTTACTATTATTCATTATTAGTTCCTATTGTATTTTAAGATTAGTAAGCGGAAAATCGCTCTTTTTTAAATTGAAATATGTAGCCATTCACCCTGAAGAATTTAATATCTACATATGAGCATTGTACCTTACAGTGATGTGTAAAAAATATCCGTAGCAAATACGGGAATTAAGATTTATAAACGATAAATTAATTGTGGCAGAAGACCACCATTCAAGATCTTCAAAAATATTTTATTTATTCGGATAAATTGGCTGGATTATATTATGTTCTCAGAATTAAACCTAAACATTTATAACTTTAGAGCTGGTAAATTGGCTTAATGTATTTACTGTAATTTTCAAATCACTTAGGTAGCTTAATGAGAATTGCTAGGATTTTTATAGTAGGTAAGGTACGAGCAAATGGAATTTGTAGGCAAACTTTTTTTTTGATAGTCGGTACTCTTGCTTTTTTTCTAGTTTTAGCCAAGCTAGATGAGGCAAATTACTTGTCACAAAGCCAATTTGGTGATACCGATCGACAAATAGATAATTTACAGGAGATACAAAAATTTAGGTTACCTGAACGGTGTGAATATCCAACGCTATGTAGTAGGCGGCACAATATCAGGTAAAGTAATTCTGTATTTTATACAGCTACTATAGGTTTAACAATACTATTATTTGTGAGGTAGCAAATGGAAACTTATAAGCTCTTAGAACCAGCTGATTTTCTTCCAGAACACTTGGCATTTATTGAAAAAGCTAAATCATCGATACAATTTTTATCCGAGCAAAGTAATGATATGCTGGGAATTAAAGATATTAATTCCCAGCATATCATTTCAACTGATGCCTACGCTAAGATCGTTGCTTTAAAAAAAGGTAACGAAGTCGAAGGTAGGATGGATCTCGATATGCCATGCCAGGGTACTGCTGAGTATGCTCATCAATATGTGGCAGAGGATAAAGGTTTGCTTAGTCATTTAGATATTGACAAGCAAATATCGGTACTAAATATTCATCATTATGGTGACGGATTAAAAGCCAGGGTATTTAAAAAGAAAGTGCTTCACTATGAACCTACTAAGTCGATATTAGGTACGGTTTATTCTGGCCACGATGTCGAATTAAGGGATTTTATTAGCGTTATTCCTAATTTTATTATTCAATTTGGCGCCACAGGTAGTATAAAAGTAATAGATTCAGCAGACACTAGCGACTTAAACTTAAATGAATATGAGCAAGAAATTTGCTTCTTGTTCCTTTTAAAATGGGAACCACGGCAAATTGCTGAATTTATGAATGTATTTAGACCTGGAAAAGAAGCTCAAACTGAAGACTCGATTATCAAATATAAAAAGTTTATTTGCCATAAACTAAATATTCCATGTAATGCTGAGAATTTACGTGATTATCTGGTCTCTATTAATTTTCACAATAACATACCGAAGGGATTCTATAATCAAATTATTGGTTCTACTTTTATTGGGTGAGATTGAGCCTCGCGTTACTAGAGTATGGGTGAGAGTAGTGCTGGGTATCAACTTTGCACTACTTTCAAGTAAAGCGAGAAACGGTTGACATCCACCCCGCCCTAAAGGGCGAGGATTCCTACGTTTCTAACCCAAAGGCTAGCTAATTCGGTGGGTTCCTGCTTCATCGTAGCGTTTTGAATGCTGGGCATTCCATCTACTCCACAGGCTAACACGGCAAGTCCTGCCGCTTTTATATTTAGGCTCGCATTAAGATCAGCATTC
>JACCDN010444114.1_pt1 | contig 33747 bp, 26 predicted proteins | sample 7441691 | NCBI WGS metagenome assembly JACCDN01 (sample SAMN15323439, study PRJNA562643) | freshwater metagenome | isolation source: river surface water | place: USA:Blue River Watershed | collected 2017-08-16
GTAGGCTCAGCCAGTAACTATGATATTACCTATACTTCTAACCGTGCTAATAGCTATACGATTACGCCAGCTAATCTTACTATTACAGCAAATAATCAATCTAAAGCTTTAGGGGAGCCGAATCCAACTTTAACAGCTTCTTATAGTGGATTTAAAAACGATCAAAATCCAGATGTGTTATTAACTCCACTTATTCTTACAACTACAGCAACTATAGATTCAAATGTAGGTAATTATCCGATTATACCCAGTAATGCTACAGCTCAAAATTATACTATTACTTTTGTAAATGGAGTACTTATTATTAATGGGGTTAATCCAGAGCCTGTACCTAGACCTAATACTGGTGGAGAGATTATAACGAATCCTGCGATTTATGCTGCCGATATATCTGAAAATTATCCTATGATGCAAAATGGTATGTTTGTTAATATGGGTGATGCTCTTATTCCTACTGATAATCATAATTTTACCAACTTACTGGTCCCGCAAAAAAATGCTAGTGTCGAGGTCCAAAATATGAATGGTGCAATAAAATTTTATATGTTGCCTGATGGAACCATCCGAATTATTGATGGTCAATTAGAAGAAGAGTAGAGATTAAGATTAAATCAGGCTTGTGGCCATCCTTGGGTTAGGCGACTCATTTAATTATAATAGAGTTTTACTGTAATCAACTCTTTAGAGAAGGAGAATACAATGCAAAAAGTTGGTAAATGTCCTGTTATGCATGGTGCAATGACAACTATGGGAAAATCGAATGTTGACTGGTGGCCTGAGGCCTTGAACTTAGATATTTTACATCAGCACGATACCAAAACTAATCCTTTGGGTAGGGAGTTTAATTACCGTGATGCGCTCAAAAAGTTAGATATTGCAGCTTTGAAAAAAGATTTAAAAGCCTTGATGACCGATAGCCAAGACTGGTGGCCTGCAGATTGGGGTCACTATGGTGGTTTGATGATTCGTATGGCTTGGCATGCGGCCGGTTCCTATCGAATTGCCGATGGCCGTGGTGGTGCGGGAACAGGTAACCAACGTTTTGCACCGCTTAATTCCTGGCCTGATAATGTAAATTTAGATAAAGCACGGCGTTTGCTTTGGCCTATCAAGAAAAAATATGGCAATAAAATTAGTTGGGCCGATTTAATTGTATTGGCAGGAACCATGGCTTATGAGTCGATGGGCTTAAAAATCTTTGGCTTTGGTTTTGGTCGGGAAGATATTTGGGGCCCTGAAAAAGATACCTATTGGGGTTCAGAAACCGAATGGTTAGCGCCAAGCGATAATCGTTATGAGGATGTCAGTAAGCCCACAACCATGGAAAACCCTTTGGCTGCAGTGCAAATGGGTTTAATTTATGTGAACCCTGAAGGTGTGAATGGTAAGCCTGATTCTCTCAAAACTGCAGCGCAAGTGCGTGAAACTTTTGCACGTATGGCTATGAATGACGAAGAGACTGTCGCTTTAACGGCCGGTGGGCATACCGTGGGTAAATGTCACGGGAATGGCGATGCATCTTTGCTTGGGCCTAACCCAGAAGCTGCAGATGTGACGGAGCAAGGCTTGGGTTGGATAAATCACACCAAGCGAGGCCTTGGCCGTAATACAGTGAGTAGTGGTATTGAAGGCGCTTGGACTACTCATCCTACCAAATGGGACAATGGCTATTTTAATATGTTATTGAATCATGAATGGGAATTGAAAAAGTCTCCCGCAGGTGCCTGGCAATGGCAACCTGTTTCGATCAAAGAAGAAGACAAACCCGTTGATGTCGAGGATCCGTCAATTCGCTATAGCCCAATCATGACGGATGCTGATATGGCGATGGCTAAGGATCCGGCTTATCGTAAAATTGCCGAACATTTTCACAAAGACCCAGCATATTTTTCAGAAGTATTTGCGCGTGCCTGGTTTAAATTGACTCATCGTGATATGGGTCCCAAAGTGCGTTATTTTGGTCCTGATGTGCCAACAGAAGATTTGATTTGGCAAGATCCCATTCCAGTAGGCAAAGCCACTTATGATGTTGCAGCACTCAAAGCCAAAATTGCCGCTGCGGGCTTATCGATTGCCGATCGCGTTGTCGCAGCCTGGGATAGTGCGCGTACTTTCCGCGGTTCGGATATGAGAGGTGGTGCAAATGGTGCACGGATTCGCCTTGCACCGCAAAAAGACTGGGAAGGCAATGAACCCAAGCGTTTGGCCAAAGTCTTGGCTATGCTCGAGCCGATTGCCAAAGCCGCAGGCGTAAGCATTGCAGATGTGATTGTACTAGCAGGCAACACTGCAATTGAAGAAGCTGCTAAAGCCGCGGGCTTTAATATTTCTGTACCATTTATGCCGGGTCGTGGAGATGCAATAGCCGAAATGACTGATGCTTCTTCGTTCGCGCCGCTTGAGCCGGTTCATGATGCTTATCGCAATTGGTTGAAAAAAGATTATGCGGTAAACCCTGAAGAGTTGATGCTCGACCGTACCCAATTGATGGGTTTAACCGCGCCTGAAATGACGGTTTTGGTTGGTGGTATGCGGGTGTTGGGTGCAAATCATGGTGGCAGTAAACATGGTATGTTGACAGACAAAGAAGGCGCATTGACTAACGACTTTTTTGTTAATCTCACCGATATGGCCTACACCTGGAAGTTAGCAGGTAAACATCATTATGAAATTTGCGAACGCAGTACGGGTAAAGTCAAATGGACGGCAACGCGTGTTGATTTGGTTTTCGGCTCAAATTCGATTTTGCGTGCTTACGCAGAAGTGTATGCGCAAGACGACAGCAAAGAAAAATTTGTGCAAGACTTTGTTAATGCTTGGGTTAAAGTCATGAACGCTGATCGGTTTGATTTGATTTAAATATACAAAGGCATTAGATCATCAGAAATAGCACTTAACCATTTCTTCTAAGCTGATAATCGGCTTAATTTTTTGCGCATGGCCTGCTGCGCCAAATTGAGTAAAGCGTTCTTTGCAAATGCTTTTCATTGCTTCTTTGGCGGTTTTATTATAACCACGGGGATCAAACTCGCTGGGGTGTTCTGCAAAGTAACGCCGAATCGCTCCGGTTGCCGCTAGGCGTAAATCAGTATCTATATTAATTTTGCGGACGCCATACTTAATGGCCTCCTGGATTTCTGCTACCGGAACGCCATAGGTTTCACCAATTTTCCCACCATACTGATCCACAATTTTGAGCCAGTCTTGTGGAACTGAGGATGAGCCATGCATGACCAAGTGGGTATTAGGAATGGCCGCATGAATTTCTTTTACGCGGGAGATTGCCAAAGTCTCGCCTGTAGGAGGGCGGCTAAATTTGTATGCGCCATGGCTGGTTCCAATAGCAATAGCCAGAGAATCAACACCGGTCTTCGCTACGAAATCTTTGGCCTCATCAGGGGAGGTCAATAATTGGCTGTGATCAAGTACACCTTCTGCGCCGGAGCCGTCTTCCTCACCCATCATTCCGGTTTCTAAGGAACCTAAGCAACCTAATTCACCCTCAACAGACACGCCGCAAGCATGAGCCATTTCAACCACTTTGCGGGTTACATCCACATTATATTCGTAAGTTGATGGGGTTTTTGCATCTTCGCGTAAAGAGCCATCCATCATCACAGAACTAAAGCCTAATTGGATTGAGCGCAAACATACACCAGGAGAAGCACCATGATCTTGATGCATAACAATCGGAATTTCCGGGAATTCTTCCATTGCTGCTAAGATCAAATGGCGAATAAAATTAGCACCTGCATATTTACGTGCCCCTGCTGAAGCCTGTAAAATCGCAGGGCTTTGTGTCTCTTGGGCTGCTTCCATTACTGCGCGGACTTGTTCGAGATTGTTTACGTTAAAAGCAGGAATCCCAAAGTTGTGTTCAGCGGCATAATCAAGAAGTTGTCGTCCAGTAATCAAAGGCATATTAGTCGATCCTTGGTGAAGGTAATTTCATTGAATAGACATCTTAGCTGGACTGATCGGTTTTGACAAGTGCCAAGAAAGCTCTTAGAGTATTTCCCTCAATTTTGATTAGGAACTTAAAATGCTAAAAGGTAAAAAGATTTTAATGACTGGGGTAATGAGTGACCGTTCGATTGCTTATGGAATGACAGAAGCTATGCATCGTGAGGGGGCTGAATTTGTCTTTACCTATGTGGGAGATAAATTTAAAGAGCGAGTTGAAAAATTGGTTGCACCATTTAATCCTAAAGCAGTATTATCTTGTGATGTTGGCTCAGATGCAGATATTGATACTGTATTTGCTGAAATTAAGAAAATTTGGGGGCATTTAGATGGGATTGTGCATTCGATTGGTTTTGCGCCTGCAGATCAGTTAGAAGGTGATTTTGTCGATAATATTACGCGTGAAGGTTATCGTATTGCTCATGATATCAGTGCCTATAGTTTGTGTGCTTTGGCCAAAGCTGGACGTTCGTTGATGCAAGATCGCAATGCCGCTATTGTGGCATTGACTTATTTGGGCGCAGAGCGGTCGATGCCTAATTATAATACCATGGGTTTGGCCAAGGCCAGTTTGGAGGCTGGAGTGCGCTTTTGCGCTTATTCTTTAGGGGGCGATGGAATCCGTGTGAACGGGATTTCCGCTGGGCCGATTCGCACTTTAGCAGCCTCAGGGATTAGCGGTTTTCGGGCAATGCTTGATTATAACGCAAAGGTTGCGCCTTTAAAGCGAAATGTGACTCAGGAAGAGGTGGGTAATGTTGCTGCTTTCTTATGTTCCGATTTGGCATCAGCTATTACAGGTGAAATCATTCATGTTGATTGCGGTTATAGTACCGTGGGAATTCCACCTTTAGAATAAGTTAAAGTTTTTTCTTGTGTTTTGTTGAAAATTTTGTTTCAATAGCACGCTTTTTAGTTTTAAATAAGTTAGAGGTAAGTAAAAAATGAGTTTAGATATCACCTTAAATTTTAAGCCTTATGAGCCTAAAAAAGGCGAGGAATATATGTCAGATGCGCAAAAGGATCATTTTAAGGAAATTTTGACAGCTTGGCTCAATTCTTTACGCGATAAATCTGATGCGGTAAAAAATCAAATGAAAGGCGAAACTGAAAATTTATCGGATCCTGTTGATCGTGCAAGTCAGGAGGAAGAATTAAGTCTTGAGCTGCGTGAACAGGATCGCGAGCGCCGACTCATGCGTAAAATAGAAGAATCCTTGGAAGCTTTAAAACAAGGAGAATATGGTTATTGTGAATCTTGTGGTGCAGAAATTGGTATTCGCCGTTTAGAGGCGCGTCCAACAGCTACTCAATGTATTGATTGTAAAACTTTAGATGAGATTAAAGAAAAGCAACTTTATAGCTAGACTTTTTAAAAAAGGTCGTCCTGAAGCTAAAACTTACGATGCGCGTGATTTTGAATTATTGCGGGAGGGGTTTCATCATCATGCGATGCAGGTAGTAAAAGTTCTTCAAGAGGCTGGATTTGAAGCATACATTGTTGGTGGTGGGGTACGAGATCAACTTCTTGATTTGCACCCTAAAGATTTTGATGTGGCTACCAATGCTCGGCCTGAGCAAGTTAAAAAATGTTTTTCCCGTGCCATTATCATCGGGCGGCGCTTTCGTCTTGTACATGTATTCTTTAGTCGTTATGATTTTGTAGAGGTCGCTACTTTTCGTAAAGAACAGGCTTTTTTGGCGAAAAAATTGAAAACAAATCTTCAGAAAAATGGCATTGTTGCTCGTGATAATGCTTATGGTACTCTTGAGGAAGATGCATTTCGTCGTGACTTTACTGTGAATGCCTTGTATTACGACCCATTGCATCAAAAAATTATTGATTTTAATAATGGCATGACAGATTTAAAACACAAGGTTTTACGGCTTATCGGAAAACCTACTGTGCGTTTACAAGAAGATCCAGTGCGTATTCTACGTGCCTTACGCATCAGTAATAAAATTGGTTTTGCTATTGATGATGCAACCACGCAAGCAATCCCCAAATTTATTCCATTGTTAAAAGAAATTGCAGGTGGGCGTTTATTTGATGAATATCAAAAACTCTTTTTGCATGGAGATTCGGTGCGTAATTTTGCAAGTCTCAAACAATTCGGTATTTTACCCTATCTCTTTCCAACTTTACCGCAGGCGTTGAAAGAAGAGCGTTCTGTCAAGATGATTCAAGCCGCATTGGAAAATACTGATGCGCGATGTCAAGCGGGTAAAACTATTAATCCAGCCTTTTTGATTGCAGTGTTTTTGTGGCATCCTTTACATGTCCGTATGGTTAGTCTACAGAAGAAGGGTTCCAAGCGTGAGGCTTATGCCAAAGCTGTGCGTGAGATTTTAAAAGAGCAGACGTTGGTGACCAATATGCCAGGACATCTTGTGGAGTTTATTGAACAAACCTGGATGTTGCAACGTGCTTTAGAGCGTCGGTCTATTCCTAAAGCATTGCATATAGTTACACATCCCCGTTATCGTGCAGCTTTTGATTTTTTACTTCTGCGTTCACAAGTAGGGGAGGTTAAACAAGACATTTGCGATTGGTGGCATAAGCTTTATCAGATGAAATCGGAAGACCGCGCTGCTTTTTTAGGCCTTCCAGGCAAAGTGGATGGCAACGACACCGCCCAGTAAATTGCGATAATGGACTTCCTCGAAGCCAGCGATGCTGAGCATGCTTTTGAGCTTTTCTTGATTGGGATGTTTGCGAATGGACTCTGCCAAATATTGATAACTGGCTTCGTCGCGTGCCACATATTTACCAAGTTTGGGTAGGATTTTAAAAGAGTAAAAGTCATAAGGCTTTTTGAGGGTGTCATGCACTTCAGAAAATTCTAAAATTAAAGCACGTCCTTGGGGTTTTAAGACGCGATAAAATTCATTGAGAGCAGCTTGTTGGTCCCGCACATTACGCAGGCCAAAACCAATGATTATGGCATCTAGCGATTCGTTAGCAAAAGGAAGTGATTCTGCATTGGCGAGGGCGTATTGCATTGAAAACTTGCCTTCGCGATCCAAGCGTTTTACACCCTCTTGGAGCATGTTGAAGTTGATATCACTTAAGATTACTTTAGCTTGAGGCGCTTGCTTTAAGATTCGTGCGCTTAAATCGCCACTCCCGCCTGCTAAGTCAAGAATTACCTCATTATTTTGTGGTGAGAGTATGCGAATTGCTTCATCTTTCCATAAACGATGTAAACCTGCAGACATGAGGTCATTCATTAAGTCATAGCGTGTTGCTACAGAGTCAAAGACTTGATTCACTTTTTTTTGTTTTTCAGCCCAAGGAACATCAGTAAAACCGAAGTGAGTATTTTTTGAATCTGCCATTGTCTCTTCCTTATCTTATCAATTTATCATAGCATAAAAAGCCAATTGCGTCCTAATAATTGCAAAGGTATAATACGCTTTCATTTGCTTTAGGATACAAAACAATGGAACGCGCGCAACACTCGGAGGTGTTAACCCAACTCAAAACCTTTATTCGTAAGGAAAATAAGCAAGAAGCCCCAATTTTAACAGAGCTTGTCGACTATTATTTTGTTGCTATTTCTCATGATGAGTTGGCTTTACAGCCGATTTCAGAGTTATATGCTAAATTTTATTCGCATTTTATGTTTATGCAGCGTCGTCAAGATGGGCAAGTAAAGTTGCGTGTATTTAATCCGACAATGCAGAATGAGGGTTTTATTTCTAAACATACCGTGATTCAGCTAAATCAAGATGATATGCCTTTTTTAGTGGACAGTTTGTTAATGGAGCTTAATCGCCGTAATGTCAATATTCATTATATTGTTCATAATGGTGCAATTCCTGTAGAGCGTAATGCTAAAGGGGAGATTATTGCTATTAACGAACAAAAGAATACTAACACTGTTATTGAAGCAAATGTTTATATTGAAGTAGATCGTCAAGTAACAGAAGCAGATTTAATGGTTTTGCAAGATCAATTGTTTGCAGTGTTATCCGATGTCGGTTTGGCAGTTGAAGATTTTCCACAAATGCGCGGCATTATGGCTCAGCTTGCTGCACATATGTCATCTCAAGAGCCGCGGGTTTTTTTGGAGTGGTTATGTGACAATCAGTTTACTTTTTTAGGATATGTAGCTTACCATAAAAAAAATAAGAGTTTTCTGCGTGACCCGGGGACTGCTTTAGGTTTGATGAAGGATCAAAGTACTTTTGGGGTAGGTTCTTTTGATGAGGAATTTAGACATTTTCCTGCTTCTTTTACCCATGAAGTGTTGGTTGTTTGTAAATCGGAACGTAAATCAACAGTACATCGTTCAGCGTATATGGATGCTATCTTGGTACGAGAACTTAACGCGGCAGGTGAAGTTGAAATTGAACATCGCTTTTTGGGGCTTTACACCTCTCGAGCATATCACCTGCCTTCACGAGATACACCATTGCTGCGTGAGAAAGTAGAACGTGTTTATAAGCGCGCTGACTTTGCACAGGGCGGGCATGATATCAAAGCTTTGGAAGATATTATTGAAAGTTTCCCCAAAGATGAGTTATTCCAAATGACCGAAGATGAGTTATATCAAACGGCAATGAATGTGCTTTATATTCAAGAGCGTCAGCAAATTCGCCTTTTTGTTCGACGTGATATTTTTGGCCGTTTCTTTAATGTTATGGTCTACTTACCGCGAGATTTATACAATACTAAGTTGCGGCAAAAACTCGAGTTTATCCTGATGCAAGAGTTACACGGCATGTCAAGTTCATTTAGCCCGCATTTCTTACAGTCGGTGTTATGTCGGGTAGATTTTATTATTCGTGTTAAAGATCAAGCCATTAGTGATATTAATATTGAGAGAATTGAAGAACGTTTACGCAATGCTGCACGTAATTGGAATGATGATTTATTTGCATTTTTGATAGAACAGAAGGGAGAGCATGAAGGTGGTAAGGTGTTTCACCGTTATTCACAGGCTTTTCCGAATAATTATCAGGAAGACTTTGTTCCAGGTGCGGCAATTAAGGAAATCGCGCATATTGAAATGTTGCTGGCTTCACAACAGGATATTACCATTAGTTTTGAACAAGATACTGATGATGCAAAGATTTTGCATTTGAAGATTTTACAATGTCACCAGGGAGTTTGGCTCACACATATTTTACCGATGTTAGAGAATTTTGGTTTGCAGGTTATTGAAGAGCGTCCTTATGAGATTTCCCTGCCTGATAATTTATCCATTTGGTTGTCAGATTTCATTATTGTAAACTCAGGTTTTAGGGGTGAGTTTTCATTAATCCAAGAGCGTTTTAAAGAAGCTTTATCGGCGGTATGGAATAAGCATGCTGAAAATGATGGTTTTAACCGTTTAACAATGTTGTTGAGTTTGTCGGTGCGTGAAGTTGTGTTGCTACGTGCTATCGGAAAATACCTGATTCAGATAGGCTTTACATATAGTCAGCAATATTTTGAAGATACTCTGGCGGCTTATCCTGAATTGACTCGAGCTTTGGTTGATATCTTCTTTATCAAGTTTGATCCAGCGCGAAAGAGCCGGAAAGAAATTGATGATCGTTATGCTGAATTTAGTACTGGTCTGAAAAATGTTCAGAGTTTGGATCATGATCGTATTTTACGTAAATATCGTGATGTTGTTAAGGCGATGCTACGGACCAATTATTTTCAAAAAAATGCCGATGGGCAATTGAAGTCATGTGTTTCCTTTAAATTAAACCCGGAATTAATTCCAGATTTACCTAAACCCATACCTTTTGCCGAGATTTTTGTATATGCACCTGAGGTTGAAGGCGTGCATTTGCGTGGATCAAAAGTATCACGTGGGGGAATCCGTTGGTCTGATCGACGTGAAGATTTTCGAACGGAGGTGCTAGGCCTGATGAAAGCCCAGCAGGTGAAAAATGCAGTCATTGTGCCTTTGGGAGCGAAGGGAGGTTTTTATCCTAAGCATCTTGCCAGTTGCGAGGGGCGAGAGGCAATTCAAAATGAAGCTATTGCTTGTTATAAGATTTATATATCAGCATTATTAGATATTACTGATAATATTGTGGATGCCAAAGTAATTCCCCCCAAAGATGTTGTGCGTTATGATGAGGATGATCCTTATTTTGTGGTGGCAGCCGATAAGGGAACTGCAACCTTTTCTGACATTGCGAATAGTATCTCAGAAGAATATAATTTTTGGTTAGGGGATGCATTTGCTTCAGGCGGAAGCAATGGTTATGATCATAAGAAAATGGGGATCACCGCTAAGGGTGCTTGGGAATCAGTCAAACGCCATTTTTTCTTTTTAAGTAAGAACATTCAAAAAGAAGATTTTACTTGTGTCGGGGTCGGGGATATGTCGGGAGATGTATTTGGAAATGGCATGTTGTTATCCAAGCATACCCGATTGGTTGCTGCCTTTAACCATATGCATATCTTTTTAGATCCTAATCCCGATGCAGCAACGAGTTTTAAAGAGCGTGAACGCTTATTTCGTTTACCGCGTTCGGGTTGGAATGATTATAAAGTAGAGTTGATCAGTAAAGGCGGTGGGGTTTTTGCTCGTTCCTTAAAAGTGATTCCTATTTCACCAGAGGTGAAATCAGCTTTAGGGATTGAGGAAAATGAGCTGGAGCCGAATCAACTGATTAAGGCCATTCTGAAGTCGCCTGTTGAATTATTGTGGAATGGAGGCATTGGGACTTATGTCAAAGCATCAACTCAAAATAATATGGATGTGGGCGACCGCACAAATGATCCATTACGGGTCAATGCGAATGATTTACGCTGTAAGGTCGTGGGGGAAGGTGGAAACCTCGGGTTTACTCAATTAGCTCGCGTTGAGTATGCATTATTGGGTGGGCAAATCTGTACTGATGCGATTGATAATTCAGCGGGTGTAGATTGTTCTGATCATGAAGTTAATATTAAAATCTTACTGAATGCTGTGATGCAAGAAGGTAAAATTACTCTTGAGACTCGTAATACCATATTGGCAGAAATGCGAGATGAAGTTGGGGAGCTTGTGCTTTCTGATAACTATCATCAAACCCAGGCGATTAGTAATGGTGTGAGCCGTGTTACTGCAGTAAGTACCTATATTCGCCTTCTACGTGAATTAGAACGTGAAGGCTTTATTAACCGTGAACTGGAAGCACTGCCTTCCGATAAGATTCTAAAGGCGCGTGCTTCAGAAGCTAAGGGTTTCACTAAGCCTGAATTTTCGGTGTTAATGGCTTATGCTAAAAATACGATTAAGAAAATTTTGCTAGAATCAGATTTACCTGAAGAGCCTTTCTTCAATCGTTATCTTGCTGCCGAATTTCCGCAGGTACTTTTTGAGCGTTTTCCTCATGAAATGAATCAGCATCGTTTGCGTCGTGAAATTATTGTAACTCAGATTACTAATGTATTGATTCAGTATTCAGGAATTGCCTATGTTCATCGGATGTATGATGAAGTAGGGGCGACCCCTGATATGAGTGTCCGTGCTTTTGTTATTGCAATAAAACTTTTTAATATTGAAGAAATTTGGCAAGAGATAGAGTCTTTAGATGGCAAAATTAATGCTGAAGTTCAGGTTAATTTGATGAATGAAATTAGTGCGTTTTTGGAACATCAATGCCGATGGCTCATTCGTCATTTTCGTGGTGATTTGCGTGTGGCTGAAACAATTGATCTTTTAGCTCCAGATTGTCAAGTCATTATAGGCTTGATACGCCAATTTCTTAACTCTGGGCAAATGGCTTTCAGGCGGGAGCTCGTAAGCAAATATACGCATCAGGGCATTCCTAAAGCGATGGCTGAGAAAATGGCGGATTTTCACTATATCTACTCTGCCTTAGATGTGATTAATACAGCAAGAGCCCATAATGTGAAAATAGACCAAGTGCTTGAAGTTGGATATGCTTTAAGTCAAGAATGGGGCTTGTCGTGGTTGCGGCAAAAACTCAATGAAGCTGCACGTGAAGGCTATTGGGAGATGCTTACAGCTTCTTCCTTGAAAGACGATCTAAACCGTTATCAAGCTAATTTGGCGGTGAATATTCTCGAACGAACCGATGAAAAACCAGCGTTAAAACGAATTGAAGAGTGGTCGAAGCGTTATTCTTATGTAGTAAGACGTTGGCATATCTTGTTGGAAGATTTTAAACTTTCTCCACAAGAGTTTGTGCGGATGGTTTCATTGCTTAACAGTTTGCGTGATTTGATGGAATTGTCGGAGCGGTAAATCCACTCCAGTCTTTCCTTTTGTCAAGGAAGGATTTAGGGTGGATTTTCATCCTTGCGTAGCGTTAATACTTCAAACCCCGTGTCAGTCACAAGAATACTGTGTTCCCACTGTGCTGATAAGGAGCGGTCCTTGGTAACTACTGTCCAATGATCCGGTAACAGTTTGGTATGGCGATTACCTGCATTGATCATGGGCTCGATGGTAAACGTCATGCCAGGGACAAGTTCCATACCTGTGCCAGGCATTCCATAATGGAGGATTTGTGGTTCTTCATGAAAAACACGTCCTAAGCCATGACCGCAATATTCTCGTACAATCGAAAAGCCCTGACGTTCAGCATAAGCCTGAATTGCATGGCCAATATCGCCAATATGGGCGCCAGGTTTTACAACTTTGATGCCGCGCCACATGCATTCATATGTAATTTCAACGAGGCGTTTGGCTAAAATAGAAGTCTCGCCCCCGACAATAAAAGTTTTACTAGTGTCTCCATGATAACCTTCTTTAATCACGGTAATATCAATGTTGATGATATCGGCTTTTTTAAGAGGTTTATCATTAGGGATGCCATGACAAATGACTTGGTTGACAGAGGTGCAAATCGATTTCGGAAAAGGGGGGGTGCCATAATTTAAAGGCGCAGGAATGCATTGCAAGTCGTTGACAATATAGTTATGGCAAATAGTATTGAGTTCATTAGTAGTGATTCCAGGAATCACATGTGGCTCAATCATTTCTAAAACCTGAGCCGCAGCTCTTCCCGCGGCACGCATTTTTTCAATTTCGTCTGGTGTTTTAATAGTAACAGTTGCCATGACATTTTTGCTTATTGTATAGAAGCAAGTATTATTAATCTTTTTGTCTAAAGATACAAGTTTTATCCTTTATTACTTTTTAATTGAGAAGATTGATTTATTCGCTTATTTTAGCGATAATATTAAAAAAATTGTATGGGTTTTAGGATGATTAATAAGATTGTATTAGGTACTTTGGTTAGTGTAGGGGTTGTATTTGCTGCAGACTCAGGGTATATATCGCAGACCACTTCAAGGGTCAGTCTTGCACCTCAGGGTAATCTTTTAATTGCAACAACCGTTACCAATTGGGATACACGTGCATCAGATGTGTTGGCGGTGAAATGGATTGCACCAAAAGGTAGTTATTGTCAAAGTTCCCAATTTACTTTGTCGCGTGGTAATGCTATCACTGGTGATGTTTCTTGGGCATATCGTACCATTGTGCATACAGGTGCGAATGGTCAACCCATAGTGTGTAGTGGTTACTGGGTTGCAGATGTGATTAATCTTAATAATAACGCTGTATTAGCATCTGCTGGGTATACCGTCTCTGCCAATTTCCCGGCATCTTCCGGGTCTTAATGATCATTTGCTAGTGCCGATGTGCGTACTGTATCATTAGTACCATTATCAATATTATTTAGATCCATGTTGTTATCGTTATCATTATGGAATTGATCGTTCATATAGTTCCACGATAAAGCTCGCCTTGCTCCAGCGTAGTGAGTTTCCCAATAACCTGAATCTAGACTATCAACTCTTACGTGTTGGCCTTGACCAGGTGAGTGAATAAAATAGCCATCGCCTAGATAAATACCGACATGAGATACGTGTTGGCCATGCGTATGAAAAAAGACGAGATCTCCTGGCTCTGGAGTGTTTACTGGAGATAACGAATCATATTGTTCTAAAGCTGTACGGGGAATAGATATACCTTCTTTTTTGAAAACGTATTGGCTAAAGCCGGAGCAATCAAATCCGCGATTAGGTGAGGTGCCCCCCCAAACATAAGGTGTTCCCAACTCTGCTTCAGCGTTGGAGCATACAGCATTTTGGTCTTTGCTTAAATCCGTAGGAGTGTTGAAGTCAGTTGGAAGGGTCGGTTTAAATGCTGAGGTTTTATAATAAGAGTGAGTAGTTCTGTGGCTTGAGACATAGTGCTGAGTTCTATGGCTATAGTGAGTGTTGTGGCCATAATGATGTGACGTTGTAGGGTGAGTGCTTATCTTTTTTGTAGGAGTGGTTTTTTTATGAGTGTTCTGTTTTTTTGACTTGTAGGTGTTGTATTTGATGTGTGCCTGGTTAGATGTTGTTGGAGTATTGGTACTAACTGGCGTAGCAGGGGTTGCAATTGCAATTCCTAAAAGCAAAAAGGCGCACAGGGCGCCTTTCTTTATCAACCGCATCAAGTGAATCACTTGATTTTTTTCTCCTTGTAAGCAACATGCTTTCTGACAACGGGGTCATACTTAGTGAGTTCCATTTTATCAGGGGTGTTTTGCTTGTTCTTTACAGTAGTGTAGAAATGTCCAGTACCTGCAGTAGATTCTAATTTTATTTTCTCGACTTTACCTTTTTTTGCCATGATCTTATTCCTTAAACTTTACATCCTTGAGCACGCAAGTCTGCTAATACAGTATCAATGCCTACTTTATCGATAATACGCATGCCGTGGCTAGAAACGCGCAATTTTACATAACGGTTTTCAGACTCTACCCAGAAGCGATGAGAGTGCAGATTAGGTAAAAAACGGCGCTTGGTTTTGTTATGCGCATGCGAAATATTGAAGCCTACAATGGGGGCTTTTCCCGTAACTTCACAAACTCGTGCCACGATAAATCCTTTTTCTAATTAAGTTTCAATCAAAAATGAGGGGGTGATTTTAACAGGGCTAAATGGGGATTGCAAGTAGTTGCGCATATTTTTTTTGTCAGGGTGCAGTGTTAGAATTCATGTTATGAAAGCAATTGCTGCCAACTTTGCGGTATTTATTATTTTAGGGTGTATTTGGTTTATCTTACATCATGCACTCCATATTCCTGATTATTTTTTGCCGGGAATGGGGGCGGTCTATCAGTCTCTTATTACTAACCATGTTTTACTTTTTACTGGTTTTGCCAATAGTTTTTTAGAGGCAATTTTAGGTTTGGGGTTAGCCTGCCTTTTAGCTCTTGTTCTAGGAGTTTGTTGCTATTTTTCGCCTATACTTTTGCGTATTGTACATCCCTTGGTCTTGGTGAGTCAGGCCCTGCCAGTGTTAGCAATTGCACCTTTAATTGTATTATGGTTAGGGATTGGTTTGTCTTCTAAGCTTGTCGTTATTGTGTTGTCTTTGTTTTTTCCTATTTTTGCAAATTTTGTAGAAGGATTAACGCATGTGAATCCACTTTTGATCGATTTAGCTTATACCATGCAAGCTACGAAGCTGCGCCGTTTTGTATATTTAGATTTTCCGGCAATTTTGCCGCATCTTGCTGCTGGAATTAAAGTAGCCGTCACTTGGAGTATTCTTGCGGCCATTGTTGCTGAGTGGGTAGGGGGTAGTACAGGTTTAGGGTTTATTATGCAAAATGCCTTAAGTCGTTTAGATACCCCCTTGCTATTTGCGGCTTTGATTGTTTTAGTTTTTGGGACTTTGTTGTTTTATGCGATTGTGGCCTGGGGGGTTCAGAGTATTAATAAGCGTTGAAAACAAAAAGTTGAATATGAACCATTACAAGCTTGTTGCTCATATTCTGATGTTTGGTTTAGATGGTCGGAGTAAAAGGATTCGAACCTTCGACCTCTGCTTCCCGAAAGCAGCGCTCTACCAAGCTGAGCTATACTCCGTGTGCGAGTGATGCATTATAGTCAGCTTCGTCGTAAAATACTAGGGTTTAGACATTAAAATCAAGGAAATTCTATGCGTGTTTATGAGAAAGCTTCGCGCTATGGGGTGTTTTTAGTTATCTTGGGGGCTGTCTTTTATTGTTATGAGTATTTTTTAAGAATAGCACCTAGTGTAATGCATATTGATCTGATGCAGTATTTTAAAATTGATGCCACAATGTTTGGGGGGTTGAGCGCTTTTTATTATTATGCATATACGCCTATGCAACTCCTAGTTGGCATTAGCTTAGATCGTTATAAACCTAAGTATGTCATTACTTTTGCAATTCTGTGTTGTGCGGTTGGTAGTTTGCTTTTTGCTTCAACACCACATTATTACCTTGCTGCACTTGGTCGCTTCCTGCAAGGCTTGGGGTCAGCTTTTGCGTTTGTGGGGGCATTAAAGCTAGCATCGCGGTACTTATCTGCTTGGTGGTTTGCTTCTTTTGCGGGAACTTGTACTACTTTAGGTTTCTTAGGGGGTGCTTCGGGAGACATTTTGTTGACGCACCTTATGGAAATCATTACTTGGCAACATTTAATTATGATTTTTGTAGCTTTAGGTTTTGTCTTAGCCATTGTTTTTTGGATATGTATGAGCTTAAAGCCGCTTGGTATGAAAACCTTTGATTATTCTCGTGAGCCACCTTTAACGTTGAATGGTGCTATTCTGCAGTTACTTAACTTATTTAAACAGCCTTATTTATGGATGGCTGGCATTTTAGGTGCACTTCTTTATTTGCCAACCATGGTATTCGCTGATTTATGGGGTATTCCGTATTTACAGGAGTTCCATGGTTATTCATTAACGCAAGCAGGGTTAGCTACTTCGATGGTCTATTTTGGCTGGGCCATTGCCTCGCCTTTTTATGGCATTATTTCTAATTTGCTTCGCAAACGTTTGCGCGTTATTTTTGTAGGAGCATTATTGGCCTTTATTGTTTCTTGGGTGGTTCTGTATGATACGCATCTTTCATTTGCTGGGGTTTGTATTTTATTTTTGTTCTTAGGTATCTTAAGTAGCGTAGAGTGTTTAACTTTTGCGATGGGGGCTGATGTGTGTACTCCGCGAACTATTGCAATGACGATGGCGTTTATTAATTTTTTTATTATGTTAAGCGGTATTTTCATGCAGACTGTTGTGGGTTGGTTGCTTGATATTAGCTGGTCTGGAACGGTACAAAATGGGGTGAGAATCTATACCAGCCTTGACTATCAGCATGCTATGTTAGTGGTTCCTGTGAGTCTGATTATTGCTGTATTTTTGGCTTTAATAGTGAAGGATAAAAAATTACGGCTCGAATGAATAACGCTATTAAAGAACATATTGAAAACCTGCGTAAGCAACTGGAACAATATCGCTATGAATACCATACTCTAGACCAGCCATCGGTTTCAGATGCAGTATATGATGCTTTATTTAGTGAGTTGCAGGCTTTGGAAGCCATACATCCTGAATTTCGTGCTGTAGACTCTATTACCGAAAAAGTGGGTGGAGAGAATTTAGCGCAATTTACCGAAGTGTGCCATGGCGTACCTATGTTATCTCTTAATAATGCCTTTACAGATGAAGAGGTTTCTCGTTTTTTCAAACGTATTGCCGATGAGCTTGGTAATAGCCATGTTGAAGTATGTTGTGAACCAAAAATTGATGGGCTTGCAGTGTCTCTTACTTATGAGGAAGGACGCTTAACACTTGCGGCAACGCGTGGGGATGGTGAAAAAGGGGAAAATATTACTGTAAATGCGAAGATGATTGCAGATATTCCCCATGTGCTTAAAACGGAGCATCCGCCTAAAAAAATAGAGGTGAGAGGTGAAGTGTATATGACCAAGGCTTCGTTTCAAAAATTAAATGAAATGAGTGCAAAAAAATTTGCTAATCCGCGCAATGCTGCAGCAGGAAGTTTGCGTCAGCTTGATCCTAATATTACTAAAAGTCGGGGTTTGCATTTTTTTGCCTATGGTGTTGCAGTAACAGTTGGGTTTCAATTACCAGTAACCCAAAGCGAGATTTTGGAATATCTGGCATCTTGGGGTTTCATCTTGTCTGGATTGCAACGTGTTGCTATTGGTGAGACAGGAGCTTTGGCATTCTATCATGAGGTTGCCAAGGTACGTGAGTCTTTACCGTTTGAAATTGATGGCGTGGTCTATAAGGTTAATCATTTGGCTTTACAAGAAGAGCTAGGATATGTTGCCCGTGCTCCCCGGTTTGCATTAGCCCATAAATTTGCAGCGATGCAGGTAGAAACGCAGCTTCTTGATGTTGAGTTTCAAGTGGGACGTACTGGGATTATTACACCTGTGGCTATTTTACTACCTGCTGTTGTGGGGGGGGTTACAGTCTCACACGCCACATTACATAATCGGGATGAAATTGAACGTAAGGGCTTGAAAATTGGTGATTATGTTATTATTCAGAGAGCTGGGGATGTCATTCCAGAGGTGGTACGTGCAGTTGTGGATAAACGTCCTTTGGATACACGTGAGATTGTGTATCCAATAAATTGTCCTGAGTGTGGCAGTTTATTAGAACAAATTCCCGATCAAGTGTATATTCGCTGTCCTAATGGTATGCGTTGTGGAGCACAGCATAAAGAGCGTTTACGTCATTTTGTTATGAAAGATGCCATGAATATCGATGGCTTAGGCCCTAAATTGATTGAGCAATTAGTGGAAACAGGGCTGGTGGTTAATCCTGCAGATTTTTATCGCCTCAATCGTGGGGTACTCATTCATTTAGAACGAATGGGAGAAAAATCGGCTGATAATATTATTGCGGCATTAGGCAAGAGCAAAAATACTACTTTAGGACGATTTATTTTTGCTTTAGGAATTCCGGACGTTGGAGAAGTGACAGCTAAACTTCTTGCCGAATATTTCAAAGATCTTCAAGCAATGATGTTTGCAGATGAAATTGTGTTAGAAGCTATTCCGGAAATCGGTCCTGTAATTGCCAAAAGCATTACGCAGTATTTTAAAGATGCGCATCACCAAGCGTTGATTCATGATTTACTTGCGCAAGGAATTACTTGGCCCAAGCCGCAGGCACATGCAGAAAATTTGCCTTTATCTAATCAAACTTTCGTAATTACCGGTACTTTAAGTTTGCCTCGTCCAGAGATCAAAGCTAAGCTCGAGGCTCTGGGGGCCAAGGTTACGGAAAATATTTCTAAAAATACCACCGCAGTGATTGTGGGGCAATCACCAGGCTCTAAGTTTGATAAGGCACAGAAATTGGGAGTGCCTGTTTGGGACGAGGTGGAATTGCAGAAAATTATTGGTTAAAGTTTGAGCTCGCAAAATCGCTAGAAATTAGGTATTCTAGCGGGAATGTTTTTAAAAGGGATATTGATTAATGGAAAAGAAATTAAAGAAGCGTTTTATTATTGTAGGTCTTATTTTGTTGATACTTTTTGGTGGCTTAATTGCTTACCATTTTGTGGTAGAGTATTTCACGGACAAATTTCTGAAGAATTATGAACCCCCTGCGGTAACTGTAGGTGTATTACAAGTTGAACCTGTGGAATGGGCTCCTACGTATAGTACTGTTGGCTCAACCGTTGCTGTGCAAGGGGCTGATCTTGCCAATGAAGTAAGCGGAACTGTGACCAAAGTCCTTTTTAATTCAGGTGATATTGTGCAAAAAGGGCAGATGTTAGTGGTGCTTGATCCAGGCATTCAGGAAGGTCAATTGCAAACAGCGCAAGCGAATTTACAATATAGTAAAGTCACTTATGAGCGTGATCAAGTCTTGTATCGTGATGGGGTATTGTCTGCATCTGATTTAGATCAAGCTTATTCGACGTATCAGCAGAATTTGGGTACGGTACAACAATATGCAGCAACGTTGGCACAAAAATATATTGTTGCACCTTTTGCAGGTCGGTTAGGGATTCGCTCGGTGAGTCTTGGTCAATATTTAAATGCAGGAACCGTAGTGACTAACATCCAGCAGTTAAATCCCATTTATGTGAATTTCCAATTGCCGGAACAATTTTTACAACAGATGTATATTGGTCAGCCTATTTCAATCACGGTGGATACTTTTCCAGGTATGACTTTTAAAGGCAAAATTACTGCTTTTGATGCGCAAGTTGGTGATGATACTAAATCTATTACTGTGCAGTCGACTTTTGCTAATACCAATGCAAAAAATCTACTGTTACCAGGAATGCAAGCAGATGTGACGGTTTATCTTAAAGCCAGCGGTAAAGTAATGGCGGTGCCGCAAGAAGCTATTAATTATAGTCTTTATGGTAATTCTGTGTATGTTGTGACCGATGGCACAGATAAAAAAGGTCAACCTGTGAAAATGGCAACTTCTGTTGCTATCACTCCAGGTTTACAAGAAGGTGATTTGGTGCAGGTGACAGGAGACTTAAAACCTGGAGACCTTGTGGTAACTGATGGGCTTGCTAAACTACAGGGCAATGCCCCAGTTACGATTGTAAGTCAAAGTTCACAATCATAGAGATCTTGTATGAGTTCACAATCACGCGCACGTTTTACGGATGTTTTTATTAGCCGGCCGGTTTTAGCAACAGTTATTAGTTTGCTTATTTTTATTACTGGAGCGGTATCGATGTTTATGATGCCTTTGCAGCAATATCCGACCATGCAAAATACGACGATTACCGTTACTGCATCTTATCCTGGGGCTAGTCCACAAGATGTGCAAGGTTATGTGACTAACGTATTGGCAGCATCAATTGGTAGTGCCAATGGTATTGATTACATGACCTCTTCGACAGTGATGGGACAAACAACAATTACGGTTTATATTAAGCTGAATTATGATCCCAACACAGCGATGACGGATATTACTGGTAAGGTAAATGCAGTTTTAAGTCAGTTGCCTTCAGGGGTACTATCACCTACCATCAATAAATCGACAGGTGCAACCTTCCCTGATGTCATTATTGGTTTTAATAGTAAGTCTTTATCAGCAGAGCAAATCTCAGCTTATATTACTAATGTATATACTCCCAAAGTTGAAGCCTTAGGAGGTATTTCGCAGGTATTGGCTTGGGGAGCTCAGCCTTATGCAATGAGGATCTGGCTTGATTCTTATAAAATGGCAAAATTAGGGGTAACGGCAACTGAGGTAATGCAAGCCTTACAAAACAATGATTTTCAGGCTCAGGCCGGGCAATTGAAATCAGATTATTTATATGTGAACGTAGCGGCGAATACGAATATGCATTTGGCAGATGAGTTCAATAACTTGGTGGTTGCAAATCAGAATGGCAATATTATTCGTATTAAAGATATTGGTTATGCAGAATTAGGCTCACAAACTTATAACGCGCAAGTTTTTTATAATAAACAACCTGCAGTATTTGCGGCAATTTTCGTGGCAGAAGGTGCAAATCCACTTTCAGTAGTTGACTCAGTTGTGAAAAATTTACCGGCGATGCAAGTGTCTTTTCCTGCGGGTTTACATGCAGAGGTCGTATATAATGAAACGGATTTTATTCAGGCTTCGATTAATGAAGTATTAAGCTCAATTGGCGAGGCAGGCCTTATTGTTATTATTGTAATTTTCTTGTTTCTAGGGGCATTGCGCTCGGTGTTTATTCCTGTGGTTACCATTCCTCTATCGTTAGTGGGGGTGGGTGCATTGATGTTGGCAATGGGTTTTTCGTTAAACTTACTCACTTTATTGGCAATGGTTTTAGCTATTGGTTTAGTGGTAGATGATGCGATTGTAGTGCTTGAAAATATTTATCGTCATATTGAAGAAGGGAAAAGTTCTTTTGAGGCTGCAATTATTGGCGCTCGAGAAATTGCTAATCCGGTAATTGTGATGACGACGACCTTGGCTGCTGTTTTTGCGCCTATTGGTTTTCTAGGGGGAATGACCGGGGCGCTTTTTAAAGAGTTTGCTTTTACCCTTGCAGCAGCGGTGATTATTTCTGGAGTGGTTGCTTTAACTTTCTCGCCTATGCTTTGTTCGAAGATTATTACTCATCAAGTATTGGAAGGGAAATTTGTTAAAAAAATCGATCGATTATTTGAAAAAGTTAAGGTATGGTATCACCGTCGTTTAGAGGCAGTCTTACAATATCGGCCTATCGTACTGATGGTGGCAGTAGTGGTATTATCCAGTTGTGCTTTTTTCTTTTTGGAAACTAAAAAAGAATTAGCACCATTTGAAGATACAGGATTCATTGGCGTGCAAGGAAATGCACCAACACCGGCGAATTTGAACTATTTGAATAGGTTTAATCCTCCGCTTGAACAAGTGCTTGATCAGAGTGAGGGTGGGCAAAGTACATTTATTGTAAATGGTTATCCGAATGATAATAATGATTTTGCCGGAGTGATTTATAAGCCCTGGGGAGACCGTAGTAAAACCACAATGCAACTTTTACCTGTTTTACAAAAGCAATTATCTCAGATTACGGGTCTGCAGCTTTTTTCTTTCTTGATGCCACCTTTACCTGGCCCGCAAGGATTACCAATTATGTTTGTGATTACGGGAACAGACCCGCAGTCAACGATTTACAATTATGCTCAGAACTTGATTGATGAGGCTTATAAAAGTGGTCTTTTTATGTTTATGAATACTGATGTACTTTTTAATCAGCCGGAGACAGTGGTTAATATTGATCGAGATAAAGCAGCACTTTTGGGTGTCAATATGTCTGATATTGCTAATGCTTTAGGTGTCATGATGAGCGATGCACAGGCGAACTATTTTAGCCTGAGTGGTTATTCTTATCAGGTTATCCCGCAGGTATACGATAGTTTGCGGCAAGTGAATCAGCAAATGAATCAGTTCTACGTGAAAAGTAGCATCAGTGGGCAAATGTTGCCGTTATCAACTTTTGTTTCTTTTAGTTCTAGTGTTCAACCTTCGACTTTGAATCAATTTAATCAGTTAAATTCAGTCACAATTCAGGGAATGTTGGCCCCTGGCGTCACTATTGGTCAAGGTTTAGATTATTTGACAGCAGCAGCTCAACAAATGTTGCCCAAGGATATGAATATCAACTATGCGCAGCAATCCCGACAATATATTCAGGAAGGAAATAGCATGATCTATGCATTTCTCTTTGCCTTAATTATTATTTATTTGGTTTTGGCTGCACAGTTTGAGAGTTTTCGAGACCCATTGATTGTATTGGTCAGTGTTCCGATGTCTATTTGTGGTGCATTGATTCCTTTATATTTGGGGGCTGCTACTATCAATATTTATAGTGAGGTTGGTTTGATTACGCTGATTGGTTTGATTAGTAAGCATGGGATTTTGATGGTAGAGTTTGCGAATAAACTCCAAGAGAAAGGGCTGTCGGCACACGAAGCCATTCTAGAGGCGGCGGCAACACGTTTACGTCCTATCTTAATGACAACTTTTGCGATGGTGTTTGGCGTTGTGCCTTTGGTTATTGCGACGGGTGCTGGTGCTGAAAGCCGTTTTAACGTAGGTTTAGTTATTGCTTGTGGAATGACGATAGGGACTTGTTTTACTCTCTTTGTAGTTCCGACCATGTACAGCTACATTGCTAAGAAGCATAATAAGATCATAGACACCAGTGAGATTGGATAATAAAAGTAATGCGTAGGCAATAAAAAAACCGCATAAAGCGGTTTTTTTATTGAATAGCGAAGATGATTTATTTAGCCGTTGCTGCTAAGGCATCTTTGGCTTTTTTCACCAAATCGGTAAAGCTATCAGTATCAGAAATTGCCATGTCGGCCAATACTTTACGATCTAACTCGATGCCAGCTTTAGATAAGCCATTGATGAATTGACCATAAGTAAAGTCGAGTGCACGGCATGCAGCGTTGATACGCATAATCCAGAGGCTTCTGAATTGGCGTTTTTTCTGTTTGCGATGTGCAAAGGCATATTGTGATGCTTTAATTACAGCTTGTTTAGCCATGCGGTAAGTACGGCTGCGTGAGCTGTAATAACCTTTAGCTTGTTTTAATACTTTTTTATGGCGGGCTCTTGCAGTAACCCCACGTTTTACTCTTGACATTTAAATCTCCTTAGACGTACGGCAAACATTGTTGAATATGATCGTGATTGGTTGCATGAACCTGATCCATTCCGCGTAAATGACGTTTTCTCTTGGTCGATTTTTTCGTCAAGATGTGGTTACGATTAGCGCGACGAAACTTAAACGCGCCGCTCCCAGTTTTTTTGAAGCGCTTTAAAGCGCCACTTTTACTTTTAATTTTTGGCATTTTAACTCCTTATTTGTACCTGATCAGAACAGAACCTATTGAAAGTTATGCCTTTGCAGGTATGCCGTTTACCTTCCCTTTTAAAGGGAGTAAGATTCTACTACTTTTTCTTCTTAGGCGCAAGCACCATGAAAATTTGTCGGCCTTCGAGTTTTGCCTGTTGTTCTACAGTACCATGTTCTATCAGGTCAGTTTCGATTCGCTTCATCATTTCAATGCCTAATTCTTGGTGAGTCATTTCACGACCACGGAATTTCAAAGTAACTTTAGCCTTATCGCCATCTTCTAAAAAACGGATGAGATTACGCAATTTTACTTGATAATCAGCTTCTTCAGTCACTGGACGCAATTTAATTTCTTTAATGTGAACAATCTTTTGTTTTTTCTTGGCCGCTTGTTTTTGCTTATTTTGTTCAAACAAGAATTTACCATAATTCATAATTTTGCAGACGGGTGGACTTGCCGTAGGGGCAATCTCAACTAGGTCAAGGCTAGCACTCTCAGCTTGGGATAAGGCCTCATTTAATGATACGATCCCCATTTGATCGCCTTCGGGGCCGACTAAGCGCACTTCGCGTGCACGGATGTCACGGTTAACTCGTAACTTATCACTTTCTTCTTTAATAGTTTTTCTCCTTGTTGGTTAAACAGCTGGTAATGAAATCTGCTAATTTCATTGCCCCTAAATCTTCACCTTTTTGCGTGCGAACGGCAATGGTATTGTTTTCCATTTCTTTATCGCCGACCACGATAAGGTAGGGAATTTTTTGCAAAGTGTGTTCGCGAATTTTAAAGCCGACCTTTTCATTTCGGGTATCTGCTTTAACACGAACTCCAGCATTTTGTAGAACTTTGGTAGTTTTTGCAACGTATTCTTTATGTTGATCAGTAATACCCATCACAACAGCTTGGACGGGGGCAAGCCACACGGGAAAATGTCCAGCATAATGTTCAATCAACATGCCAATGAAGCGCTCTAGTGAACCTAAAGTCGCGCGGTGCAACATGACAGGAGCTTTGCGAGTATTATCTTCAGCAACATATTCAGCACCTAAACGTAAAGGCATGTTCGGGTCTACTTGCATGGTACCACATTGCCATTCCCGTCCCAGTGAATCTTTCAAATGTAACTCAATTTTAGGACCATAAAATGCGCCTTCCCCGGGTAAATACTCAAAGGAAATGTTATTTTTGGTGAGGGCATCTGCCAATGCTTTTTCAGAACGATCCCACATTTCATCAGAACCAATACGACTCGCTGGACGCGTTGCCAGTTTCACGCGAATTTCCGTTAGGCCAAAATCTTGATAAATCTTAAAAGCATATTTCATGAATGTGGCTACTTCGCTTTCAATTTGCTCTTCAGTACAGAAAATATGGGAATCATCCTGTGTCATGCCGCGTACGCGAAATAAGCCATGGAGTGAACCTGATGTTTCATTGCGATGGCAAGAGCCGAATTCTGCATAACGGATAGGTAAGTCACGATAGCTTTTGAGGCCATTGTTATACACTTGCACATGGCAAGGGCAGCTCATGGGCTTAATTGCGTACTCGCGGTTTTCCGAATGAGTTAAAAACATATTTTGGCTATAATTTTCTGCATGTCCAGATTTTTGCCATAGAGAGATATCTACAACTTGAGGAGTCTTGATTTCTTGAAAGCCAATCTTGGCTTGTTCAGTCCGTAAGTGTTGTTCGATGATTTGCCAAATGATCCAACCATTGGGATGCCAGAAAATCATGCCAGGCGCTTCTTCTTGAATATGAAACAAATCAAGGGCTTTACCGATTTTACGATGGTCGCGCTTTTCTGCCTCTTCCAACATAAAGAGATAATCTTTTAATTCTTGTTCGTTAATCCAAGCAGTACCATAGATGCGTTGTAACATGGCGTTTTTAGCGTCCCCTCGCCAATAAGCGCCAGCGACACTCATGAGTTTAAATACTTTTAGGAAGCTAGTGTTGGGTACATGTGGGCCACGACATAAATCAGTAAAGTCGCCTTGAGTATACAAACTTAAAGTTTCATCTTTGGGAATATCACGGATGATTTCAGTTTTATAGTGCTCATCCAGTTTTTCAAAGTAAGCAATGGCTTCATCGCGTAGCATGGTGGAGCGGGTTACCGGCAATTTTTGTGCCGCAATTTCGTGCATGCGCTTTTCGATTTTAGGTAGGTCTTCTTCGGTAAAGGGGGCTCCCGCAAAGTCGTAATAAAAGCCATTATCAATTACTGGGCCAATGGTTACCTGCACGTTTGGATAGAGTTGTTGTACTGCTTGTGCAAGCAAATGGGCAGTGGAATGGCGGATAATTTCTAAAGCTTCTTTGTCTTTCGTTGTCAAAATGCGGATTGCGGCGTCAACGGTAATCGGGGTAGAGATATCAACCAATTTGCCATTCAATATCGCTGCTATGGCCGCTTTGCCTAGGCTTGTGCTAATTTGTGTGGCAAGATCATGACAGCTTGAGCCTTGTATTACCTCACGTTTACTTCCGTCAGGAAGTGTTACCACCAGCATAAAATCCCTTGTTTTAACCAAATTAAGAATGAATTTTAACAAATTATCGATAAATTGCAAAACAGTTTGCCTGAAAATCTTTATGATTGATGATTCAACTCAGCTTTCCAGATATTAATGGCATCTTGATATTCTAGTGGATCAGGTAGCCAGCGAAGTTTATTGGTGAGTTCAGGATTGTTTTTTTCACCATTCAAGTAATACAGAAATAGACCAGGATGTGAGAGTTGACAACCAGCTTTTTCATCTAGAAAAGTAGCACGATCTAAAAGCTGGGCAATCATACTTTTGGCATTATAAGCGCCTTCGCTGTTAATATCGCCAGAAGCTTCAATAAAAAGAATACGGTATAAGGTATTCAGTTGGCCTTGTGAAAGTTCAGGAAGAAAAATAATGCGATCATTACCGGAGTAATCTAACTTATAATAATCAAGCAGAGTACAGCGTGCACAGAGGATACAAGCAGTAATCATGTTTTTTGGCGTATTATTTTGATAGTTTCCATCATAATTAATGACTTCTAGTGTCTCGCCGTGGTAACCGCAAAAGTGACAAGTTTCTTTATCTCGATGGAAAATTTTATTACGAACCTCGAGAAAGGCTTTGTTTTTTTTACGGGCTTTAAATTTTTCCCAATTGTTCAACTCGCCACTCAAGTTTAATTTGATTGCCATAATTAAATGTCCTTGATGACACGGCTGGCAATGGCTTCCTCAAGTGCGGCGATTGCCTCATCTACCATCGGTTGCGAAATGGAAAACCCTAAACGACGTTCAGATAACCAATGGGCCTGTACTGCAGCCCCTTCAATAAAAACAGCTTTACGGCCAACGTTATTGAGAACATACCAAAGTTTACGATCTATAGGTTTGAGCCATAAGAAAAGTGAGTTCAAAACAATTCCAGTCTTACGTGCTTCAGTGAGCAATTCCATAAAAATAGTATTGGTGAAGGCAGAGTGCTTAACGATTTTTTGTACCACAGGGGTTTTGTGGTATTTTTGCAACAACGCATCAGTGTTAAATTTAATTTTGCCTGTTTTAACTTGCTCTGGCGTTAAGTGAGCTACAATTTCTTCCATTTTTGCTTCAGCTTCTTCACGTTTGTAATTTGCAAAGGCTGCAAAAATGGCAAATAAAGCTTGTTGATGTGGTTTGAGCTTTTCAACACCTTTAAATGGTTCTCCCAGTTGCTGTGAAAATACCAGTTTTGCTTTGTTTTTATCTAAAATGATTTTATCTGTTTGCTTATCTCTATAGATTAGTTTGTATTTTTTAGCAAATTCAATGGGTGTTTCTGCAGTTGCCCATGGCCCCTCATCCATAGATTCTTTAATTAAATCAAGCCCTTGAACTACATTAATGGCTGGAAAAACTTTACGAACTTTGGCAGATAAACTATTCATACTCTCAATGTCACGATAACCTGTATCAGGGTGTTTGAAGTAAATAAAAATTGCAAATCCCAGCAGAAACAAAATACATGGCCATTGTAATGTTAGTCCTACCTCTAACGATAGTAATCGTAACTGAGCAAATTTCACTGATTTTACATTAGCATATTTGGTCCAGGTTTCTAATCCTGCATAATGATCATCATGCATAAAATAACTAATGATATCTAATTCACCATGTTTGATCCATAAAATTGCAGCAAGAATATAATCTCGAAACAAGAAAAAAAGAAGCCCGGCGAGTAAAAGAACTCCGACTACAATCCAAATAATATCAAGTTCGCCTGAATCTTTTTGTGAACCTTGCATGTTTTTATTCCTCGGCTCTGATAGTCATCATAATAAACCTTGCTCGCTTAGTTGAACGCCTTTTTTCTGTTGTTGTTTACGATGTAAGGCTACAATTTCATTAACAAATTTTTCGCACACAAGATGAGCAGTAAATGTTGGGTCTGATTTTATTTCCATTTCAATCTCATCTACAGCGCTACCTTTGGGAAAGCGTTCAGCCAATAAGCGCCGTGCAGATACCGGGCCAATTTTTTTGTACAATGCATCACGAACCAATACATCTTCAACCGTAGTATTAAATGCCCATAGTTCTACTGGACTAATGGTGCTAGTGAGTAGTTGGGTATTCATGCCACGCTTTGTTACAAATTGAGCAATAAAGGTTGCACCCTCTGAGCTTGGTCCATGAACGCGCGTTGTTAGGGCAAGCTTTTCTGTATCTGTTAAGCCAAAAGTTTTACAAGTCGCATCGACAGAAATTGTTGAACCTGAATCCATGATAAATACAGAAGTTGCAAACTCTACCATCAGCTCATCAAAATCTTTTAAAGACTGTGAGGCTAAGGCAATATGGATTTTCCATTTACGGCCTTCACGCATATCTTGAAGTACTTGATCACGAATAGCAGGGCTACGCGAAGTACGATGAAATTCATCAAAAACAATACGTTTTGGTTCTTCAATGATTTCTTTTGTACGAACCATGTGGTATTCATGATATAGTTCGGGCATTTTTACTACTTCATCGGCATTTAAGAAAAAATCTCTCCCTAAAATATGTCGAGCCAACATGTACATGACCGCAGTTTGTTTTTCAGCCGCAGGGCTTCCAGATTTAGCAACCTCATCAAGATCCAAGGAAATAATTTTTGCACCTTCAAAGTTAAGTCTTGTGATCGAAGTTAGGGTTGGAATACTGCGGATGACTCCGGCGATAATACGGCTATAAGCATCGACATAGTTTTCGCCACTCTGGGTCATGATTTCAGAAAATAAATCTTTAATACTGTTGGTATAAGCCATAGATACGGTATCTGCTACTGTTGGCATTGCATAACGTTGTGCCTTTAATGCGAGGCGATGATTACCCGCTCTAAAGAAAGCATCCGCTACTTGCCACCAGGTGACATGATCATGCTCTTGCTCTTTCAAATCCGTAGTTGCTAAGGCAGCTTCGATTTCCTCATCACTGTTGGCAACATAGAGTTTAGGTTGTTCGTTATCGGAAAAGCGTTTGTAAGTTTCATCAACAATCATACTAATCATTGATGACATTCCTTCAGGTAACGGATCTTCAACATTCTCAACCAATAATAAGCTAATAAAATTAATCAAAAATGAACGATGAACGCGCATTGGGAAGCGAGCGCCTAATTGTGTGTCAAAGGGGTTTATAGCATCCTTTTCATCTAAAGTGAGGCGATAGTAAATTGCTTCGTGTTTGCGTCCCTCAGGGAGTCCTTCTTGGAGTAGAGAAATAAACCCTTTGCTCGATGGGCCTACATCGATAATAGAAATGCGAGGTAAGGAAGAAAGGCCACTTAACAAGCATAAGCCTAGATTTAAAGTGCTTGCTAAAACGGATTTTCCTGACCCTGAACGTGCATAAATGATGTCAATCCAACTAACCTGATAACTTGAACCAGGCTGGTAAGGCCAAAGTTTACCATCCGGTGTTCTAAATAAGAGTCCGCCATTTGGCCATGGAGAGGCAGGGCGAACAAATGGTAGCATTTGTACAGCATCGGATAATGGAGCTGCAGAAGCGGTTGCAGCAACTTTATTGGTAAAACCAAGCGCGCTTGAAACGGTTGTCGCAAAGGGATCACCAGAAATATCGCTCACTTGGCAATTTCCCCAGCTTTGGGTAATTTTATACAGTTTAGCGGCACGTTCTTTCAACAAATCAAGCTTGCCGTAAGGTGCCCAAGTTGCAAGACATACATGGAGTTTTACGATAGGGTCATCGCTGCGCTCGTGGAGAGTTTTTAATAAGCGATGAGCATCAGCAATCAGGCGATTGTGGTGTGAGCTAAAAGATAATACTTGTGCTAACAGTGTTTTACTTTGGGTAATTTTAATTCCACCGCCGCCAATAAAATAAGAAATCCGCCAAGGCAAGTTTGCAGGTAAGAAACGACGAAACAAATCGTAGAATGGTTTGATATCTTTCGGGAAGAGTTCAATAAAGATAGGGGCATAACACATATCCCCGATTCTGGCATATTTAAGTCCCATGTTTTCACCTGCGCGTGGCATAACTTGCCAATCAAGGGGGGGCCACATAAGATAAGAAACATCATTCTTGAGATTGCCTTTAAGTTGTAAAGGTAGACGATCTCCAGGTAAAAAAGGCTCCCAATCTGGAGTGGTATAATTGGGGTCAATCGTTCGGCGAATTTCATGGGTTGCTTTATGCACATCTAGGAGCTGTAAATAAAAACCAGCATGTTGTAAATCTTCAACTAGAGTTGATAAAAAAGATTGGTGAATGTTGCGCAAATCAGCAAGTGCTGCAAACACATTTTGGGCGCCTGGCATACGAGGTAGTTTATAACTTTTGAGTCGCTCAGATCTTTGTTTTACTAGCCGCTTGTAGTGGGATTTCTCAATAGCTTCATTGGTAGTCCAAACTACAATAAAACAGTCCTCATCTGCACAAAAGCGAGATAGCGTTTTTACACGAGATTCAAAAATATCATCAATCTCTAAACCAATGCGTTTAGCTGTTTTTACGGCAGGCTGCAAAGCTTCTTCAATACGGTCAGCAATATGCGCTTGATCATACGCAAAAAAGAATTGAATAAAGTGACCTGTTCCTGAGAATGCAGGTTGCATCGCTCCATTCAGGAGTTCACAAAGATAGGCATATTCATTTGGCCCTACGAAACGCTTATAGCCATGTAGGCGAATAATTGAGAGTAGACTACCATCTTTTGCAACCAAAGTGTGGCGATTATCAGCAGTTTCTAAATCGCAGTAGGAGAGAGCATTTTGTTTTAGTGCAGTACTAACCCAGGCAAAAATACCTTCTATTGCACCATAAAAACCATCTAACAGAGCCATTTTTTTCCTTAGGCAGAATATAATATTATTTAAATACGTAACCGCTAGAGGTTGACACGGTATTGCTATCAGTGTCAATTGCGGTTACAGTACCAAAGGCACCTAAAGGCGTACCTACAGTAACGGTAATCGTATGTCCGCCAGCATCAACTAACCATGCCCGTCCCGGGACTACAGCGCGAAGTGTTAGTTTTTGTAGGTTTGCCGCTTGTTGCGCTAACATTGTACCTAGTTGGTTCTGGGTTTCGCTGAGACGAGCATCGACATTGGCAAGAGTTTGGTTTAATGCATTCACACTTGCAGTTAAGTTAGCGACATTTCTTTCCAGTGCGGCTAATTTCTCGTTAGAACCTGCTTGTGTGCCAGAAGTAATAGCACTTTGGATGCTTTGAGCATTTTGTTGGACTACTTTGGTAATAGCATCAAGCAATGTTTGCATTTGTGCATCACTCATCACAACAGTGCCTGATGTATTGGGAACTCCAGGAACTTGGGTTGTGGTGTCAGCGGTATTTGTTGATGCACTTGTAGTAGTTGCAGGTGTTGTATTTTCATTAGTATTTGTTTGTGTAGCTGCGGGAACATTGTTAAAACTATTGGTAGTTTGTGGCTGAGCTTGTGAAGTAGGCGATGAGAACAGACTCATAATCAAATAACCGGCAACAATAATAACAGCTAAACCGATAGCAACATACAGCCAATTTTCTTTTATAACTTCAACAAGGCTGCGCTTGGGTTTTTGCATATCATCCATGAGAGGAAGGTCAGGATCTGCACCATGAAATTCAGCTGCTAAATCAGAGTCTTCTGATGGAAAATCATCGCTATTAGTATTCTCTTCTTCCGCATCACCGTCGATATCAAGATCTGCAAAATCATCATGGTTGAAGTCGTTGAACGATTCTTCAGTTGCAGCTGTTTCTTTCTTGGATTTTCTCATTATAAAGCCTCACTATTGGTTAACAGGAATTCTAACATCAGACATAAACAACACGCCAATTCCAGTGCCTTGATCCACAGTAATGGTGGGGGGGGTGTTAAACTGTTGTGCAGCGGCCTGGCTAAGAGATGTTCCAAGCTGTCCTAAGCCCTGATATGCTGCGGTTTGAGCGGTTACGGAATTGCTAGGTAAATTGCTGTTACCACTGGTATTAATGACGCTACAGTTTTGAGCACCAGGATTACAATAAGTATAATTTTGATATGCATTACCAAAACCTTGTAAAAATGCAGAAGCAAATAACATTCCATAGCGTAAGAGATAATGGTTATCTACATTCGTTGCAACTGCATTATTCGCAGTTTTAGCATCAATAGCCCAAGCGTTAATAGGAATGCCGGATGCTCCGTTTGGTAAGGTCATTAAGTTAAATTGTACGGCAAGGGCTTGTTTTGTTGCGGTAAAGCCACCCATAAGACGAGCGCCTCTATATGGGCCGGTAACAATTGTTGCTAACACTGGGGTGCCTGGACTATCACTATCAAGGGCAGTATCAATGACCCCGAATAAAATGCTTCCCGCTTTAATAGCAACTGGGGGTTGTGCTGTAGCACCTGCGGCATTTGATGCGTCATTTGCATTATCACCCACAACGGTTGTTGCTGTAGGAAGCTTCCAGCTGTCGGAGAGATTTTGGATGCCAGAGCGCATAGAACTTTGAATATTTTGGAGTTGAGCATTCATTGCTTGTTGGTGTGCAGCAAGCTGTTGATTATTTTGATTTGCCTGTTGTTCTTGCAACTGTTGTTGTAAGGCAGAAATTTGCTGCGTTAATTGATCTTTTTTACCGTCATCTTGTTGGTTTTGTGAAGGTGCTGGTATGGTGGAGATGGGTGCATTTTTTTCTGGTTGTGTATTGGTTTGATCTTGCGGAGTTGGAACATTTTCGAACACGCTGCCACCAGACTTAATGGCCTTTTGCTCGTTGGCTGCTTGATCGGTAGATGAAAGATTTTGATATTGCGATGTTTGATTGGCAGGTGCAGATTTCTGTGTTCCGCCTTTGGTTCCTACCGTTTGAACTGCAGAAGGAGGTGCTCCTGAATTTTTAGTAGAATTGGGAGTTAAGAAATTCATAAAAATAATAAACACTATAATTACCGCAACTACAATAAGAAGAATTCTTAAGCGTGGATAATTTGAGAGCTTTGCCAAATTTTTTTTAACTATTTGCAACATTGTTAGCCCCTGAGTTAATGATGACTTTTTCAAGATTACCCATATTAGAAATTAGAATTTCCGGAGTGGGTTGCAATGCGTAGGCGTGTATAGTCCTTTGCCACTTGCTCGAGAGAAGGCGTTCCTTCATTAAAGCCTCTTCCACGATAGTCAACGCAGGTGATATTCCAATGTTCGCTTTGGGCCAAGAATCGCA